>ERZ808028.1276-NODE-1276-length-15725-cov-6.262142_pt1 | contig 15725 bp, 7 predicted proteins | sample MGYA00380184_ERZ808028 | MGnify/ENA primary metagenome ERZ808028 (study PRJEB31490, sample SAMN06133397) | mouse gut metagenome | isolation source: J8_1 | host: mice | place: China: Chengdu | collected 2015-05 ...
ACATTTGAATAATGAACAAATGCACAAGGCTCACAGTCACCGTTTGCATTGATATGGAAATAATGACGTCCGCCTGCTATACAGCCCTGAACATACTCGCCGTCATTCCAGAAATCCATTGCAAAGATTGGCTTTGTATGGCGCCATTCGTGCACCTTTTTATACATAAGACCTCTCTGCTCAGGTGATACCATCAAATCCGTAACAGCACCATTGCCAGTAGGCATATAGGTAAAGAACCAGGCAAACATAACGCCCTGATCAATGAGCCAATCCATATATTCGTCAGTTGACAGAACATCTGTATTTTTGCTTGTGTAGCAAAGTGATGCACCGAAAGGAATACCTCTGTCCTTCAGACGCTTCATTGCTGCAGTACACTTTTTGAAGGTACCGTCACCACGGCGGAAATCGTTATCCTCCTCATAGCCCTCAATGGAGAACGCAGGAAGGAAGTTGCCGACCTCGCCGATTTCATCAGCGAAGCTGTCGTCAATAAGTGTGCCGTTTGTGAAGCTCATAAAGATACAGTCAGGGTTTTCACGGCAAAGACGCATTAAATCATTACGTCTGATTGTGGGCTCACCGCCTGTATAGAGGAACATATATGTACCAAGCTCTTTTGCCTCACGGATAATTCTTGCAAGATCATCATAGGAAAGCTGGCTGTTCTTACCATATTCGGCAGCCCAGCAGCCCTTACATTTCAGATTGCAGGCAGCAGTAGGGTCCATAAGAATTGCCCACGGAACATTACAGCCGTTTTCCTCAATCGCCTTCATTCTCTTTGAATAGCTGTTAATTGCAACATTGAGTGCAGGGGGGACAAGCTTTTCAACAACATTAATGTTTGTATCGCAAATCAGCTTTTTCGCAAAAATCATCCAGTTGTTATCAGGGTCATCTATTACCTTATGCAGACCTGCATATGTACTTCTGTTAACCTTTTTAACATCAGCAGCCTCAAGAAGGCTCAGAATTTTCGGTGCATTTGCATTAAAATCCTTGCGGGCATACTTAATTGCATTTTTAATTGCAACAGACATTACTGTCTCTTTTATAGATTTCATAATAATCCTCTCTTAATCTTATCATAAAGGGCACATTTTACCCTTAATTCGATACAATAGAAAATATATTCCTTTTACAAAGAAATGTCAAGTTAAATTTTTATAACATTTTAATAGACATCAGAACACCAAACACCCTTAAATTCAAAATCTGATTTGGAATTTAAGGCGATAAATCCTGTCGGTTTTATTTTTATACATATCATTACAGTGTGCACCCCAGCTGTCATAGCCGCCCACACCCTGCTGTCTTGCAATAAGCCTTACAACTGTTTTATTATATTCAGGCAATTCCTTTTTATGCCAAGCCTCCTCAACTTCCTTAGGCAGATAATGGCATATATTCATTTCCATCTGCGGCTGGGCAATTACGGAAAATACTTTCTTATCGCCGATAATGGTTGCATAGCGCACGCCTGTTCTGTTTCCGCATTCCTGCGGTTTCAGATAATCTACCCACATATCATTAACAGTGGTATTATAAAGACCAATCCTTGTGCCGTTGCAGCGGTCAATATAATTTTCCTCAGGTCCTCTGCCGAGATAGGTTACATTTTCAAAATCCTTAGGCAGCTCAAACAATACCGAAACCTCAGGGATTTCAGGCAGTGTATCATCCGGTGAAAACTGCAGGTCAACCTCTATACCCTTTGAGGTGATTGTGTAAACCACAACAGCCTTGCATTCAGGCTGTGTGCAGATTGTTGCACCGCAGGTTACAATAACCTTTCTGCCGTTTTCAAGTATTTTATAATTCTGAATGGACCATTTTGTATTGTTGTAAATACCGGGGGTATCGCCTGCATCACGCCAGCATCCAAGCCTTGAGCCTGCCCTGCTGCCCCTGTCATTGTCTGTAAGCGCACGCCAGAAATTCAGACGCATGGGCTGCTGAAGCAGCTCCTCACCGCCTACCTTGATAGAATAAAGCTGATTGCGCTCTCTCTTTTCAAAACGCACATTGACATCATCACTGATAATTCGCAGTGTGCCGTAGGTGTCATCAATAATCAGCTCGGCATCCGATTCAAGCTCATCATAGGTGTTTTCAAATTCATTAATCACAAACTGCTCGTAGGCAACAATGTGACCCTCCTCACACCAAGAGGTTTCCTCCTTTGTTCTGAGTTCAAGGTTCAGATAGCACTCTGTATTATTCACCCTGCTCAGCTCAAGGTCAACAATCTTCTTCTGACCTGCAGGCAGATTAACATCAACCACACCGCTGCAGAAAATACCCTTGTCGGAGCACTGGCACCAATAAAGCTCATATGCATTGAGATTGGTAAACATAAATTTGTTCTTTAGCTCAATAATACCTCTCTGTGCGTCAACCGCATTGAAATCAACATTCTGATAAAGCTTTTTGATTTCAGCAAGCTTCGGCGTTTCCTTTCTGTCACCAAACAAAAGACCATTGCCGCAGAAATGACCATCATGGGGATTTTCACCGAAATCGCCGCCGTAGGCAAGATATTCAACACCATTCTCGTCGGTTGTCATAATACTCTGGTCCACCCAGTCCCAGACAAAGCCGCCCTGCAAACAGGGGTATTTATCCCAGAGCCTTGTATATTCATCTGTTGAACCGCAGGAATTACCCATTGCATGGGTGTATTCACAAAGGATAAAAGGTCTGCCGTCACGCTGGGTTAAAGCATATTCCTCACACTCCCAAGGCTTATAATACATTTTGGACTGAACATCCGAAAGCTCCTTTTCATCAGGGGCACGGTGACATTCAAAATGCACAAAGCGTGTAGGGTCTGCATTCTTAATATATTTATACATTTTCTTGGGTGTTTCGCCGCCCAGTGACTCATTGCCCAGTGACCAGCAAACAACGCTTGTAACATTTTTATCACGGTTATATGTAGCCTTCATTCGCTCCATACAAGCCTTTTCCCACTCCGGTCTTGAGCCGGGAAGCTGAGGACAGCCGATGATTGTTGACCAGCCTGTGCCGTGGGTTTCCATATTATTTTCATCAATAACATAAAGACCGTATTCGTCACAAAGCTCAAGAAAACGGGGTGCATTCGGATAGTGCGAGGTACGCACTGCATTGATATTTGACCTTTTCATAAGTTCAAGGTCATAACGTATGGTTTCCTCAGTAACATATCTTCCAGTGCGGCAATCAAACTCGTGGCGGTTTGTACCCTTGAAAATAACTCTCTCGCCGTTGATTCTGATAATACCGTCTTTGATTTCAACCGTTCTGAAGCCGATTTTCTGACTTATATATTCAATAGGAACACCATTATCCTTAAGTGTCAGAACAAGTGTATACAGATACGGATTTTCAGCCGACCACGGATTAACGTCAGCAACAATAGCCTTAAGCTTTGTAATATGGTCCTCATCCGCATACTGACAGTCAAGGGCAACAGTAACCCCTGCATCATCAATAATGCACATATCAATACTCAGGGTTTCGTATGTTCCGTTTGTTCTGACCTCTGCTTCAGCATATCCGTCACTTAACGTAACATCGGGGCTTGCGGTAATTTTAAAATCCCTGATATACTGTCTTTCTGTGGTGTAAATATAAACATCCCTGAAAATACCGCCCATTCGCCACATATCCTGACATTCAAGCCAGGAGCCTGTGCACCAGCGGTAAACCTCAACACCGATAACATTGGAGCCTTCAACAAGATATCTTGTAATATCAAACTCACTGCGGTGGAAGGTGGATTCACTGTAACCGACTCTTTCACCATTTATATAAAGATAGAAGGCAGACTCCACGCCCTCAAAGCAGAGCACAACTCTTTTGGAGAGCAGGCTCTGATTCACATTGATTTTTTTAACATAGCAGCCCACAGGATTATGCTTGGTAGGAGCATTGGGCGGACAAATATCCTCACTGCCCTCCCATGGGTAGCGCACATTGCAATACTGATTCTGGTCATAGCCCTGCATCTGCCATGAGCAGGGCACAATAACAGTGTCCCAGTTATGCGTATCATAATGGGGCTGTGCAAAATCAGTGGGTCTGTATGCATAATTTTTATAAAGCTTAAATTTCCATTTTCCGTTTAACAGCTTGCAGCGTGAGGATGCGTACCTGTCACATCTCTTAGCCTCCTCCATACTGTCATAAGGCATAAAGGTTGCGTGCTGCGGCAATCTGTTAACACCGACAATCTCAGGATTAGACTGCCATTCCGTATAACCGTCAATAAAATTTCTTTCCATAAATATATCTCCAAATATATATTCGCAAATTATCTTCTGTGGAAGGTACCCTCCTGATATCCCTCCTGCTTAAGTGCGACACCGACACTCCTCAGAAGAATAACCAGATCAAGCTTAAGCGACCAGTTATCGCAGTAAAGCTTGTCAAACTTCATTTTTTTCATAAAGGATATTTCATCCCTGCCGTTAATCTGTGCCATACCGGTAAGACCCGGTCTGAAACGATAGACGCCGGATTCAAGCCTGAAGCGGTGTGCCCTCATCTCCGATGAAATCAGAGGGCGGGGTCCCACAAAGCTCATATCACCCTTTAAAATATTCCATAGCTGCGGCAGCTCATCAAGACTTGTTTTGCGCAGGAACTTTCCAACCCTTGTAATATACTGCTCAGGATTTTCAAGCTGACCTGTTGCAACATTCGGGGTGTTATTTTTCATTGTCTGAAATTTGTATATTTTAAATGGCTTTCCCCTTCTTCCTCTTCTTTCGTGAGAAAAGAAAACACTTGTGTTCGGAGTAAGCAGATTGGCAATACAAATAACCAGAAACAGCGGTGACAGAATAATTAATGAAAAAAACGACACCACTATATCAAACAATCTTTTGAACTTTGTAGGTCCGAAATATTTTTTTAATTTATCCTTCATTTATAACATCCTTATAGATAAAAACAGAGTCATTCCTATTGAACACCCCGTATTCGAGTCAATTTGATAAATAACTACATAATGTAGCCAGTCTACTGGATTATACCACATATGATTACAATATGCAATTTTTTTATAATAATTTTAAAAATTATTGCCAAAAAGTTTATAATTATATATAATAATATGCATATGCAGCAAACACAGAAAAGGAGTATACATTTATGAAAAAAATTATCAGTGTGGCACTTTGTGCAGTAATAATGCTGATGTGCTTTACAGCCTGTTCATCAACAAGCAATGAAATGACCGAGGCAAACATCACAAAAACCGTTGACAAATCTTTTGACGCACTCAAAAGCTTTGATACAGACGCATTAAAGAAATATGTTGATTCACCTACACTCAGCATTATAATGAGCTATGCCGAAAAGCACCAGCAGTTTGCCGATTTGGGCAAAGCCATATTCGCAAATCTCAGTTATGAGATAACAAATATTGATATTGAAAACAAGCAGGTTACAGTCAAAATCATCAACAAGGATTTGCAGCAGGTTGCAGGCACATTTGCCGATAATTTGAAAAAGGACTATTCCACCTTCCAGCTTCTTGCAAAGCTCAGCGATGATAATTTTCTTGACAGAAAGCTATCTGAGCTCACAGAGGAAATAGCAAATGCCCCTATGTTAAATGGTGAAATTGAAATCACACTTACCATCGAACAGGGTGATAAAAATCTTGTGCTTGTATTCGGTGATGAGTCTGAGAATGCCGTTTCAGGCGGTGCACTGTCTGCAATCAAAAGCATTTACGGAAATAAATAAAAAATTAGTGACATAATATATATTTTGTGTTATTATATACTTTAGTTAATTTTAAGCATTATTTTGAGGTGTAAATAAATGGCAAATAAATTTTTAACCGCCCTTTTCGGTGACTATTCAAAAAAAGAGGTCAAAAGGGTAAAAAAGACTGCCGACAAGGTCCTTGCCCTTGAAAGCAAATATCAGGCAATGGACGATAAGGAGCTGGCTAATCAGACCGTTCTTTTCAAGGAAAGACTTGCAAACGGTGAAACCCTTGACGACATTCTTCCCGAGGCATTTGCAGTGTGCCGTGAGGGTGCGTGGAGAGTGCTCGGAATGAAGCACTTCCCTGTTCAGATTATCGGCGGTATCGTTCTGCATCAGGGTCGTATTGCAGAAATGAAAACAGGTGAAGGTAAAACACTTGTGGCTACTTTGCCTGCATACTTAAATGCCCTCAACGGTGAGGGTGTTCACATCGTAACCGTCAACGACTACCTTGCAAAGCGTGACAGTGAGTGGATGGGCAAGCTCTACCGCTTCCTTGGTCTTGAGGTCGGCTTGATTATTCACGAAAAGACAAATTCACAGCGCCGTGAGGCTTATAACGCTGACATCACATACGGCACAAACAATGAAATGGGCTTTGACTACCTCCGTGACAATATGGTTCAGTATAAGGAGGAAAAGGTTCAGAGAGGTCATAAATTCGCAATTGTCGATGAGGTCGACTCCATTCTGATTGATGAGGCACGTACTCCGCTTATCATCAGCGGTAAGGGCGAGCAGTCAACAGATCTTTACAGACAGGCTAACAATTTTGCTAAAACACTTAAAATGGTTAAGGTTGCCAAAATGGACGAAAAGCAGGACACTGAATCCACCTATGACGGCGACTACATCGTTGATGAAAAGGCTAAAACCGCTACACTGACACAGGATGGTGTTAAGAAGGCTGAGCAGTATTTCAATGTTGAAAATCTTATGGAGATTGACAACTCCACACTTCTTCACCACATCAATCAGGCTATCAAGGCGAACGGCGTAATGAGAAAAGATATTGACTACGTTGTAGCTGACGGTCAGGTTAAAATCGTTGACGAGTTTACAGGACGTATTATGGAGGGCAGACGTTATAACGAGGGTCTGCACCAGGCAATTGAGGCAAAGGAAAATGTTAAGGTTGAGCACGAGAGCAAAACACTCGCTACCATCACCTTCCAGAACTATTTCCGTCTTTACGGCAAGCTTTCGGGTATGACAGGTACCGCATCAACAGAAGCTCCTGAATTTTCCGAGATTTACAAGCTTGATGTTGTTGAAATTCCTACAAACAAGCCACTGGCAAGAATTGATAACCCTGATGTTATCTTCCAGACAGAACAGGGTAAATTCCACAATGCGATTGAGCAGATTAAAAAATGCCACGAAAAGGGACAGCCTGTTCTTGTTGGTACCATCAGCATTGAGAAGAGTGAACAGCTCTCAAAAATGCTGAAAAAGGCAAGAGTTCCGCATAATGTACTCAATGCGAAAAACCACGAACGTGAGGCTGAAATTATTGCGCAGGCAGGTAAGCTGGGTGCTGTAACCATTGCTACAAATATGGCAGGTCGTGGTACGGATATTATGCTCGGCGGTAATGCCGAATATCTTGCAAAGGCTGAAATGAGAAGAATGCAGTTCACTGACGAGCTGATTGCCGAAGCAACAGGCTTTGCTGATACTGATGATGAGGAAATCATCAACGCAAGAAAAACCTTCCAGGAGCTTGAGGCTAAATATAAAGACGAAATCAAGGAAGAGGCTGACAAGGTACGTGAGGCAGGCGGTCTGTTCATTCTCGGCACAGAGCGTCACGATTCACGCCGTATTGACAACCAGCTCCGCGGACGTTCAGGCAGACAGGGTGATCCCGGTGAAAGCCAGTTCTATCTCTCCTGTGAGGATGACCTTATGCGTCTGTTCGGCGGTGAAAGAATGCAGATGATGATGGGCAGATTAACACAGGATGAGGATATGCCTATTGAATCCAAAATGATTTCAAAGACTGTTGAGTCATCCCAGAAAAAGGTTGAGGGCAGAAACTTCGGTATACGTAAGAACACTCTTCAGTATGACGATGTTATGAATAAGCAGAGAGAGCTTATTTACAGACAGAGAAATCAGGTGCTTGACGGTATGGACCTGAATGACACCATTCTGAAAATGCTGGATACAAACATTGATGAAAATGTAAGGAACTACCTTGCAGGCGATAAAAAAGATGACTGGAACATCAATGGACTCAGAGAAAAATATCTTGGCTGGTTAACCGTTGCCGAGGACTTTGATGACATTAATTCCGTTGAGGTTGATGAGGTTATTGAAACCTTGACCGAAAGAGGTCATCAGCGCCTTGCTGAGAAAAGAGAAATGCTTGGCGACGATATGTATAATGATTTCCAGCGTATGGTACTTCTCAGAAATGTTGACACCCTCTGGATGGATCATATTGATGCCATGGATGATTTAAAGCAGGGCATTCACCTTCGTTCCTATGCTCAGCAGGATCCTGTTGTTGCATTCCGTATGGAATCCTATGATATGTTTGATGAAATGACTGCAACAATCCGTGAAAACACAGTTCGTATGCTGCTGACTCTCATACCGAGAAGACGTGAGGATGTTGAAAGAAAGGCTGTTGCAAAGGTAACAGCAACCTCCTCAGGCGGCGATGATACGGTAAAAGCATCACCTGTAAGAAAAGGAAATAAGGTCGGACCTAATGACCCTTGCCCCTGCGGCTCAGGCAAAAAATATAAAAAATGCTGCGGCGCACCGGGTAAAGAAAAATAAATGCAAAAGTATGGCGGATGATGAATCATCCGCCATACCGTTTACTGTCGAAAATCATATATTAATGTATTATATATTATATAAAATTTTTTTCTTTTTTATTTTCAAATTCAATATGAATAGTATAAATATTCAAACAAGACTGAAAGTTATAAAAAATGTTAAAAAAAGTCTTGACTATCGTTAAGACTTATGCTATATTATTAGAGCGTTAAGAAACGCTGGTGTAGCTCAGTTGGTAGAGCAGCTGATTTGTAATCAGCAGGTCAGGGGTTCGAGTCCGTTCACCAGCTCCAAAGCTGCCGTATCAGAAATGGTACGGTAGTTAAATATGGAGGAGTTCCCGAGTGGCCAAAGGGAACAGACTGTAAATCTGTCGTCAGTGACTTCGGTGGTTCGAATCCACCCTCCTCCACCAAAAAAAGACAAGCTTTGAAAGGCTTGTCTTTTTTGTTTCTTATCCATAATGTAACAAATCGACTTTTTCAGTCATATTGGTATTATAACAATAAATTTTCATACAAGTTGAGATAATTTATTGCATTCTTAGCTGATATATGTTAGACTAAAGCTACAAAATATTATTGTAATGAAGGAGAAACTTTATGGAAGTTGTTGCACAGAGAGTATTTGAGCCATTTTATATGTGGCTTGATATCTCATTTTTGGTTCTTTTTATAGGACTGCTGTTGTACAAAAAAAAGTACACAACAATTATTGTAGGCGTTTTGGCAGGTATTCTTTATCAGATTGTTGATTTCGGAATCTTCCATCTCGCAACAGGCTCACGCCACTTGCTGATGAATGGTGCTGAGGGTACCGAAAGTCAGCTGTTCTGGGTACTTATGTGGATGTCAATGAGCTATGGCTTTACCAATTTTGCTTGGATATGGCTTTGGATTTCAAAAGACAAAAATCTATTTGAATGGACAACGCTGATACTCGGCTGGTGGATATGCTGTCCTCTGCTCACAAAAACCTTTGGTCCGCACGATTACACCATCACTATCTGGCGTGAAACAGGTGCTTACCACGGCTGGATGGCATTGATTCTGTTTGTAGGCTATGTTCTTCTGTTCGTATGGAATATGTCACACAAGAAGAAAAATGAGCGTGTAAATATTCCGTGGCTTCTGATAATCGGAATCCTTGTTCAGGCAGGCTGGGAAGTTGGTTTATATCTTGGCGGTATCCGCTCTGCAAACCTTGGTGTTACAGGCATGGATGTAAATGCACTTTCACCGATGATTATTAACTCACTGCTTGAAACAAATCTTGGTATGCCATACATCTTTATTATCTTTATTGCTGTATCAAGAAGATTCACTGAGTCACTTAAAAAGAGGAAAAACAAGCTCTCATTTACTGACAGAGTTGTTGAAAACAATCTTGAAAAAGTTAAGGATTGTGAAAATGTATCTGAATACTTAGCTTAACATCAATATTAATAATTCACAATAAAAAAACGGAAGGTGCAAACCTTCCGTTTTTTATTGCCCGACAAAATCGAAATTAGTTATGAATGGCATTATAAAATTGAATTTCACCGTTTGAGCCTATTTCCGCGATAATGCCGTCCTCTTTACCTGTAATCAGTATAGTACTGTCGGCTATGTTTTCTACTCGCCAGAGGATTCGGTGCTCAACAGATTTTTTTTCATTGGTAACAACACAGTATTCAGGTAAAAGTGTTTTAATGAAATTGGATGTTGATGAATAATGATAGCTATGATGTCCTAATTTAAGCAAATCAACCTTTCCGACTTCAGGTGCAACCCTGTCTTCATCACCTGTTAAATTATCCATATCACCTGACAGGAATACCTTTGTGCCGTCCTTCTCAATCAGCATACTGGTTGACTGGTCATTTTCACCGACCTTTTTATCATTTTCGGGATCTGTTGTATTGAAAAGCGTAATGGTGAAATTGCCAAGTGTGAACGGGGTACCGTCAGGCTTGCTGATAACAGGCACATTTTTAGCTTCAAGTGCCCGAAGCATCTGGTCATATACCTCCTGATTATCCCACTTATCAACCTCTTTAGCTCTTATTTTGGTGCTGTCATATTCCTTCAGATAAGCTCTGCCGATTTCAATGTCCTTATCATAAATAACCGTATCAAAGCCGCCTATATGGTCACTATGGCAATGCGTTCCCAAAACAAAATCAAGGTGCACCTTACCGTTCTCATCTGCTGCATTTTTCTTAAGATACTCCACTACTTTTTCTTCATATCCGTCAAGCTCCAAGTTTTCAAAGCCTCTTGGATTATCACTGTCCTCTCCTGCATCTACCATTGCAAACTGCCCGTTGCTTTCAATCAGAATTGCATCTGAGCCGCCTGTATTCAGGAAATGTATGTAATCGCCGCCACCTACTATTTCATCAGCACTTTTAATTGTCTGATTTTTGTAATTCCTGTTTATATTGTAAGCCGGCTTAATCATCAGAATACTGATGGGTATCATTGCAATCAGTATAATAGCAATAATAATGCAAATGATTTTTTTTACTGTTTTACTCATATTTCCCCCTGAAATTTATAATATTGCTCCTGTTCTTATATTAAAACAAAGCTTGGAGCTTATATTATTCTCACTGTATATAATTTCAATTACATCTTTTTTTATAAACTGAGCCGATATAATATCGAGATTTTTTTGCTTAAATGTATCTTTTAAAACCTCAAGCTGTTCAGTTGAATACTCGCTGACATTATCTGATATAAACAACAGATTTCCAAACATACTGTTTATTTTTGCGAGCAGCTTTCTTTGTGCAAAGGTCATCTTGTTGTTTTGGTCACGAAGAAGGAATACATCAGGGTCATTTTTCCACGCTCTGCCGTCAAGGTGACGGCGGAAAATTGAATTTGCAACGGCGTGCGGCGTTGAAACCTCTTCCCTGATAACATCCTTTCGCTGCTGCCATTTCAGTGAAATATCCGAGCCTATACGACAGTAATCCACCTTGCCGAATGCAGGCATCATCGGCACACCGCAGCCTAAGATTAATTTATCCCCACAGCATTCCCTGAGCAAATCCATTGCATCACACATAATTTCACCGCGTGATTTGTTATGCATAGGCAACACACAGGCACCGTAAAGGAAATCAAGCTTAACCAGATCAAAGCCCCAGTCCTTTAAAACGGTATCAAAAACATTTTTCAAATAGTTACGGGCAGATTCATTGTAAATATCAAGTGAATAAAAGCCGCCCCAGTTGTGACCGGTTTTATATGGTCTGCCATTTTTCCCTTTAATGAACCAATCCTTATGCTCACGGAACAATTTTGATTTGCCTGTTGCCGCAAAGGGAGCAAGCCACAGACCTGCAATCATCCCGCCCGAATGAATATCATCTGCTATGCTTTTCATTCCTGACGGGAATTTTTTACTGTTTACACAAAGCCAGTCGCCGATTTCGGATTGATAACCATCATCAATCTGAAAACAATCAAAGGATACATCCAGCTTTTTGATACTGTCCAGATCACGCCTTACAACCTGTTCGTTCACTCTGCCGTAATAGTTATACCATGTGGTGTAGCCTGTTCTGCGCTTTGTTTCCGAACAGGACACTCCCATTCTCTTAAAATATTCATCAAAGGCAGCATTGTACTCGCCTTCAATAAAGGCAAGGGAAAACAGGCTTGCTTCCTTTTCAAAAACAACACCCTCAAGCTCTTTGCCAATCTTAATACAGCCCTGATTCATATCAAAGGCTACAATAGTATAGCCTGAACGCTCGTCAAGGGAGCCTATGATTTTAACATTATTACCTGTTCTGATATACCCGTATGACCAGCCGTAAAAAATATTGGCTCTTCTTGGATATTCCTGAAAAAGGCTGTCCCCTGACTTGGAAAAGCCGACATATTTCAGCGGTGTTTTTTTGATGCAGAATTCGGTAAGGGGCGTTAATTCGCGCATACTGTCGCCATAGGAATATTCAAAGCTGTCCGTCCAGCTTTGATAGCCGTTGACAAATACTTTTTCATTTTCTGCATAAGCATAGTTTATTTTTATTTGAAACAGTTTAAAGGAAACGGCAGTAAGCGGATGTATGGATGCGTATAAGCAATTATCCTTCGCATTTATTGTGATTTCAAAGTGTTTATTTTTTAAGCTGTCTGCAATAAAGTCCTGCCCGTTTGCCGAATAAATTGCACGAAAGGATAGATTTTTTAAATTCATAATATCTCCTACTCAATCACAACAGGCTCAACCTCAAAGGAGAAGTTGAGCGGTTTGAAATAGCCGAAGTCAATCCTATGCTCCTTTGACGGAATAGGACCACAGCTTCCCGAGCCTGTTCCCCTTACAAAGCCGTCTATGGCTGTAAAGGTTGTATCTGCATCAGGCAGGTCCTCAATATGCTTTGCTTTTTTCAGCTGACCCAGTGTAAAGTGATTTGCATTGAAATTGATATATCTTTCAAGTGCTGTAAACTGCAAGCCCTTGCCGTTACTGTTTGTGAGCACACTGTATCGTACATCTCCCCTGTTGCCTGAATCCTGTGGCTTGATATACTTATGTGCCATATCACTTACAGTGGTTTCATAGATTCCGATTGGTGCGTGCTCCTTAAAATCAGAATAGTTTTCTGACGGACCTCTGCCGTAGTACTTTACATTCTCAAACTCTTTCTTAAGTTCCGTATGAACACCGAATCTCGGGAGCTGGTCTGTCAGCGGACAAACCTTTTTCAGTGATGTGCTGATTGTCATTTTTCCGTTCCTATCAAAGCAATAGTCAACCTGTGCTCTTGCAAGTACAAATATTCCTCTGGTTACAAAGTCATAGACCGTACTGATATATCTGACGCTGTTTCTGCTCTTTACCTCACAGGAAACGAGCTTTGCATAGGAGCAGTCCAAACCGATAATCTTCCAGAATATAACCATATACTGGTCATTATCCAATCTGCCTCTGTATATATGCGGTACAAAGCCGTTTGCCTTATCAATCGGGTTTGCTTTCAGATATTCCGTACCGTTTTTCGCATAGCTGACAAGACCTTTGTTTTTATCAAACAGAGCGCTGCCGTTCTCAAAGCTTACCTGAATAAGATTGCCTTTAACGGATACATCTGCAGGCTTTGACTGATTATCGGCTTTCTTAAGCTCTGCCTGTGAAACGATAACCTGCTCTATTGCAATTTCATCGCCGCTGTTTTTGTCTGTATAGATAAAGTTAACGAAAACGTCCTTATCTGTCTGGTCAAAGTGTTTGGAATTAATCTGCACCTTTTTCTTGCCCTGCGCAGGGATAATGCTTGAGATTGTACCTACCTCTTTGCTTTCGCCGTTCACCAGAACAGCAAAGTCAATTTTAATATCCGAGCTGTCCTTAAAGCTTTGTGTATTCCAAAGCTCAAAAAGATTGGCACTGATTTTGGATGCTCTGATTGGTCTGTAGCACACCTTCATTTCGAGTGCACCGCTTGACGGCTTTCTGTCAGGATAGAACAGACCGTCCACGCAGAAATTGCCGTCGTGGATTGGTTCGTTATGGTCGCCGCCGTAGGTCCACTTATATTTTGCATTTTCGTCATAAACGCTGTGATCAGCCCATTCCCAGATACAGCCGCCCATAAACTGCTTTGATGAATAGAAGAGCTGCATATATTCCTCAAGCCCGCCGGGACCGTTGCCCATTGCGTGTGCATACTCACACTGGAAGAATGGCTTTCCTTTATACTTATCCCCTGCAGTGCCCTTGAGGATTTTTCTCATCAGATCAGGTGTACCGTACATATGTGACACCACGTCATAAGCCCAGCGCTTGCTGCGGATTACGCCCTCATAGTGAACAGGGATTTCAGGGTTGGCGTTCTTCAAATATTCATAGCAGACATCCTGACACTTATAGCCGCCTGATTCATTGCCCAGGCTCCACATTGTGATGCTTGGGTGATTTTTATCTCTGCCGTACATTCTTTTAACCCTGTCAAGATAGTGCATAGTCCAGCTTGTGTCGTTGCTTAATCTGTTGGGGTTATATGTGGTATACGGCACAGCATAGAAGCCGTGGGTTTCAATATCCGCCTCATCGACTACATAAAGACCGTACATATCGCACATGGTTAAGAATGCAGGGTCAGGAGGATAGTGTGAGGTTCTTACCGCGTTACAGTTATACTCCTTCATCAGCTTAACATCCAGCTCCATATCCTCAAGGCTCATAGCATAGCCCTTTGTCATATGGGTATCGTGGTGATTAACGCCCTTGAACTTGATTGCTTCGCCGTTGAAGAGGAACACCTCGCCGTCAATCTTAACATCCTTAAAGCCGTAATAGGTTCTGACTGCTTCAAGCTCTTTATTATCCTTATACAAAACGATTGTTAATTCATAGAGATTGGGGATTTCTGCACTCCACTCCCGAACGCTGAGATTTGTGAGTGCTGTACCTTTTTCAGGGAGAAGCTCAGCAGAAATCACAGGTTCCTTTTCTGCTGATTTGATTTTGATTTTTGTATTCTTTTCAAAGCGACCCTCCACGGAAACATCCAGATTATATGTGCCGTCACTGTTCTTTGAGGAACGGAGAGTAAAATCATTGATATAGCTGCTTTCAAATTCCGTGATAAACACATCACGGAAGATACCGTTTTCACGGAACATATCCTGACACTCCAGGTATGAGCCGTTGCTCCACTTATACACGACAGCAACGATTTCATTAGAACCGTTATGCAGAAGCTTGGTAATATCAAATTCGGCAGTATTATGAGAGCCCTCGCTGTAGCCCGCATACTCGCCGTTTACATAGACAGCAAGAGCACCTGCGACGCCTAAGAAGGATATTGTACGGCGTTTATCTGCCTTTTTAACATCAACAAATTTTCTGTATATACCTGTTGCCACATCCGCAGGGATATGGGGTGGCTTTTTAGGGAACGGATAGCGTGTATTGATATATGCTATCTGGTCATAGCCTGTTCTCTGCCAGGTGCATGGAACAGTTACCTTATCAAAGCCTGCTGTATCCGTATCGAATATTTCAGGAACACAGCTTAATTTTTCATAATACGCAAAGTCCCATTCTCCGCTGAGCATAGTGACTCTGTCTGACTTATATCTTTCATTTTTATATTCTGTTTTTGCAAGCTTTTTTTCTCCCGAAAACGGTATGAAATAGCTCCTTGCTTC
>ERZ808028.1280-NODE-1280-length-15683-cov-9.539921_pt1 | contig 15683 bp, 10 predicted proteins | sample MGYA00380184_ERZ808028 | MGnify/ENA primary metagenome ERZ808028 (study PRJEB31490, sample SAMN06133397) | mouse gut metagenome | isolation source: J8_1 | host: mice | place: China: Chengdu | collected 2015-05 ...
TTCATCTCGTCGTTGGGCAGGGGCACCACGGACACGGTGGCCTCCGCCACGTGGTCGGCGGCGCAGCGCTGGATGGCTAGGGCGATCTGCTCCCGGGCGTAGGTCTCCGCCTCCTCCTTGTAGCGGGCCTGAATCTCTTTGAGCTTCAGGGCCTGCTCGTGGGTCACGTCGTCTTCCAGCTGGTCGATGAGGTAGCGGCGGGCTTCCTCCACAGTCAGGCCGGAGATGCGTTCCAGCAGCTCCAGCTGGCTGTCTTTCAGCTTGTCCAGCTCCTGCTTTTCCGCTTCCAGCTGGCTGATGCGGACATTGACGTTTTCCTCCTTGCGCTCCAGGTTCTCCAGCTTGCGGTCCAGGTTTTCCTCCTTGGAGTTGAGCCGGTTCTCCTGGCGCTGGAGCTCGTTGCGGCGGTCTTTCACTTCCTTGTCGAACTCATTGCGGGCCTTGAGGATCTCCTCCTTGGCCTCCACGGTGGCTTCCCGTTTTTTGTTTTCAGCGGATTTGATGGCGTCGTTGATAACACGGCGGGCTTCCTCCTCGGCGGAGCCGATCTCCCGCTCGGCATAGGATTTGCGGCGCTGATAGCCCGCCACGCCGCCGGCGATCAGGCAGACCAGGGCGGTTACCACGACGAGAATTACGGTCACATAGACTGGCACTTGCATGTTGAGTTCCACACCTCCTGTTTCTTGTTTGTTTTAAAAAGTTAGCAAAATAAGACGCGATGCGTGAACAGACGCACCGCGATAACCGAAAAACCGCCCTTCAATTGGGCATAAAAGCACTATTTGAGTGTCAATAAAAATCTACGAACAGCTAATAGACTTATATAGAAACAGGACCCTCACAGAGGGCTGTAAACGCTCAAAACGGCAAAAAAGCACGGCGGCTTTTCAAAATTATCCGTACTTATTGTAAAGGGCGGGAGCTTTCCTGTCAAGTGGAAATGTGAAAGTTTCATGAACATCCTAAATTTTTCTTGTGTAGATTGCGCAAGCTCTGCGGCCGTGCCGCAGAGCTTGTCTTGTGCTATGGCTGGACGACGGTGAGGGAGCGGTCTGACCTGCTGAGCGCAAAGCTGCCCTCCAGCCCCGCGGTGATGGTGACCGAGCCGTCCTCCAGGACAAATACCGCCTCGAAATCCCGGTGCAGCCGCCAATGGTCCAGAGCGTCCTCCAGCCCCATGACAAACAGGGCGGTGGACAGCCCGTCACAGGTCAGGCCGCTGTCCCCCACCACAGTGACGGAGGTAAGGCCGTTTCGGACGGGGGTGCCGGTTTGGGGGTCCAAAATGTGCCAATAACGTATGCCGGCCTGCTCAAAATACCGTTCATAGCCGCCCGAGGTGACCACCGCCCGGTCCCGCGTCTCCACCACGCCGATGCTCCCCTCTCCCGCGGGATCACGGATGGCTACCCGCCAGGGGGAGCCGTCCCGCTTGGACCCGACGGCCTGGATGTTCCCCCCCAGGTCCAACAGGGCGGAGGTGACGCCGTTTTCCTTCAAATAGGCCGACAGTACGTCGCCGGTATATCCTTTGGCCACACTGCCCAGGTCGATCTCCATGCCGGGGAGCAGGGCGGCGGAAGTTCCCTCCAGCTTGATTTGGGCGTGGTCCACCAGCGGGAGCAGGGCGGCCAGGTCCTCTTGGGTGGGAACGGAATATTCCCCCGTGGTAAATCCCCAGGCCCGCAGCACCGGGTAAATGGAGATATCCAGCGCCCCGTCCGTGCGTTGGCACAGCTCCAGCGCCCCGGCCAGCAATTCCGCCGTGTCCGGGGAAAGGACCGCCGCGCCCGTCCGGTCCAGGGCATAGACCTCGCTGCCGCTGTCGGTGACCGACAGCAGTCTCTCCAGCTCCTTGACTCGGTTTTCGGCGGCGTCCAGCAGGTCCTCTCCCCCGCCGTCATACAGCCGGACGCTCATCACCGTGTCCATGGCGAAGAAGGTGCGTTCCAGCGGCTGGGTCCGGGCGGAGGCGCACCCCACCAGCAGGAGCAGCGCCGGGAGCAGGGCAAACATGCGCCTCATCGCAGATGTTCCGGGACCGAGTCGTCGTTTTCGATCCACTCCTTCCGCACGTCCACCATCCGGTATTCCGACGGCGTGTCCCGGATGACCACCCTGGCAATGCCCGCGTTGATGATGAGGCGGCGGCACATGGAGCAGGAGGTGGAGTTGGGGATGAGCGCCCCTGTCTCCGGGTCCCGGCACACCATGTACAGCGTGGCCCCCAGCACCTCCCGCCGGGGGGCGGAGATGATGGCGTTGGCCTCGGCGTGGACGGAGCGGCACAGCTCGTACCGCTGCCCCGAGGGAATGTCCATGGCCTGGCGGGTGCAGTAGCCCAGGTCGCCGCAGTTTTTCCGGCCCCGGGGGGCGCCGTTGTAACCGGAGGACACGATTTCGTCGGCCTGCACGATGATGGCTCCGTAGTGGCGGCGCATACAGGTGGACCGCTCCAAAACGGTTCCGGCGATGTCCAGATAGTAGTTGGTTTTGTCAATGCGGGCCATAGATATCACTCCCCGTTTATTTCTACAGGAATTATACCAGCTTTTCCATTTGCCCGCAATGGAAAAATCACAGGGACCCGCGCCCCAGCCGCTCCCCCACCAGGGCCGCCTGCGCCGGGGTGATGTTCCATTCGTAATCAAACTTAATTTCTATGATACGGTCCGGGTAGCACAGCAGGAACGTGTTCCTGGGGCCGTACTCCCGGTCGGTCCAGCGGTAGGCCGCCTCCGCCCCCCAGGGAGCGGGGTCCGTGGACTCATAAAAATACCACTGGCTCTCCGGCATGTCCCGGTTCCAGCGCTCCGCCCGGTCCAGAAACAGGTGATCCCTGCACAGGCCGTAGAGGAAGGGGGCCTTCACCACCGTCACCGTGTACTCCAGGTCGGGCATCTCCTTATAATGCTCCGCGTCGAACCGGGGGCGCTGCATGGCGTCATATTTTACCAGGAGCGGAGAACGATACGCATGGAGCTCCCGGTCATACCCCTCGAACTCCACCGGGGCCAGCTCCTCTAAGGTCAGGGGCAGCTCGTCGTGTCTGGCGGTAAAGGTCACCCCGTTGTACCGGTAGGTCTCCTCGTCCTTTTCCTTGAGCCAGCCGTGGCTGTTCCCGAACAGGGTGCCGAAGACGATGGCCCCCACGAAGAGGTAGGCGGCGGCAAGGGCAGACACGACGGTCACCACCCAGCTGATTTTCGCGGCCACTTTTTTCCGCTTCAGCCAGCTCTTGACGCCCCAGATGAGGAGAAACAGCCCCGGCACATACACGAAGAACATGATAAGCACCATAGTAATCATCATCCGGCTCCCGGAGGCCGCAACGGACAGCATATAGACCGCCGTTATCACCGCCAAAAAGACCAGCGCCCCGATCTGGAGCTTCCGGTGGCTCCCGGTGGACACAAACTCTCCCCGTTCCGCCGCCAGCACCGCCCTTCGGTGCCAACGGAAGTAGCTGCCCAGCTCCACCCCCACCAGCAGCACCACCAGCGCCTCGCACACCACAGTGAACAGATGGGGGGTGCTGGACAGGGTGCCGATGGGGTTCTCCGCTGCCTGCCAGGCAAACATCCCGAATTGGAACACCGCCAGCACCAGCAGCATCAGCTGGGCAGGGATGAGGGTGCGCTTCATGGTGCGGTGGATGGACTCCACCTCCAGCACCGGGTCGGTCTCGATGGGCACCGGGTGGGGCCCCTCGTTGCAGAACACCTGGAGCTGGGCGTTGGCCGCCGCCAGCTTCCATCCGGCGTGTTCGCAGAAGTCGTAGAAGGTCCGCTGTTCCTCCGAGGGCTCCGGGTCGAACTGGGAGGCCTTGGGGAAGTACGTCACCGAAAAGGTGAGGGTTTTCGGCTCAATTTTGCGGTAGTACCAGAAAAACTGGCCGATTTTCTCCACCAGCCAGCCCTGTTCCGCCATCTGGGCCAGGTGGGCCTCCAGCCCCGTGCGGTCATAGAAGGAAAAGGTCTCCACTCTGCGCTTTGTGTTTTTCATCGGTCAAACTCCTTTCCGAACGCCAGGCAGTAGTCCTCCGCCTGGGCGCGGATGCGCTCATATTCCCGGTCCAGCGCTTCCCTGCCTTTGGCGGTGAGGAGATAGCTGCGCTTTCGCCCCTCCACCTTGGTCTCCCGGATCATCCCCGCCTCGCAGAACTGCTCCAGCAGGTTGTACAGCGTCCCCGAGCCCACGTTCACCCGCCCTCCGGTGATGGCGGGCACCTTGTCCAGGATGTCCATGCCATAACACTCCTCCCGCAGGCACAGGAGGATGTAGAACATCTGCCCAGTGAGGGTCTGAAATTTTGTCCTGGGCATGGCCGTGCCCTCCTATTCTCGATATTCGAGTATTCTGTCTTTATTATATTCTCGAATATCGAGAATGTCAAGAAGAAAAATAAACCCGGAGGTTAGTCAGACTCCTCCGGGTTTTAAGGCTGCGGATACGGCGGCTTACAGGAGCAGCAGGCCCAGACGGTACGCCAGGAATGTGACGGCCCAGGCGACGGCCACCTGGAACAGGGCCACGAAGCCGGTCCAGGCCCAGCTCCCCGACTCCTTTTTGATGGTGGCCAGGGTGGCGGCGCAGGGGATGTAGAGCAGGCAGAACACCATCAGGCAAAAGGCGTTGAGGGGGCCGAAGCCGATGCCCGAGAGCACCTGGGCAAATTCCGTCATCCCCGCCGGGGAGTTGGCGTTGACTACACCGAAGAGCACCGCGCAGCTGGACACCACCACCTCTTTGGCGGAGATGCCCGCGATGAGGGCCACGGTGATCTGCCAGAAGCCCAGGCCGATGGGGGCGAAGACGGGGACCAGCCACTTTCCGATGATGGACCCGAAGCCGCCGGACATGCCGGGGTCGTAGCCATGGGGGCCGAAGTTCAGCAGCAGCCAGATGAGTAATGTGGCCAGGAAGATAGTGGACCCGGCCTTGCCCAGGTAGTCTTTCACTTTGTCCCACACGTAGATGCCGACGGTGCGGGCGTCGGGCATTTTGTACTCGGGCAGCTCAATGAGCAGGTAGTTGACGCTTTTCTTCCGGTCCAGCAAATGCAGGGCCACCGAAACCGCCATGGCCACCACAATGCCGATGAGATACATGGAATAGGCCGCCAGCATGGCATAGGGCCCGAAAAACATCTCGGAAAACAAAATGTAGATGGTGAGCCGGGCGTTGCAGCTCATGAAGGGGATAACCAGCATGACCTTATAGCGGTCCCGCTTGTTCTCCAGTGCCCGGGAGGCCATCAGCGCCGGGACGGTGCACCCAAAGCCCAGCAGCATGGGGATGAACGCTTTGCCCGACAGGCCCAGGCGGCTCATCACCCCCTCCATCACGTAGGCCACCCGGGCCATATAGCCGCTGTCCTCCAGGAAGGCCAGGGCCAGGAACAGGATGAAGATGTTGGGCAGGAAAGTGACGATGGTGCCCACCCCGCCGATTACGCCGTCGATGACCAGGGACTGGACGATGTCCGCCACCCCTATGGCGTCCATCCCCCGCTGGGCCAGCAGGGACAGAGCGTCGATGGTGTACTCGAAATAGCCTTTGATCCAGTCGCCCACGGTAAAGGTGAGGAAGAACACCAGGGCCATGATGCCCAGGAAGATGGGAATGCCCCAGACGCGATGGGTGAGGGCGCTGTCCAGCGTCTCCGTCAAATGGTCCTGGCGCTGTTTGTGGAGGAGCACCTCTTCCACAATCTCGTCGATGAAGGCGTACTTTTCGTTGATGACCTGGGACTCGTAGTCGCGCCCCGCCGTACCGGGCAGGTCCAGGGGGTACTGCTGTGTCACCTCCCGGTCGCCCTCCAGCAGCTTGAGGGCGTGCCACCGAGGGTTGGAGAGACCAGGATATCTGGATTCCAGGGCAGGAACGATGCGGTCGATCAAATCCTCAATCTCATCGGAGTACACCATGGCGAATTCCTGGTGGTGGTCGTGGGGGTGGACCCAGGTCCCCCTGTGCTGGTGGACCAGGCTGTCCGGGCCGGTGTGGTCCTTATGGTGGGCGGCGGCATGGAGCAGGGAGTCCAGCCCCGTGCGCTTCCGGGCGGACACAGGAATCACCGGCACCCCCAGCATCTCGGGCAGACGGTGAAGGTCGATCTCCATCCCCCGCTTGGTGACGATATCCATCATATTCAGCGCCACCACCACCGGCTTGCCCAGCTCCAGCAGCTGGAGGGTGAGGTACAGGTTGCGCTCCAGGGTGGAGGCGTCCACCACATTGATGATCACGTCCACCTCGTCGCTCAAAATAAATTGCCGGGAAACGATTTCCTCCATGGTGTAAGAGGTGAGGCTGTAAGTGCCGGGCAGGTCCACCAGCCGGATATTCAGGTCGTGCCGCCGGATGGCCCCCTCCACCTTTTCCACCGTAACGCCGGGCCAGTTGGCCACCTTGAGGTTGGCCCCGGTGTAGGCGTTGAACAGGGTGGTTTTGCCGCAGTTGGGGTTTCCAATAAACCCAATGGTCAAATCCTCTTTCAAGCCACGCCACCCGCTTTCCGCACGGTGATATTTTTGGTGATCCGGCCGCCCAAGGCCAGCCGGGTTCCCCGCAGCTTGACGATGAGAATGCCGTCGCCCTTGCGGTTAATGACGGCGACCTCGGCCTGCCGGGTCATGCCCAGGGCCTGCAGACGGCGCTCCATCTGAAATGGGAGCTGGATATGCTCCACAACGCACGACTGACCGATTTCAATATCCTTCAGCAGCACTTTTTGTGCCCTCCTTGCAGGCGCGGCGCGGCCCGCCGCCTCATTCGTTACTTCGTATTATACACGCCGGAGGCCGCTGTGTCCCGCTGTTTGCAAAAAAAGTTTGCCTAAAAACAGATAAAGATCTGGCCCAATCCTTTTGCGATATGGAAAAATAATGGGCGGCAAGCCCAAAGACATGGCCCTGTGAATCCCCTTTCCCTCATTCCCTGCCGAGGGGCGCACACGCTCCCTTGGACCTCGCAGGCAGCGCTCGCGCGCTTTATGCGCCGTTCAGCGGGCCAAGGCGATTCGCGCTTTTTCGACTATGCGGGCGGGGCTCCCTCCCGCCAAAAGCATACCGCCAAAAAGCCCCCCATGGCCGCCACAGCCAGCCCGATCAGCACATCCGCCGCAGCCAGCCACACCATCCAGGGCGCGGGGGAGTAATGAATGCGGGAACCGGGGGCGACGCCCTGCATCAAATTGGAATTGGCCAAAACGTAAGAGACATTTTTGATGGAACGGCGCAGCAAATGCTGTGCAGTGGGTGATTGTGTGTCTGTGGGGAGGAGCTTTACGCCGTAATCTGTGGTAAGCAGGCCGTCGCACCCCGCCCGGAGCAGCTTGTCCACTTGCGCCCCGTTGCCGTTGAGGTGGATGTCGGACAAAATGAAGCCCTGAAACCCCCATTCGCCCCGCACCACTTGGGTCAGCAGGGCGTAATTTGCTGCGGTCCACTCGCTGCCCACGGCGCAGTCTCCCGCCATGATAAAATCCCCCGCTTTCATGACGCGGCGGGCCGGCCGGCCCGCCGCGTCCACATAGGATACGGTCTTTTCCGCCGTTTTCAGGGTGGTCTCGAATGGCCGCAGGTAGATCTCCCGCAGCGCCTGCTCAGTGAGCCAGACGGCGGTGTGGGGGTTGCGGTGGGCCTCGGTATCGATGGGCCCCAGGTGCTTCACGGCGCAGGACAGGCCCGCGTCTCCCGCACCGGAGACCACCCGGGCCCCAAGCATACCGGCCAGCAGCGGGTCCTCGCTGAAATATTCCGAGCACCGCCCGTTGAAGGGAGAGCGGTGCAGATTCAGTCCTGGGGCGTACCAGCCGTTGATGCCGCACAGCAGGGCCTCCTGCCCCACCATTTCCCCGAAGGCGTAAGCCAGTTCCAGGTTCCAGGAGGCGGCCAGCACCGGAGAGGCCGGATAGCCGCACACCCCGTCAATCCAATTCCTCCCCGACTGGTCGGGAAAGGTGAGGCCCTGGGGGCCGTCCCGTTCCAGGGAAACGGGTTTCCCGATGGCGTCCACCGCACCGGTCTGATAGGCGCACTCAAACAGGGCCTGCCGGAGCTCCTCCCCATCGGAGAAAGTGAGCTGGTCCAAAAGGTCGTTCCACATGGGGTCCGGGTAACTCCGGCCCCGCAGGTCGGCCAGCACCAGGCCGCTGTCCATTCCCATAGCGGGGGCGGCACCCTGGTAGACGGCGCTGCCCGGCACATTGCCCAGCAGGGGGTCGGTCTCATAGTCAAATTTTGTGGAGTCGGCATCGGCAATCCATTTGGCCACGATATCTGAGGCCCGCCGGTCCTTTTCCGTGGGGGCGGTGGGCTGGGTGCCCCGCCAGTCCGCCCGGGAGAGAACCACGGCCCCGCTCACCGCCGGGTCGGCCATGTAGACGTCCAGCTGCGGAAAGCGGTTGACCGCCGCTTCCTGTTCCTCCCGGCGGGGAGTTTGGCTGTCATACCAGATTGTGGCGGGGACCGTCACCTCCCGACGGTCCAGCACCCAATGGGAATCGGAGCGCAGGGAGACGGCATAGGTCCCCTCCTCCAGCATATAGCATCCGAATGTGCCGTCCCCATTGTCCCGGGCGGAACAATAAGAGGCCATGTCCTCCATGGCGAAGCACACCGGCACGTCCTCGTATTCTCCTGGCGCCAGCAGTCCGGTTTTGCCGAAACCGGCCAGCACGGCGGCGGGCTTTTCTACGCCCAGCTCCCGGTCCAGCTCCGTGTAGGGGGCGGAAAAATAGACCTGCACCACGTCCTTTCCGGCGTACCGCGCTCCGGTGTTGGTCACCCGGACGGTGAGCCGCACCTCATCCTCTTGCGCCGAAAAGGAGCGCAGTTCCTGACGGAAGGTGGTGTAGGACAGACCGTACCCGAAGGGGTAGAGCACGCCTCCGGCGCGGCATCGGAAATCCGTCAGCGCTCCCTCCGCCCAGGCGGTTTCGTAATAACGGTAGCCCAAGTACACCCCTTCCTCATACTCCCGGAAGGGGACCCGGGCCCTGTCCTGCCAGCTGTCGGAGGACACCAGGGTGGTAAAGGCATTTTCGTACAGGAAACGGCCGCTGCCGTCGTCCTGATTGGGAAAGGTGGGGTCGCTTTTAAACCGGGCCGCCCAGGTGTCCGGCAAATGGCCGGAGGGGTTCACCCGCCCCGTCAGGATATCCCCCAGAGAGAGGTAACCCGTACTCCCCGCGCCCCCCAGCCACAAAATGGCGGACACGCCAGGGTCGTCCTCCAGCGCGGCAATTTCCATGGGGGAGGGACTGGCCAGCACAACCACCACAGCCTCGCAGACCTCCTTGGCGTAGGCCACGGTATCCAGCTCTGCGGCGGTGGGGGCCAGCATGTGGGGGGTGCCGTCATCGCAGGGGGCGGTGAACGCGTCCTGATTTTCCCCGGTCTGCCTTCCGATGAACACGATCCCCACCGTCCCGGCGCAGGCGTCCTCCGTCCCTTGGTACACGGACGGGGCAAACTCGTACAATGCCTGGCCCCCGGCGGCGGAATCGACGGGACGGCAGACGGCGGTCTGGCTGTTTTCCGCCGGCGCTCCGCCGGCCCCCAGGGCCTGGGCGTACCGCCCTTCCAAAACGGTGTTGACCCGGGCAAAGGCGGCGGACAGGCCGTCCGCCGGGGTGGACACCCGGCCCTCTCCGCTGCCAATGGCGGAGGAACCGGTGCCGCCGTAGAAGGGCAGGGCGTAGCGCAGGCCGAAGGGGGAGACGGCGGTATCCTGCTCCAGCGGAAGCAGGCCATCGTTTTTCAGCAGGACGATCCCCTCATCGCCGATTTGCCGGGAGAGTGCGGCGGCAGCGGCCAGCGTCTCCTTTTTGCCGTCATAGCGCTGTTCATAGTAAGCGGTATCCAGGTGCTGGGTGCCGCTGACGGCGGTGACGGTCCGGGTGCCCCGGCCAAACAGCTTGTCCATCGTGTCGGCATTGGCGCACATTCCGGCGGTCACAGTGAAGGCCAGTGCCGTCAGCAGCGCCATCACGGGCAGCAGAACCTGCCGCAGCCGCCGGGCATCCGGGTGATTTCTGTATTCCATATCCCGCCCTCCTCAACGGTGCAGGTACTTGTTGGGGTCCAGGGGGAAAAGGATGTTCACATTGAACACCTGGTTTTTGGCGTGAAAACTGATGGTTCCCCCGTATTTTTCCACAATGAGCGCCATGCTCTTCACGCCGAAGCCGTGGTAGCCCGTCTCCACCCGGTTGGAGACGGGCAGTCCCCGCTCCATGCGCACCTCTCCGCCGTAATAGTTGTGGGAATTGATGGACAAAAGAGCCTGCTCGGCCCGGACGCTGAAGCTGATCACCCGCTTGTCCGGCTCCAGCGCCGTCACGCTGCGGATGGCGTTGTCCAGTAAATTTCCGAACAGGGAGTAGATGTCGCTGTCCGTCAAGAAGTCCAGCTTGGCCCCGTCGGCGATGCAGCTGATGGTGACGCCGCTGGTCTGGCAGTAGAGGTTTTTCTCCGCCAAAATGATGTCCAGGGCCTGATTTCCCGTTTTGACGATGGTGCCGTAGATGGAGATGACGCTCTCCATCTCCTCCAGGGCGGCGGGGTCGATGGCCGCCTGACGGCTGATGGCCCGGATCTGATGCTTCATGTCGTGGCATTTGACGTTGATCAGGTCGATGGTCTCCTTTGAGATCTCATACTGCTTCTGCTCCTGCCGCCACATCTGGTAGACCACCTCCAGCTCCGCCTCCAGGGACTTCTGGAGCAGCAGGGAGAACAGAATCACCAGTACCGACAGGCTGCAGATGATGTTGGTCAGCGAGGCGGCCAGATAGTAGACCAGATCCAGATTTTCATACTTATGATAAATGACAATGGCGTTCAGAACGATTTCCACCAGTACCGTCAGCGCCACCAGCACCAGCAGGGAGGGGCGCTGGATGGACACCTCCTCATTTTTTCGCATCCTGCGGCCGAAAATCTGGTAGAGGAGCCAGTACACCAGGGCGTACACCTCCAGGAAAATGGCGGCGGGGATGGGGTCAAACCGGGCGGGGGCGTTGGAATACACCTGGGTGGTGCCGGAAAAGCCGGTGATGGTGAGCACCAGGTCATAGCACACGGAGGCCAAGTGCTGCACACTGTACCCGGCCACGGTGCAGAACACGCACCCCCGCCAGCCCGCGTCAAAGCACAGCTTGGCCGCAGGGATGGTGAGGGTGAAAAAGACCAGAAACATTACCGAGCTGTACAGCGCGTCGTAGCGCAAAATGGGGAAGGCCAGCGCGATCAGAAGGCAGCCCGCAGCAGCCGCGGCGGCGCGCAGCGGGAACCGGCTGCGCCGGGGCAGGCGGAGCAGGAACAGCCCCTCCGAGATGAGCAGGGCGGCCATGAATTGAAGCTTGTAGGCAAACAGGCTGGTGAACTGCATCAGCCGATCCCTCCTCCGAGGTAGTCGTTGAGGGCCTGAATGAAAGCTTTCCGGCGGGGGCGGCTGATTTGGAGCGCCTCGCCGTCCACCAGAACCGTATGGCCCTGGATGGCCTGGACGTAGTTCAGGTTTACCAAATAGCAGCTGTTGCACCGGGCAAACATGGCTGGGTCCAGCGCCGCCTCCGTCTCCTTCAGATTGCCGTAGGCGTTTACTTCGCCGCCGGTGGTATGGTAGACCATCCGGTGGCCGGAGATTTCAATATACTTGATTTGGGACGCCGACAGGCGGATCATGTGGTCGGACTGGCTGACCAGCACCTCCCCCTCCCGGTGGGCGGCCAGCTTGCCCAGCAGGCGGTTGATCTTCAGCACGAAATTGGCATAGGACACCGGCTTGACCACAAAGTCAAAGGCGTCCACCTCATAGCCCTTCACGGCGAACTGGGCCATGTTGGTCACAAAGATAAGGGGGACCGATTGGTCGATGCGGCGCAGCTGCGCCGCCGCGTCCATGCCGCTGGTTTTGGGCAGGCAGATGTCCATGAGCACCAGGTCATACACTGGGCGGTATCGGTTCAAAAACGCCTCGGCGCTGAGAAAGTGGGTGACCGTGAAGGTGGTGCCGTATTCCTCCGTGTAGCGGGCAAAATAGGAACGCAGGGTCTCGGCCTCCTCCACTTCATCCTCCACGATGGCGATTTTGCGGTTCATGCCCCATCACGTCCTTCCCATTTGCTTATAATACCCCTATTATAGATATTTGATATTATTGGTATTATAACCGAAAAACACCCCCTTGTCACCAGGAACTATGTTCAATTTATGTGCGCAAAATGACAGGATACGTGATATTGTGGAAATGGGGGCCGGGGAATGCTATCATACAAACAGAAACCCCACATGGGGAACATTACGATGAGGAAGGAGCAAATACCATGAAGAAATGGAAAAAATCCCTTGCGGGCCTGTTGAGCGCGGCCATGCTGCTGGGCCTGCTGGCCGCCTGCGACAGCGGAGAGAAGCCCTCAGACAACTCTGCCGCGCCTGACGCCACCGGCACCCCGGTAATCGTGGATGAGGAATATCCCATCACCCCGGAAGAGCTGGGCTCCGGCGAGGCGAAGTGGAGCGAGGAGAAGACCGCCGACGGCTGGATGAAGGTGACCAACGACGGCGGCGAGACCTTGGGCTATTCCCCGGACAGCGGCGTGAAGCTGATCCAGGTGGGCGGGTACGCCTTCAAGGACCTGAACAAGAACGGCAAGCTGGACCTGTACGAGGACTGGCGGCAGGAGGACGGCGCCCGGGCGGAGGATTTGGCCAACAATTTGGACTATAAAGCAATCAGCGCCTTGATGACCCACGGCGACCTTAACGGCATGTCAGAGGATGCCACTAACGCTACGCTTGCTTTGGCTCCTCCCAGGTCGGAATCAACCCTTGACCCCGCCGACGCAGACATAGCAAAAGTAGTTCTCCCCAAAGGCCTGCGGGTTTTTATCAGCCGCTTAAGCACCATGCCGACCCTTCAGCAGGCTAGACTGCACAACAATTTGCAGATTGTCGCCGAATCCTTGGATTACGGCATCCCCATTATGTTTACCACCGATCCCCGCTCCCAATATGCAGACGGCACCACAAATCTGGCGATGGCGGCAACCTTTGACCCTGAGTTGATCAATAATATGTACGTGGATCTAGCAAATATTTACCGCGGCATCGGCATTACTGAGGTGTTGGGACCTCAAATTGACCTGACTACCGACCCCCGCTGGAGCCGCTTTAGCGGTACTTTCGGCGAGGACCCCGCTCTTTCCCGTGACATGACAAACGCCGCCATTAATGGTTTCCAGTCTACCTATGACGCCCAAGGCAATGACTTGGGCTGGGGAACGCAAAGCATCGTTTCCATGATGAAGCATTGGCCTAGCGACGCGCCCGGCGAGGGCGGTCGTGAGGCCCATAATCCCACCGGCAAATATAACGTATATCCCGGCAATTCGTTCCACACGGGCACCATTCCCTTTGTAGACGGCGGGTTGAACCTCGATGGGCTCACAGAGTCGGTGGCTGCCGTCATGAGCAGTTATTCCATTGCCTATACCGATGATGAGTCTTTGGGCGAACTGCGCGGGTCCGCATATAGTGAATTCAAGATTCAGCTTCTTCGCTCCTATGGTTTTGACGGCGTGATCTGCACGGACGGCGGCGTAGTTGACGATGTGAATACCAGCCATGGCGTGGACGATTTGGATGGACCTCAGCGTGCTCATAAGATTATCGAAGTCGGGGTGGATCAGATCTTGGGCTTTGGGATGGTCCCCTCTTATATGGAATCGGCTTATGAAATGTTTGTGGAGGAACTGGGCGAAGATGCTGCGCTTGCCCGCTATCGTAATTCTGCCCGCCGTATTCTTAAGACCCTTATCCAAGTCGGTTTGTTTGAAAACGCCTATGTGGACACTACCCAGGCGGTGGAAACTGTCGAGGGAACTTCTAACAAAACCTACGTGGATGAAGTTGCGGAAAAATCTATCATCATGCTGAAAAACAATGATACCGCAATCCGTCAGGCTGCCAATGGGGAGAAACCCACTGTCTATATCCCCATGAAGTATCAGGCTGCGTCCAGGTCTGCTGCAGCGACTTTTGCTTTACCCGTGGATCAGAAAACCGCCGACACGTATTTTAACGTAGTTACCGACACTCTGGGAGAACCTACCGGCGAGCCTGATGCCAGCGGAAACCCGACCTATACGGAGAATGACATCATTCGCGCCGACAGCGCGGCTCTGGCAGACTGCGACTATGCCCTGGTTTTCGTCTCCAATCCCTCTACTGGCGGCGGATATGATTCCAATACGAAGGAATATATTCCCGTCTCCCTGCAATATGGCGAGTATACCGCCACTGGCGCGGGTGTTCGGTCTGAATCTATCGCGGGGGATCTAATTGTCAGCGATGTCGAAACTGCTTATGGCACGATGCAGAGCAGCGAAAAAGAAAACCGTTCTTACTATGGCAAGCGTACGGTTGCCACCAACCTGAATGATTTGGAACTAATTCAGGCCACGTCTGCGAAGATGCCTGAAAACGCTAAAATCGTTGTAGCGGTTACCGCCGATCGCCCCATGGTCTTCAGTGAGTTTGAAATCTCCGTAGACGCAATCCTTGTAAACTTGGGCGTAAAAAATGAAGCTGTGATGAAAATTGTTGCAGGCCAGGTCGAGCCCTCCGGCCTTCTGCCCATGCAAATGCCCAAGGACATGGAGACCGTCGAAGTTCAGTGCGAGGACGTCCCCCGTGACATGGAGTGCTACGTGGACGCCGCCGGCAACACCTACGACTTCGGCTTCGGCCTGAACTGGTCCGGGGTCATCCAGGACGCGCGCACCGAGAAATACTGCGTGCCGCCTCTGACCGAGCCCGCGACCAAGCCCGTTCAGTAACACACCCCGGACAGCAGGGGGCGGCGCTCCCGCCCCCTGCTGTTTTTATCCCCATTTTACCTTGAGGAGGGATTCTCATGCCGGAAAAAAGCCCCAAAAAGAAGATGAGCAACAAAAAATTCCTGGCCATCTGGATTCCCGCGTTATGCGTGGTGCTGGCTGCGGTGGTGGCGGTCAATGTCCTGACCCAGGTGTTTCGCCCCTATGTGGACCTGTATCTGGGCGGCGGAGAGATGATCGTCACCAAGACAGAGGGCAGCGAGGACTGGGAGAGCGAATATTATACCCTGGATTACAAAGACAAAAAGGAGACCGTGGAGGCCGCCAACGCCCTGGTGGAGGAGATCGAGGCCGAGGGTATTGTACTGCTGAAAAACAACGGGGCCCTGCCCCTGTCTGCCCCGGCGAAGGTGACCCTGCTGGGCCGGGACGCGGCGGACCCGGTGTACGGCGGCTCGGGCTCCGGGTCGGTGGACCCGGACAAGGCGGTGGACCTGCGCGCCGGGCTGGAGCGGGCCGGGTTTGAGGTCAACGATGCCGTGTACGGCGTGCTCTCCGATTACGCCTCCTTCTCGGAGGAGATGACCGCCCTGGGGACCCAGCGGGTGTATGACCATCCCAAGGGGGTCATCACCATGGACAAGGGGGACTCCACCTATTACATCGGCGAAATGCCCGTGGAGGGCTATGACGGCGTCATTTCCAGCTTTTCCTCCTACGGAGACGCGGCCATTGTGGCCATTGGACGGGTGGGGGGCGAGGGGGGCGACCTCACCCAGGACATGAAGGGCTGGGACGACAACTATGCCCCCGGCCAGCACCAGCTGGA
>ERZ808028.1281-NODE-1281-length-15680-cov-7.583542_pt1 | contig 15680 bp, 15 predicted proteins | sample MGYA00380184_ERZ808028 | MGnify/ENA primary metagenome ERZ808028 (study PRJEB31490, sample SAMN06133397) | mouse gut metagenome | isolation source: J8_1 | host: mice | place: China: Chengdu | collected 2015-05 ...
TTATGGCATTAGTAGAGATTTTGTCCCTGCCTACTAATCTGATTGGCGGGAAGATGGCAGACCATCTAAATAAAAAAATGAATATTGTTTATCTGGATATTGTTTCCGTGATCTGTTATGTGGTCTGTGCCGTGATTCCGTTATCGGGCAAGTCTATTGTTCTGATGTTTATTGCGGCCACATGCCAGAGTATGGAGCATCCGTCCTATAATGCGCTGACGGCGGATATTACGGTGACGGACGACCGCGAACGGGCATATTCTCTACAATATCTCTGTACGAACCTGGGATTTGTCATGTCTCCGACGATTGCAGGGTTTCTGCTTCGGGATTATCTATGGCTGGCTTTTCTAATCAGCGGGGCAGCCATCGGCTGTTCTGTGGTACTGATTTTCTTCATGGTGAAGGATATCACTCCGGTAATGGATACCAGCCAGAAGGCTGTATATCAGGCTGACAGGGAAGGAGAGGGACTGTGGACGGTCTTAAAAGAGAATAAAATGATAGTTCTCTATATCCTGGCAGTCAGCGGTTACTATGCTACTTACCAGATGTATAATTATTTGCTGCCTCTGGATTTGGCCAGGCTGCACGGTGATAATGGGGCTGTGATTTTCGGTTCCATTACCAGTGTGAATTGTGTGGTGGTTGTGGTATTTACTCCCTTGTTTACCAGAATGTTTCCATGGATTTCGGAAACGGTCAAGACGCTTTTAGGCCAGGTGCTTCTGGTTGCGGGGTTCGGGATATTTCTGCTGTTTATGGGGTGGATACCTGTATATTATATTGCCATGATTGTGCTGACCTGGGGCGAGGTGTTCAGTATGCTGGCGGAAAGCCCGTATCTGACGAAACGAATGCCGGCAAGCCACAGGGGAAGGATTAACGGTCTGTCAGAGGTGCTTAGGACAGGGCTTACCAGTGTTTATCAGTTGTTGATTGGTTATATATACGGAATCGGGGCGTCGTTTGCGGCATGGATGACGGTTCTGGCCTTTGGAGGAGTGTTTGTGTTGCTGTGTGTTGTGCTGGTGGTGAAAGACCGAAAGGTATATAAGAATCTGTATCTTTAAGACATTTATAATGTAAGAAAGGAGCTGTCAGGAAATGTTGAAGAAAACACAACATTTCCTGACAGCCTCATTTTATAATCAGAAGCAATACTATGCGTGAGAGCTATGGGTAATCTGCCTGATATCCGGTACTGCCATTAGAATCGGGTACAGTACAAATGCAATGATAAGTCCGCTAAGCCCCTGAATCAGATTGGCGGGAATACTTGCCATTGCCGTGGTCACTCCATAGAGAGGTATCTCGCAGAGAAAATACCCTCCGGCTACAAGGACGATATCTGCGATTCCTCCAAGGATGACAGCCGTACATTGACTCTTAGACGTCTTTCCAACCTTCATGTAGAGCATACCGGCAATCCATGCAATGATTCCCTTGACCGCAAATGTAATCGGCACGTAGATAAAGTATCCGCCCAGCAAATCTGCCATAGCTGAGCCGATTCCTGCCGCCAGAAGCCCCCAGATTGGGCCAAGGATGACGCCGGAGAGAATGACGAGGGCGTCTCCGGGATGTATATATCCGCCGGTTCCCGGCGTGGGAATCCGGATGGACATGGTCGCTGCACATGCCAGTGCGGCGAATAATGCTGTCATGACAATTTTCTTTAGATTCGTATTCATGTTCACGTTCATTACCTCTTTTCTTATTTTCTTATAAATATTATGTAGATACTTTATACCATATCTGGATTGAAAGAAAGAGCCAATAATTGTAAATATAACCATACCAGTTTGGCGTAAACGGTTCTCATTTTTCCATAATAATATTCATTTTTCTATGTTCAAAATACCATAAACTGTTCCCATTATTTCATTCCTTATGAAAATCTTAAAAAGTATAATGATACAGAAAATAAAAGGTCATTATGACGAAAAGGAGGAAGTTAAGCTATGAGAAAAAGGAACAGGCTCATTGCGGTACTTCTTGTATCTGCAATGACAATGGCTCTGTCTGCCTGCGGCGGCAGCGCAGAAGGAGAGTCAAAGGGAGAGGCAAAAGGCGACGGAACTCTTACGGTTGCGATCTGGGATGTAGGGCAGCAGCCAGGATTAGAGGAGATTATGGCTGATTTTACGGAAAAAACTGGAATTAAGACGAGCCTCCAGGTTATCGAGTGGGACAGCTATTGGACGCTTTTGGAGGCGGGAGCGTCAGGTGGAGAGATGCCAGACGTATTCTGGATGCATTCCAATGAGGCTTACCGGTACATGTCTAACGACATTCTGCTCGATTTGACGGATAAAATCGAAAAGAGTGAGGTTCTTGAGATGGATAAGTTTCCGGAGGATTTAAGGGAAATGTATCAGTTTGAGGACAAGACATATGCCGTACCGAAGGATATGGATACGGTTGCAATCTGGTACAACAAGGATATGTTTGACGAAGCCCAGATTCCTTATCCAGACGGAAACTGGACCTGGGACGAGTTCTATGAGATTGCCGAGAAGCTCACCAAGGATGATGGAAGCCAATTTGGGTTTGCGGCAAGTACCGTAAACGAACAGGATACATGGATGAATATTATCTACTCCATGGGCGGATGTGTGCTGACGGATGACTGGAAGTCTGGATTCGACGATCCCAATACGATTAAAGCCATGGAGTTTGTTGACAAATGTGTCAAGAATGTGATGCCGCCTGCGGCCACCATGTCAGAGACCGGTACAGATGTGTTATTCAGTTCCCAGAAAGTGGCGATGATTTCTCAAGGCTCCTGGATGGTGTCTGCATTCAAGGATAACGAGGACATTGTAGCCCACGGTGATGTTGCAAGGCTTCCGAAGGATGAGGGGACAGGCAAGAGTGTTTCCATGTACAACGGCCTTGGATGGGCTGCGTCTGCCAACACTAGTATGCCGGATGAGGCGTATCAGTTAATCGAATGGTTTGGTTCAAAGGATATGCAGCAGAAGCAGGCAGATTTGGGAGTAACAATGTCTGCGTATGAGGGGGTATCCGATAATTGGGTGAACTGTACAGATGCATTTAACCTTCAGCCATACCTAGACGCTTTGGAAGGCGACCTTGTGTTCCGACCCCACACAAATTCTACGCTGGCATGGTGGAATCCGATGGTGGAAGAACTGAAAGCGCCCTGGAACGGAGAGGCTGACATGGCAGAAACTTGCGAGAAAATTGCCGACATGATGAATGAGACGATTGCAGAAGAATAGTGAAAGCAGGAAGGAGTGAGACCCATGGCAATGCCGAAGAAAGGGACGACTCAAGAGAGAAATGAGTTTATATGGGGATGGCTGTTTATCCTTCCCACTATGGTGGGATTGATTGTATTAAATATAATTCCGATTTTCCAGACAATCTATGAGAGCTTTTTTAAGACCGGAGATTTCGGAAAGGGGAATGTGTTTATCGGGGTAGAGAATTATGCCAAGATGTTCGGAGATCCGGAAGTGTGGCAAGCGGTAGTGAATACGTTTAAATATGCGTTAATCGAAGTTCCGTTTTCTATCGTATTTGCACTGGTGCTTGCCGTACTGCTAAATCGTAAAATCAAAGGGCGAGCAGCGTACCGTACCATCTTCTTTCTGCCTATGGTGGCGGCCCCGGCGGCCATTGCCATGGTATGGAGGTGGCTGTTTAACTCAGAGTTCGGTCTGCTGAACCATATTTTCGGGACAAAGATTAACTGGATTTCTGACCCAAAGATTGCCGTGTATGCTATCGGTGTGATTGGTGTCTGGTCTATTATTGGTTACAATATGGTACTGTTTATATCTGGACTTCAAGAGATTCCAGGAGACTATTATGAGGCGGCAAGCATCGACGGGGCGACGGGTATAAAGCAGTTTTTCAAGATTACGGTGCCGCTTTTGTCGCCGACCATCTTCTTTGTTACCATTACCAGGGTAATCGGAGGCTTGCAGGTGTTTGACTTAATTTACATGGTGATGGATAAGGATAATCCGGCTCTTTATAAGACTCAATCTCTTGTATACCTGTTCTACCAGAATTCATTTGTGGAAAATAACAAGGGGTATGGCTCTACGATTGTTGTGCTTTTGCTGGCAATTATCATGATCATTACGGTGTTCCAGATGATTGCGCAGAAAAATTGGGTTCACTATAATTAGGAGGGATGGATATGGAGACGAAAGCGAAGATTAATCAGGCATTCATTCATATTATCCTGATTTTAGTATCAATCACGATGCTGGTGCCGTTTCTCTGGATGGTGCTGACAGCGTTTAAAACAATGACGGAAGCGACCTCCGTGAATCCGTTTGTAATTTTTCCAAAAACATGGAAAATGGACAGTTTTGCGACGGTCATTAAGAATATGAACTTTCCGGTACTGTACATGAATACATTGCTATTAATTGCAGGACGTGTGATTGCGGCGGTACTTACGGCAACGCTGGCAGGATATGCTTTTGCGAGGCTGAATTTCAGGGGCAAAAACCTGATGTTTTCACTGGTTATGTTCCAGATGATGGTGCCGGGACAGATTTTCATTATTCCTCAATATTTGATGGTGAGCAAAATGGGGATGCTGAATACCATCTTTGCACTGGTATTTCCAGGACTTGTTACGGCATTCGGGACATTTCTTCTGAGACAGGCATATATGGGGCTTCCAAGAGATTTGGAGGAGGCGGCCAGGCTGGACGGATGCAATATAGGCCAGACCTTCCTGTTTATCATGGCGCCCCTTACTCGTTCCTCCATGGTGGCTCTGGGAATCTTTACGGCGGTTTTTGCGTACAAAGATCTTATGTGGCCGTTGATTGTAAATAAAGATGTTATGCCTTTATCTGCTGCTCTTGCAAAGATGCAGGGACAGTATACCAGTAATTATCCGCAGCTTATGGCGGCGTCACTGTTGGCATGTATCCCGATGATTATTCTGTATTTGATTTTCCAGAAGCAGTTCATCGAAGGTATCGCGACATCAGGAGGTAAACTTTAGGATATGGGAATATTCAATGAGGATGGGCTGTTTAACAGGGGCTTTGCTTTTCTGGGGCAGTTGATTGGATTGAATCTGTTGTGGATATTATGCTCGTTTCCGATATTTACGGTTGGGGCGTCCACAACAGCCCTTTGTTATTGTACGTTGAAGCTTCATAAATATGGCGACTGCCGTATTGTAAAGGATTTTTTCCAAAGCTTTAAGCAGAATTTCAGACAGTCAACGGCAATCTGGATAGGGATTATGTCGGCGGCAGGCGTTTTTTATTTGGAAAGCAAAGCGGTTCATGCCATGCCGGGGAGTCTTTCGCAGATATTTTCTTATCTGCTTGCTGCCGTAGGGATTCCCTTTGGGGTGATTTCTCTGTATGTGTTTCCCACGCTTGCGGCGTTTGACAATACGATTAAAAAGATTATTGCGAGTGCGTTCTATTTTGTGGGAAAGAATGTGCCGTATGTGTTGTTGATTGCGGCAATTACCTTTTTTCCGATGTTTTTTACCCTGATAGACGGAAAGCTTTTTCCAATCTATCTGTTCCTCTGGATGACATGTGGATTTTCATTGACAGTATATGCGGATACGTGGTTTTTATGGAAATTGTTCCGTCCGCATTTTCATGAGGATGGAAACAGCGGCGGGGATATGTATTATTTCTAGGCAGAGCCTGGGAGACGGCTTATGTCTCCCAGGGCTGCTTCTCTGAGTAATTTTCCATGCGGTCTCTGTGTTCACGATAGTTCTTTGGACTGATTTCAAACTTTTTCTTAAATGCCTTTGAGAAGGCGAGAGGGTCTTCGTATCCGACAGATTTTGCAACCTCATAGATGGTTTGGTCTGTGCTTACCAGCAGGTTTGCCGCTTTGTGCAGACAGTAGTTGATTAGGAACTGCTGGACGGAGATGCGAAGCTCTTTCTGGAAAATGCGGTTTAAATAGGTACGGCTGATGCCGATATAGTTGGCTACGTCTGTCACGCTGATTCCCTCCTGGTAAGAGTATTCAATATATTCGATAGCGTGTTCTAAGTAGACGCTGCTCTGGCCATGTCCGCGTCCGGAGGATTTCTTGTTGTTATGCAAAGTGTAATCGTTACAAAGGGTAGCGAAAAGCTGCAGCAGACATGCCTGGCGTTTCAAGTCTCCTGCAAATGAAAGCTGCCTGGATTCCATAATCAGATTGATATTCTCTATAATATTTTGAGGAGTATAAAAGTAGTTCACGAGAATCCGGTCAGAAAAACCGCAGTTTTTCAGGATAGCGTCTGTCCGTATTCCGTTGAACCCAATCCAGGCATAGGTCCAGGGATCTCTCAGATCAGAGGCATAGGTGACGTATTCGTCTGGACGGATTAAGAACATCTCTCCTGGGGTAAGATGCCAGGTGCGGTTTTTTGCCGTGTAGGTTCCGGCGCCGGATAATACGAAGTGGATAATATATTCGTCCTTGGGGCCAGGGCAGATATGGGATGGAGCACAATGTTCAATACCTGCGTGTACAAGATATAAGTCCAGTGAGGTTTTTCTAAGGTTTTCCAGACACTTGAATGACTTGCTTTCCGTGTATTTGATATTACGCATGTGTATCCCTTCTTTCGTGTGAAATAGGACTATCATATTTATTATTGAGAATAACATCGGAAATTACAATAGTAAAACAAAAATTTTTAATAGGGGGTATTAGGATATTGAATAAATACAGTATCATTATCAAGGTATATGAAGCTGGAAGTATATCAAAGGCGGCAGCCCAGTCCAGTTATTCTCAGTCTGCGGTCAGCCAGGTGATTGCATCTGTGGAAAATGAACTGGGTTTTCCTTTGTTCAAGCGTCTGAAAACAGGAGTGGTTCTTACGGAGGAGGGGAAGATGATCCTTCCGGCGTTTCAGAATATTGCCAGGGAAGAAAGCAATATCCGGCAGATGGCGCTGTCAATTACCGGTATATGTGAGGGGCGGATTAGTATCGGAGCGATTCCAGGAGTCGGCAGACAGTGGCTTCCTGATATTATTAAAGGGTTTTCTGTAAATTATCCGAAAGTATCTTATGATTTGGTGCATGGTGTGGCGGAGGAGATACAGAAGGAACTATGTGGGGGAAGGATTGACTGTGGGCTGACGACGGCCTTCCCTGTGAGCCATGAGCTTAAGTTTACGCCTCTTTATGAAGATGAATTCATTGTCCTGCTTCCAGCGGGGCATTTTCTGGCGGACAGAGAGGAGATTGGACTTAGTGAGATAGCAGGAGAGCCGTTGATTTTGCCAGATTCGAGACTTGATTCCAGCCTTGAAGATATTTTCATCCGGAATCATTTTACGCCTAATATTTATCTGAGGGGGAGGGATGAGATTAGTATGCTTAAGATGATTGAGAATGGATTGGGGATCGGGGTGCTATCCGGCCTGGGGATCGGCGGGCTTCCGATATCTGACGGTGTTGTGTGCCGGCGGTTTCAGGAGCGTTATGTGAGAGTGGTGGGGATATCAGTGCGCAAAAACCAGAAGCAGCCGCTTCTTACGGATAAATTTACGGAGTTTGCAGGTACATATATAAAGAAAGCGGCCGGTTGTTGAACTCAGGGAGTAGAGATGAAGGATAAGCTTCGGGCAGATTTTTCCATTGCATTTCCTAATAGATAATTTTTTGTTTTTGGAGAGATTGCCTATTGTACCTTGAGATAGAAAACGAGATTCAGTATAATTAAAGGAGAGGACGATACCAAAAGAAGGAGGACAAATACGAGGAGGAAGGCAGTATGGGAATCTATGTGAATCCAGGTAATGTTTTGTTTGAGACAGCTCGTTTTTCGGATATATATGTTGATAAAAGTATGCTGATTGCAAGGACGAATGCATTGTATAGGAAAGAGAGAAGGTTTATCTGTGTAAGCCGTCCGCGGCGGTTCGGGAAGTCTATGGCGGCAAATATGCTGGCGGCTTATTATAGCCGTGGATGTGATTCGGCAGAAGTGTTTGCAGGATTAAAGATTGGGAAAGAAGCGTCGTTCTGGAATTGCAAAAAGAATTTCCGGAATGTGACGGATTGGGGTAGGATAGTAGATTGAAAGATGCTCTCAATCATATATTTATCCAGACAGGAAAAGGTTTCATATTTATTATTGACGAATGGGATTGTGTATTTCGGGTTGCGAGAAACCGTAAAGAAGCGCAGAAGGCGTATCTGGATTTTTTAAGAGGGCTTTTTAAAGATTCTGAATACGTAGAGTTAGCGTACATGACTGGTATTTTGCCAATCAAGAAGTATGGGGAGCACTCGGCGGTGAATATTTTTGATGAGTATTCCTTGATTTCGCCAAAGAATCTGGGTGAATATTTTGGATTTACAGAAGAAGAGGTATGTCTGCAATGTGAGCAGCAGGATATGGAGTATGCAGAGGTAAAGAGATGGTATGACGGTTATCTTATCGGCAATCTTCATATTTACAATCCTAAGTCTGTGGTTGATGCGCTGACATGGAAGGAATTGGAGAGTTACTGGACAGGGACAGAGACTTATGAAGCGCTGAAAATCTATATTGATTTGAATTTTGATGGGCTAAAGGAAGCGATTGCTATCATGATTGGAAATGGAAGATGTCTTATTGATTCTACAACATTCCAGAATGATATGACAACATTTAAAACAAGGGATGATGTACTTACCCTTCTGGTACACCTGGGTTATCTTACTTATGACAGGAAAACAAGTGAGGTCTTTATCCCGAATCAGGAGATAGAGCAGGAGTTCATGCGCGCAATGAAAGTTGGGGGATGGGAGGGAATCATCCAATCGCTGAATGGTTCTGCCAGACTTCTTGAGCAGGCAGATTAAGGATAAGGAATATGCGTCATGGATTGAAGGGTATACAGGGGATATTCTGTTAGTTGGGATTCATTATGACAGAAAAACGAAAGTACATGAATGTATGAGTGAAAAATATAGTATTTAATTACATGGAGGCAGCAGCATATGAAGGTGGTTATTGCAATAGATTCATTTAAAGGATGCATGAATTCCATGGAGGCCGGAAATGCGGCGAAAGCCGGAATTCTTAAAGTCTGTGATGCGCAGATAAGTGTAAAGCCTTTGGCAGACGGCGGAGAAGGGACCACGGAGGCTTTGGTGGAGGGAATGGGCGGCGAGTACGTTTTCGTGGAGGTTACGGGGCCTCTGGGAACGAAGAGAAGGGCAAGATATGGAATTCTCGGAGATGGAAGGACGGCTGTGATGGAGATGGCGGAGGCGGCGGGAATTATTTTACTGAAACCAGAAGAATTGAACCCATCAAGGGCAACGACTTATGGTGTCGGTGAGATGATTATGGATGCCGTTAAACGTGGATGCCGTGAGTTCATTATCGGCATTGGCGGAAGCGCCACAAGCGAGGGCGGTGTGGGGATGCTTCAGGCATTGGGGTATGAGTTCAAGACGGAGGACGGCAATCCTATTAGAAGGGGGCTTCAGGATTTGGACCGCATTATGGCTATTTCCAAAGAAAATGTACCAAAAGTGTTAAAGGAGTGTCACTTTAGGGTAGCTTGTGACGTGACAAATCCTTTATGCGGTGAGAATGGGGCTGTCTATGTGTACGGTCCCCAGAAGGGCGTCAAAGAGGAGGAAAAGCCAATCTTTGATGGGATGATGGCGCATTATGCGGATAAGACCCAGGAATACAAGGGCGTGGATTATCGGATGGCAGAAGGAGCAGGCGCGGCGGGCGGTCTGGGTTTTGCCTTCTTAAGCTACCTTCCGAATGTGGAATTGAAGTCAGGAATTGATATTGTCCTTGAGGCAGTCGGACTTGAGCAGGAGATAAGGGATGCGGATATTGTCATTACCGGCGAGGGGAGGCTGGATTCCCAGACAGCTATGGGAAAGGCTACTGTGGGTGTGGCCCGTCTTGCAAAGAAGTACGGGGCAAAGGTGCTTGCATTTGCCGGAGGTGTAACGAAGGATGCCGGAGAATGTAATGAGGCAGGTATTGATGCATTTTTCCCCATTGTGAGAGGCGTCACTACGCTGGCAGAAGCGATGGAGCCGGAAAATGCAAGGGAGAATATGGCCTTATCTGTAGAACAGGTTTTCAGGGCAATATTATGAAGGGGTGCGGATAAACATAATCCAGAACAATATACCTGCAAGCGTCAGCGCACAGCCAAGGCCAGTGTAAAACACAGCAATGAATAAATCCGGAACCAGATTTGTTCATGATTTTGCCTCCGGTTCCACTTTTTTAAGAGAGAGAATCAACAGTATCATACCAACGCTGGTCAGAATATGTCCAATACCTGCAATTCCGGAGATGGAAGCAGAAGCGCCGGCAGACAGTGAAAGACCGAGTACTTGTGTGACTCCTCGTACGGCCAGCATAACGGCGGTAAGAGGCACTCCCATATTGTAGACCCACATGAATGTCCGGAAGGTTTTGATTTCCTCAAGGTGATAACGGGACGCAAACAGGGCGGTTAGAAGAAAGATGACCATCCCTAGCAGGAACAGATGAGTATGTACCTTGCCAAGAGAAGTAGCCTCTGTGTAATTGTTGAATTAATTCAGAAGCCGCTGTTTTTTTAGCCGCGACCTAAGGCTCTCCAGGAACTTCTCACTCCCAATCACCGTAAGCATAGGCCCAAAGGACATGACTTCAATCAGCAGTTCCGTTTCCATACTCTGGTTATAATAGATGAGACATTCATAAGTGTTCTCATCTATTTTTGTAGTGTTTTTCTCATAATTGGCGAAATGCAGCATGGCCCGTTCAAGGGCGTTTCTCTTGTTGACAATATGTAGTATGAGGGGCTCCTTGTAATAAGAATTCCGAATCAGTGAATTCAAATCAATATTGGAGGACAGGGTTTTATCCGTAAGTTGTACACTCTGGATGCGGGCAATATTCAGTATATCCAGCCTCATGCGTCCGTTTCCGGTATTTTTGAGGGCAAGAAGGCGGAACTTGTCGTTTTTTACAGAATACTCAAGCCTGGCAGGGACATAGTGATGGTGAACCCGCGTACCTGCAGGGGAGGTATAATCTAGGTCAACATACTGACGTTGCTTTTGCGCCTTAAGCAGAGTGCGGAAATTACGGCGGTATTTCTCAGCCGCCGCAGCATGGTCTGAAGGCATTGCTGTGTTTGCCGATATTGTTTGGCTTAGATGCATTGATGTATCAGCCGCCGCATCCCGCGGTGATAATGCAGGATAAGGGTCGCCGTCTGTAAAACGGTCGTAGTACCAGAATTGCTCCTGACGCCAGAGTGGTTTCACGTCAGAAAGCATTTCATCAAGTGTATCAAGCTGCTCCTGCTCAAGAAACAGCCCAATACGAGGGTCGGATAACAATGCCTTAAGGTAAGATTTTTCTAGGGCAGAAAGCGGGACGTCAAAGGAGGAGGAAAGCTTGGAGAGATAGAGTCTGCCCTTCCTGTCAAACAGATTCCATGCGCCGCTTTCCAGCTTAGGAATGATAGAAATCATGCTTTCTGCGAAGCCTTCGCTGCCAATCCGGTTACAGATTTCCTGTATGGTCATGGTATTTTGGCAGCACAGGAGATGCCGTAATACTTGATAATAGCAACTGTATATTTCCGAAAATAATTCCATATACGAACTCCTTCTCTGATATATTAAAGCTTACTTATATGTCCTGGGGTATCTCATACATTTCATACATAGCCTGCAAGTCCCGATAAAATCGTTGTTCTACGGATTTTGAGGTACAGGTAAGACTTAGGATTCTTCCGATAAATGTGCGAACCCAGGGAAGCATCTCGTTGCAGTCAAAGACTTCAATCTCATACTGATAGACATTCCGCGCAATTCTAGTCACAGAGCCGCCTCTGCCTTCCCGCTTCAGGCGTTCAACAATATAATTTTCAGTTGGCTCAAAAACCTGAACGGTCATGGTCAGCTTGTCCAGACGGCGTCCATTTTCCCCCTGAAAAGAGACGCCCCATAGCTTTGACCGGTTCTGCTTCAGTTTGTTAAGTAAATCGTCATATTCTAAAGAGGAATCCAAAGGCGTAATACTTTTGATGGAATCCAGGCGGAAACAGGAAAATCTTTGCCTTCTGTGCATATAACCGCACAGATAACGGCGGCCGGTTCTGGCGCTTATCAAGATCTGCAAAGGCACACAGGCAGAAGCAGCGCTAGTCCCATTTTTAGAGCTCTTTAATTCAAGCCGTATCCGCAGCCTTTGGTTCATGGCGTCAAGAAGCTTTAAAAGGATTTCATCCTCCAGTGTATGTACGCAGAAGCTATGTTTTACACGAAAGGTCTGATTCTCGCAATCCAGTTGCTCTGTCAGTTCATTCCCGATGATTCCAAAAACCTCCGACATCTGGTAGAAGGAAAGGGCGTCCAGCATATTTTCGTTGGATTTAAGCCACTGAACCAGTGTAAGCGAGAGAGAGAATACTACCGCCTTTCCATCCTTTCGCTTTTCCAGTAAGCCCTCTTTTGCATAAGCATTACATTTTCGGCGAACGGTCTGGATATCAAACAGAGCCTCGTATTCTGTGAGAAGGAGGTCTGTGATTGCCTCCGCTGTCAGTGGGAGTCCTTCTTGCAAAAGGTCCAGAATCAGAAAATGCAGTACAATATCATTGTCGGTAAAGCTCTTTGTCTTCCATACCCGAAACAGGGGATTCGTATCCAGAAGGCTGCTGTCGATGGCCAGGGAAATGTTTGAACCGCCTGACACATGGTCTTTACGGACATAGGGACTAAGCCAGCTCTCAAGACGTCTTCGCTCATTGTCATAGGTGCGGGGACTTTTATTCTTGAATTCATTGCGGGTCTTGAATCCATAGACAAAAAAGTCACGGACATATTCTCTTGTCTTGGGGAAGCTTTTTACCAATTCCTGAAACTCGGACATGACTTTAATCCTCCTTGGGTTTACCTTAGTGGCAAGTATACCATATATATTTAGATTGTGGAATACGTTGGCAAATGCTTTTCACAGTTCGCAACTCTTTTTAAATGATATTTTGGTTAATGTTGGATATAATACAGTCATCAGAAAGGGAGGGAACGATATGTTTGTAATCTGTAATGAAAATACAAGATTTCCTATAAAAATTTGGTTGGAGCAGGAGAGTCAGTTGGAGGAATCCTGTCTTAAGCAGGCGTATCACCTTGCAATGCTTCCGTTTTTACATAAGTGGGTCTGCCTGATGCCGGATACCCATACAGGAAAAGGGATGCCAATAGGCGGGGTAATCGCGGCGAAGGATGTGATTATTCCGAATGCAGTAGGCGTAGACATTGGCTGCGGGATGGCTTATATCCCGACCAATGTTCGTGTGGAGGATATTCGTGAGGTTCAGACCGGAAACGGTACGATAATACAGGCAATGATTGGAAATATTATGCGTTCGATTCCGCTGAATACAGAACGTTACAGAGAACCTCAGGAGTCACAGGTGCTTGACCGTACAAAACAGGAGATGGAGAAGTATGAGAAAAACGCAGAACTTATGCCGTTGCTTGAGGACGGATATTTCCAGGTAGGAAGCTTAGGAGGCGGGAATCATTTCATAGAACTGCAGGAGGATGAGGAAGGGACGCTTAGCATTATGCTTCATTCCGGCAGCCGCCATCTTGGAAAGGAAATCTGCGATTATTTCCACAAGAAGGCAAGGGAACTGAACCAGAGGTGGTACAGTGAAGTAAAAGAGGAATACCATTTGTCTTTTCTGCCGGTTCAGTCAGAGGAGGGGCAGCAGTATATCAACTGGATGAAGCTGGCTATGGACTATGCGTTTGAAAATCGGGCGCGTATGCTTCATAAGACCTGCGCTATTGTGAAAGAAACGATTGAAAAGCATACAGGGCAGACGGTAGAATTCGGAGAAGAAATCAACTGTCATCACAATTATGCGGCTCTGGAGAAGCATTACGGCGAAAATGTTTGGGTGCACAGAAAAGGCGCTACCAGAGCACGTAAGGGAGAGCTGGCGGTGATTCCTGGGGCAATGGGCTCATACAGCTATGTAGTGGAAGGAAAAGGCAATCCCTTATCTTTTTGTACCTCCTCACACGGGGCAGGAAGAAGCTGCTCAAGGTCAGGGGCAAGAAAAGAGTTCAGTGTGGAAAATGTCATGGTGGACTTAAAGGAGAAGGGCGTTGTTCTTGGGAAGCGCAAGAAAAATGACGTGGCAGAAGAATGCAGGTTTGCCTATAAGGATATTGACCAGGTCATGGCGCAGCAAATAGATTTGGTTACACCGGTCAGAAAATTAAAGACGGTGGGCGTCGTGAAGGGATAGGGAAATAATTTATGATGTCAGGGTATTGGGAGTCACTCTCTGCCCGACGGTGCCTGCAGCGTGCTGTCAGGTATACTATAAATATTTCATATAAACTTAACTTAAGGTTAAGGAGAATGTGCTGTCGAGGGTTCAAATCCCTCCCGTGATAAACGGTAGCTCAGAGGTAGATGTCCGGTGAGGTTGATTATATGGAAGTTCCGTACCAAGTATTGTCGGGGGATATTGCGTTTTTAAACGCGACTCTGCATGGGGAGATTCCCGACGACTCTGTGGGTTTTATTTACATAAATGGGAAATTAACGTCATTTGCAAACCGGAAAGAGTATACGTTCTGGAATGTATTTGACAAGTATGAGATAAAGATTGTGTCCATGGAGGAGACGGAGATTGGAGGAGACGTCACAAAGCAGATGCTTTCCCTGATTCCGAAGAAGCTTTATACAGAGATGTCAGTAGGAGAAGGGGAGACAGGGCTTGTGTATTACAATAACGTACTCCAAAAGTCGGTTGGGAGGGGAGTGTACCGTTTCTGGAATTATTCCTGCAGCGTGACATACCGCGTATTCGACATGAGACAGCAGGAGTTGGATATTGTGGGGCAGGAGATACTTACCAGAGATAAGATTGGCATTCGGATGAATGTGTCCTGTATGTACAAGCTTCGGGACGCCGTAGAGTTTGCCGCAACGATTTCAGAGCTTAAAAGACCACTTTACTCGGCGGTACAGTTGGTGATTCGTGAGATTGTGGGGAAGTATAAACTGGATGAGATATTGGAGGCAAAAGAGCAGATTTCTAAGGAAATCTATACTGCGTTAAAGGCGCGGGAGACGATGTTCTGTGTGAATTTCCTGACTTCGGGAATCAAGGATATTATACTGCCAGGGGAGATACGGCAGATTATGAATTCTGTCCTTGTGGCGGAGAAGTCTGCCCAGGCAAATGTAATCTCACGGAGGGAGGAGGTTGCCTCTACCCGTTCGCTGCTTAACACAGCGAAGCTGATGGATGAGAACAAGACTCTGTATAAGCTGAAAGAGCTTGAGTATCTGGAGAGAATCTGCGAGAAGGTGGGGGAGATATCTGTGAACGGAAATAGGGGCATTGTGGAGCAGTTGGGAAGGATGATTGGGACGACGGCTTGAGTTTTGGGTTGATTGTGGAGAGGTAGCTTTTGTATTTTTCGCTCTCAAAAAGCTCTTTTAAGCCTTCCTCCAGTTTGTCCGTGATCTCTTTTACTTTCTGCTTTTTTGTCTTTGCGTCTGCCATATTTTAATCCTTTCTCTGCATGAAAAAAGACAATCTGTTACGACTGTCTTTCTTCCTGAAAACAAAAAAAGCAGCGAATTGCTTTATCTCTAAAACAAATTCACTGCTTTACTGCTTGTGTTATGAAGGTGCT
>ERZ808028.1283-NODE-1283-length-15655-cov-3.813391_pt1 | contig 15655 bp, 12 predicted proteins | sample MGYA00380184_ERZ808028 | MGnify/ENA primary metagenome ERZ808028 (study PRJEB31490, sample SAMN06133397) | mouse gut metagenome | isolation source: J8_1 | host: mice | place: China: Chengdu | collected 2015-05 ...
TGGAAGAATTTTATGTTTAAAACATTTCCTATATTTAAAGCATAAAAAAGACACTCTAACGAGTGCCTTTTATTATTTTAGAATTAAGCTAATTCAGCGAAGTATTTGATTGTTCTAACCATTTGGCTAGTGTATGAATTTTCGTTATCATACCAAGAAACAACTTGAACTTCAGTAGTTCCATTACCGCAATCTTTAACCATAGTTTGAGTTGCATCGAATAATGAACCATAAGTCATACCGATAACGTCAGAAGAAACGATTGGTTCTTCGTTGTATCCATATGAATCAGAAGCTGCTGCTTTCATAGCTGCGTTGATTTCTTCCACAGTAACATTTCCTTCAACAACTGCAGTTAAGATTGTAGTTGAACCTGTAGGAACTGGTACACGTTGAGCTGAACCAATCAATTTACCATTTAATTCTGGGATAACTAATCCGATAGCTTTAGCTGCACCTGTAGAGTTAGGAACGATATTAACAGCGGCTGCACGAGCACGTCTTAAATCACCTTTTCTATGAGGTCCGTCTAATACCATTTGGTCACCAGTGTAAGCATGAACTGTTAACATGATACCAGATTTGATTGGAGCTAAGTCATTTAATGCTTTAGCCATTGGAGCTAAGCAGTTTGTAGTACAAGAAGCTGCAGAAATGATTGTGTCTTCAGCTTTTAATTCGCTTTCATTTACAGAGTAAACAACTGTAGGTAAGTCATTTCCTGCTGGAGCAGAGATAACAACTTTCTTAGCACCTGCATCGATGTGAGCTTGTGATTTTGCTTTTGATGTGTAGAAACCAGTACATTCTAAAACAACGTCAACATCTAATTCACCCCAAGGTAATTCAGCTGCGTTTGCTTTAGCATAGATTTTGATTTCTTTTCCATCTACGATGATTGAATCTTCAGTAGATTCTACTGTGTGTCCAGCGTAACGTCCTTGAGCTGAATCGTATTTTAATAAATGAGCTAACATAGCTGGGTTTGTTAAGTCGTTGATTGCAACTACTTCATACCCTTCAGCACCGAACATTTGTCTGAACGCAAGACGACCGATACGTCCAAAACCGTTAATAGCAACTTTTACTGCCATTGTAAATTCCTCCTTAGAATATTAAATTTTACACTTATTATTATAAAGCAATTCTTTATTTTTATCAATACTTGTGAATGTTTTTGCAAATGTTTTTTAGAAAACAAGCATAATGTCTAATCTTTATGACTATACTTAACTAAGAAAATGAAAGGAGTTTATTATGCCACTCATTCCAACAGTTATTGAAAAAAATTACGATGGTGAAAGAAGTTATGACATCTTCTCAAGGTTGCTTGATGATCGCATTATCATGCTGACCGGAGAAATAAACGACAGTTTAGCAAGTACCGTCATCGCCCAACTACTCTATTTAGAAAACAAAGATCCTCATGCGGATATTTCCTTATATATTAATTCTCCCGGTGGTTCTATATCAGCCGGTATGGCTATTTTTGATACAATGAATTTTATTTCTTGCGATGTTTCAACCATTTGTGTTGGTATGGCAGCAAGTATGGGGGCTTTTCTTTTAAGCTCCGGTGCTAAAGGCAAACGCTGTGCCTTGCCTAATGCCGAAATTATGATCCATCAGCCTTTAGGTCAAACAGGTGGACAAGCCAGTGACATTGTGATTGCCGCTAAGCGTATCAACGCTCAAAAGCAGAAGCTTTCCGAATATTTAGCGCAACAAACCGGACAGACTTTAAAACGAATTTTAATTGATACAGATCGTGATAACTTCATGACAAGTATAGAGGCTAAAGATTACGGTCTAATTGATTGTATTTTAGAAAGTCATGGCAATTAGTTTGCATTTACTTCCTATTAGCGCTATAATATTAGCATTAAAAGGAGGGATTAACCATGACTAAATCCGCATGGCATAAATACACTGAAGAACAACTTCAAGTGGTTTATGATTTCAATGAAGATTACAAAAAATTCATTTCAGATTGTAAAACTGAAAGAGAATGTACACTTACTTCTATCGAATTAGCTAAAAAAGCCGGTTATAGAGATTTAGAAGATGTGATTAAAAACGGTGAAACGTTAAAAGCCGGAGATAAAGTCTATGCCAACAACAAAGACAAAAATCTTGCTTTATTTCACATTGGTACAAGACCATTAGAAGATGGTATGGCTATTTTAGGTGCTCACATTGATTCACCTAGAATTGACTTAAAACAAAATCCTTTATATGAGGATACCGAAATTGCTTTATTAGATACACACTATTATGGTGGTATCAAAAAATATCAATGGGTTGCTTTACCATTAGCCCTTCATGGTGTTGTCATCAAAAAAGACGGTACTAAGATTAATATTGTAATCGGTGAAGACAAAAACGATCCTGTATTCGGTATTTCTGATTTATTGATTCACTTAGCCGGTAAACAAATGCAAAAGAATGCTGCCTCTGTTATCGAAGGTGAAGACTTGAATTTAACAATCGGTTCTTTACCACTACATGGCGAAGAAAAAGAAGCTGTCAAAGCTAATGTCAAAAAAATGTTAAATGATAAATACGGCATTGAAGAAGATGACTTCATCTCTGCTGAGTTAGAAATCGTTCCAGCCGGTGAAGCTCGTGATTTAGGTTTAGATCGTTCAATGGTTATGGGCTATGGACACGATGACCGTGTTTGTGGTTACACATCACTTCGTGCTATCTTAGACTTAAAAGAAACACCATCTAGAACAAGCTGCTGCTTATTAGTAGACAAAGAAGAAGTCGGAAGCATTGGGGCAACAGGTATGCAATCAAAATTCTTTGAAAACACTGTTGCTGAATTGATGGATCGCTGCGGTTGCTATTCAGAATTAAAATTACGTCGTACATTGACAAACTCTGTCATGTTATCAAGTGACGTAAGTGCCGGTTTCGATCCAAACTACCCTGCTGTATTCGAAAGAAAGAATTCTGCTTACATGGGACATGGTTTAGCATTAAACAAATATACAGGTTCTCGTGGTAAAGGTGGCTGTAATGACGCCAGCCCTGAATTTATCGCGCATCTTCGTCAAATCATGGACGAAGATGGTGTATCTTGGCAAACCGCTGAGCTTGGTCGTGTAGACGAAGGTGGCGGAGGAACAATCGCTTATATTTTAGGTAACTACAATATGATGGTTATCGATGCGGGTGTACCGGTTCACAATATGCACGCTCCATGGGAAGTTGTTTCAAAAGCTGACGTTTATGAAGCCATGAGAGGTTATGTGACATTCTTACAAAAAGCTTAAACTATTTTAACCGTTTCTATCAAAGGAACGGTTTTTATGTTAAAATAAAGAAGCAAGAGCTAAAAAGTACCAATGCAACTTGAAGTTGACAAAGTGCAAACGCCAATTGGTAGTATTTTGTAAGGCAATCAGCTAAGATATAAGCGAGGTGAAGATAATGAATTTTGGAATGAAACTACAAACATTAAGAAAAGAAAAAAGATTATCCCAAGAAGCATTGGCAGAAAAACTAGGTGTATCAAGACAAGCTGTCAGCAAATGGGAAACAAACGAAGGTTATCCTGAAATGGATAAATTGATTACTTTAGGTCAACTCTTTGATGTCACTTTAGATTATTTAATCAAAGACGACAATCCCCAACCTACCCTTGACACTCAGGACAAATATTTTATGTCTAGTCAAAAAGTTAAAGAATATCTCAATGCTAAAAAGGTATTCGGTTTAAAAATAGCCTTTGCCGTTAGTGCTATTATTCTATCTATGAATATGCCTTTGATCTTCAAAGACCCCCTAGGCAATGTCGGATTTCTAATTGTGACCGGAATCTCTTTGATGTTACTTATCGTTACAGGCATTGGCAACGACACAAACGCAAAATTAGAGAAAAATCATATTACCATGAGTTATCACGATTTACAAAGTCTTCAAACAGCTTATTTAACCTTTAAAGCTAGATTTGGCATCGCGGTTGCACTAGGTGTCTTTATCATCATTATGGGCTTAGCAGGTGTCTTAGTACTAGAAGACTGGCTCCAATATCCTGACTATATCAGTAGTGTTTATTTCATAACATCTGTTGCTATTGCCGTCTGGATTTTTATTGTGGTAGGTATAATAGATGTCAGCTATCAGTTTTTACTGCAAAATGATGAATATATAGCACGCAAGAAAGATGATGAGCAATCTCTATTTAGCATTACGATGCCTTTGGCTGCTATGCTTTATCTGATGATTGGCTTTACTAAAAATTGGTGGCACCCCGGCTGGATTATATTTCCTGTTACTGCCATTTTAACTTCGGGAATTGAATATCTTTTCAAAAAACGTAACTAATAAACAAAAACGAACTTGAACATGGTTTTAAAGCCTTGTAGCAAGTTCGCTTTTTATGTGAATCAATTAAAGAATAACTACCCATTCTAAAAATAAGTCATAAAAAAGATTCATGACAATCATGAATCTAATCTAGTGTTACAATTTTATAATATTCTTTACTTGTCACAAGATAGATTAAACAATAGCTGACAGCAAAGACACCCACAACACCGATGCAAGCTTGCATAAACAGCATTGTATTAGTTAAATGTAGAAATGATAGAATGATTTTTATCAGACGAAAAGCAAACATCATATGACAACACGCCACCAATAAAGGTAGGAAGAAAACACTTAAAATTTGTGAGCGAATACTGCGTTTAATCTCTTGCTTACTCATACCTACTTTTTGCATGACTTCATATCTTGACGCATCATCATATCCTTCGGAAATCTGTTTATAATAGATAATCAAAATAGTGGCAATCATGAAAGTAAATCCCAAAAATAAACCAATAAAGAATAAACCGCCATAAAGATTGAAAATATCATTTGAATCAGCACGTCGACTTTCTATACGGCAAGTATAATATACTTGTTTATTATTATGAAAGCGATCTGTTAATTGTTCATAGAAAACTGCTTCGTCCTCTTCTGATAGGTTAAATTGGTAAACACTTCCCATTCTTGTGCGTAAAGCTTCTTGAAAATCCATGCCGATAACAGAAGAAATAGCCTCTTCATCTTTCAAGAACACATAAACTACACCTGTATTTTTGGCTTCGGCTTTAATTCCCGGAATATTTATATGATTTAAAGTTGATACAATGTCAAAACTTTGATTGTTAATTGTTAAACTGGAGAGTTTATCAAAAGCACCCTCGCTTTGATAAACCATAATTTCATCAGAATTCCGAACACAAGCCAAATCGCCTAAATATTTTTGAGGAACAAAATAGACAACTTGCATAACATTATTACTCTCATCACTCAATAAAGTAATATCTGCCCCATCAATTTTAGCAGACATACTATACTGTTCATACATATTCACATCATTCAAGGTCACATTATATTCTTTAGCTAAGGTTCGAACCTCTTCATCTACTTTCTTTAAATCAATCGGCAGGTTTTCATATATAGTTCCTCCCTCTTCGTCAACGCCTGTTTCCTGTATCTCACTATTTAAAAAGATACTGACATCTTGCGGATATTTCTGATTGATTAAATCCTCAATACTTAAATACAGAGCTGTTGTAGTAGATAAGGTAACGATAACCATTGTTGATAAAATACAGATATTCGCTAAACCAACCGCATTTTGTTTCATACGATAAATCATTTGCGAAATCATGGTGAAGTGCTTAGGTTGATAATAGAAGCGGTTATTCTTTTTGAGAAATTTCAATAAAGCAACCGATCCGGCTACAAACAGACAATAAGTTCCGATAATAACTAAAATGACTGCCAAAAAAAAGATAAAAATAGCCGCGGGATCATATTTTGCTTTTTGTGATAAATAGTAACCGGCAAATAAAGATACAAATCCTACCAATGTCAGCAAATGACGTGTTTTTGGTTCTTTCTCACCGCTTTTTGCACCTGACATCAAATGAATAGCATTAACATGGCGAATCTGATAAATACTATATATAAAAGTTAAACCAAAAATTGTTACGAATAATTCAACCGTGAACAAAAAAGCTTCAAAAGAATAATGCAGTCCTGAAATGAGCGGTTGGTTTAAAAGCTTAAATAAGAATAGCTCTGCTAATTTATAAAACAATGCCCCAAAAAATAAACCGCAGGAAATACTTGTCACAGCCACAATCACAACTTCAAACCCTATCATCATTGATAAGTGACGTTTCTCCATGCCAAGTACATTGTATAGCCCAAGCTCCTTTTGTCTTCTTTTAAACAAGAAGCTATTCGTATAAAACATAAAGATCAATGAAAACAAAGCTAAAACAGTAACCCCAAAACCTAATAAAGAAGTAATTGTCGTAATACCGATAGAGGAATAGACGGCAATATTATCTATTAAATTGCGAAAACAGAAGAAGATAGCAATAACCACAATATTGGAAATGACATAAGGTAAATAATTTTTCTTGTTTTTAACAATATTACTCAATGCGAGTTTGAAATAGAAACTAAATGCCATGATGTCCGCCTCCTGAAAGAAGCAAAGTTAAAGTATCGGAAATTTTCTTATACATTTCTTCCTGTGTCATCTTACCTTTATAAATCTGATGAAAAACTTCACCATCTTTAATAAATAAGACACGGTTGGCATGACTTGCTGCTTTGACACTGTGAGTAACCATTAAAATAGTTTGACCTTCATCATTGATTTGATTAAACAAAGATAACAAATCATCGCTTGACTTAGAATCTAATGCCCCGGTCGGTTCATCTGCCAAAATGATTTCCGGATTAGTGATTAAAGCTCGAGCGACAGCTACACGCTGTTTTTGTCCCCCGGACACTTCGTAAGGATATTTATCTAATAAATCTTCAATGCCTAACTTCTTAGCTAATGGTTTTAAACGTTTCTCCATTAAAGCATATGGTCGGTTAGATAAAACTAAAGGTAAAAAGATATTGTCTTTTAAACTAAATGTATCTAATAAATTGAAGTCTTGGAAAACAAAACCCAAATGTTCCCTCCTAAAAGCAGTAACTTCTTTTTCTTTTAAATCAGTTAAGTTGTTGTCGCACAAAATAACATCACCGCTTGTCGGCTTGTCAATCGCTGCCAAAATATTCAATAAAGTTGTCTTTCCTGATCCGGATTCTCCCATAATGGCAACATATTCACCTTCTTCAACAGAAAAATTAACATTACTCAATGCTTTGGTTTTCTGATTTCCAAAACGTGTTGTATAAATTTTTTTCATTTGTTTAACTTCTAAAATCGTCATCGTATAGACCTCCTTTTGACACCTTTATTGTACCCTAATTATAATCTCCGTCCTATCGCTTTACCTTACAAAAAGCTTTCTAACCTTACAATGCCGTAAGGTTAGTTATTAATATCTAAAATTATTCGACATTCAATTGTTCTATTTCAAGGTTTAAGGCAACACAAGTTCCTTGTTGATAAGTCGAAGTAATATCAATATCTATGTCTAGACGTTGACATACTTGCTTCACTAAATATAGTCCGATACCTGTCGATTTTTTGTCTTCCCGACCATTATATCCGGTATAACCTTTTTCAAAAATACGAGGTAAATCCTCTGCCGATATCCCGATACCACTATCTTGAATATATAATACCTTTTCTTTAGCATAAATATGAATACCACCTTTATCGGTGTATTTAATAGCATTCGACAGCAATTGTTCCAAAACAAAAGCCAGCCATTTTTCATCGCTTAAAACCTTAAGTTCAGTCGCTTCAAAATTCAAACTTAGGCGTTTTTGAATAAACAGACGCATATATTTATGAATGACTTCTCTAATCACTTCATCAACATCAATTTCTTCAAAGCGGTAATCTGAGCTTGTACTTTCCAATCTTAAATAAGACAGCACCATCTCAACATACTGCTCAATCTTAAATAGCTCATTTTCTAAAATGAGATTAGGCTTAGGGCTGTTTTGTAAATTCAAGTGCATGGCCGCTATCGGTGTTTTAATTTGATGAACCCATAAAGAATAATAATCTAACATCTCTATTTCTTTCTGCTCAGCCTGGCTTAAAGTTTCCATATAAATAGCATAAAGACGATTTAAGAGTTGTCCATAAGTCTTCTCATACAATTCAGGGTGTTCAGGTATCACATAACTCTCCACATCAAGATATGATGCATAGTGTTTTAAAGCCTTCATCTTTTTAGTATAACAATAAAAATCATAACTTAGATAACCCAAAGTCAAAGTGAAGCTTAAAGCCATAATATAAACAAGATCCCCCATCGCTAAATCGTAAAGATAGAAAACCAGCACAAACAAAATATTCAGCACCAAAATAAAACTGAGGGTTCTTCTTTTGCCTAGAATATACTCTTTCATCATACAGCTAAATACCCTATCCCTTTCTTTGTGATAATCACATCTTTTAATCCCAAGGTTTCCAATTTTCTTCTAAGGCGATTGACGTTGACATTTAAGGTATTCTCATCAACATAGAAATCTGTTTCCCACAGTTTAATCATTAAAGTGTCCCTTGAAATCACTTGTCCTTTATTTTCTACCAAGGTTTCTAAAATTTTAAATTCGTTTTTTGTCAAACTCAATACTTGACCGTCTTTAGATAAAGAGGCTTCGGCTAAATTTAAAATAGCGCCTTGCCACTCCAATAAATGATTCTGCACCTGATAATCGTAGCTGCGTCTTAATAAAGCCGAGATTTTCGCATTCAAAAAAGTTAAGTTAAAAGGCTTGGCAATAAAATCATCAGCCCCTAAACTCATAGCCATAACCATATTCATATTATCGCTAGCTGAGGATATAAAAATCAGCGGAACATTAGATACCTCGCGAATTTTCTGACACCAATAAAATCCATTATGAAAAGGCAAGGTAATATCTAACAAGACTAAAGAAGGCATTTCATTGACAAAAGTAGAAAGAACTTGATTATAATCTTCGACAAGTGCAATATCATAACCCCATGTCTTTAAAAACTGACTGATTTCATTTTCAATGACCTTATCGTCCTCAACAATCATAATCTTATACATCGTCCAAACACACCCTTTCGTTTTTTTATTATAACATACCTTTTCTTTTAATAACACATCTGTTATCATGATTAGCGGTGATAAAAATGAAGCAAATCCAAATTTTAACAATTGAACAGTTCAGTCAAGTTTACCAACAGCATATCATCTACGATTTTCCGGAAAATGAACGCCGTCCCTTAGAAAATATCAGATGGTTAATGCAAGAAGGTCAATACTTAGCTTTAGGCTATTATGACAAGCAATGCTTACTAGGTTATGCCACACTTTACCAAAGCAACCACATTGATTTATTAGACTATTTTGCGATTGTGAAAGATTACCGCAATCAGCACTTAGGTACGACTTTCTTAAATGAGCTGTTAGCCCAATACAAAAACAAACCACTGCTTTTAGAAGTCGAAAATCCTCAAATAGAACCGACACCTCAAAAAACACGACGTATGGATTTCTATTTACGCCAACATCTTATACCGTTGAATATCAATATCTATTTATTTTTTGTCAACTACACACTACTTGCCAATCAACCATTGACACTCCAAGAGATTCAAACCTTTTACGCTAACCTCTACCAAGAACCGCTCTATTCACAATACATTCAATTTCAAAAAGATGAGATTTAACCAAAAAAGTTTGGATTTCCATTAGAGGTCCAAACTTTTTAATTGATTTAACGCATTCTGGTGATACATATATCTTCTTTTTCAAAAGCCTCAAAAATCGTACGAATATGTTGCTCACCATTTGTTTCAACAGTAATTGTCACATCAACTTCATTGAAATCATTCAAATTTCGATATGTATTATGTTCCAAGGAAATAATATTCGCATTCGTGCGTCCGATAATGTCTGTAATCAGTTTTAATTGTCCCGGCTTATTGGCAACCGATAGTGAAAAAGTAAAGATTCTGCCTCTTGAAATTAAACCTTTTTGAATCAAAGAAGAAATGCTCATCACATCAATATTGCCACCGCTGACAATACAGACAATCTTTTTGTTTTTAACTTGTAGTTTACGGGTTGCCGCTAATGATAAAATACCGGAATTTTCCGCAACCAATTTATGTTTCTCAACTAATAACAAGAAAGCTTCCATCAATTCGTAATCGGAAACCGTCATAATCTCATCGACATATTTCTTAATATAAGTAAATGTTTCCTGACCGATTTCTTTAACAGCTGTTCCATCGGCAATCGTATTAGCTGAATCCAAGCAGACAACTCGATTCGCTTTTAAAGCCGCACTCGCACTTGCCGCCCCTTCCGGTTCAACCCCGATTACCTTGATATTAGGATTTAACTGCTTGGCTGCACAGGCTATCCCCGAAATCAGTCCGCCACCGCCAATTGGCACTAGAATAATATCGGCATCAGGTAGCTCGGCTAAAACTTCTAAAGCAATTGTCCCTTGTCCTTCAATGACATCTTCATCATTAAAAGGGTGAATAAATGTATATCCATGTTCTTTCGCCAGTTCATAGGCATGTCCACAGGCTTCATCATACACATCTCCGTACAGTACTACCTGGGCCCCGTAACTTTTGGTGCGGTTCACCTTGATTAACGGCGTGGTGGTAGGCATCACAATGACAGCTTTCACGCCGTAGGCTTTGGCCGCATAGGCAACCCCCTGCGCATGATTTCCAGCAGATGCGGTAATCAGCCCGCGCTCCCGTTCTTCGTCCGAGAGCGTACTGATCTTATAATAAGCCCCGCGGACCTTATACGCTCCGGTAAACTGCATATTTTCCGGCTTTAAATAGACTTTATTGCCGGTCTGCATGCTTAAATAGTCACTGTATATTAATTTTGTTTCAAGCGTAACCTCCCGGACTTTTTCACTCGCTTCTTCAAATTTATCCAATGTCAGCATAGGATCCCTCCTCGTCTTTTGTTGTAAACAAAGCGTCTACAAACGCATCCGCGTCAAATTTCTGCAAATCGTCGATCGTCTCTCCCACGCCGATATATTTTACGGGGATATGAAGCTCCGACTGGATTGCAACCGCAATACCGCCTTTTGCCGTACCGTCCATTTTGGTCAGAACGATTCCCGTAATATCTGCCGTTTCTCCAAACTGCCTTGCCTGAGAAAGAGCGTTCTGTCCGGTCGTAGCATCCAAAACCACAAGCGTCTCCCGGTAAGCATCCGGAAACTCCCGGTCGATAATCCGGTTAATCTTTTTTAATTCTTCCATCAGATTTTTTTTGTTATGAAGCCTTCCTGCCGTATCGCACAGCAAAACATCTGCGCCTTTGGATTTTGCGGAAGCTGCGGCGTCAAAAATAACAGAAGCCGGATCGGCGCCTTCCTGTCCCCCGATCATTTCGACTCCGGCGCGGTTCGCCCATTCAAACAACTGATCTCCTGCCGCCGCACGGAACGTATCGGCCGCCGCGATCACGACTTTTTTCTTCTGGTTTTTTAATTTGCCCGCAAGCTTGCCGACCGTCGTCGTCTTTCCCACGCCGTTGACGCCGATTACCAGTACGACGGACGTTTCTTCTTCAAATCGGTACGCCGTCTCTTCCACCCGCATCTGCTCTTTGATACTTTCGATCAATAGCTGCCTGCAGGAGGCGGGTTCTTTGATTTTCTGTTCTTTTACTTTTACCTTGAGATTCTCTATAATTTCTTCTGTTGCAGATACGCCGAGATCTCCCATAATTAATATTTCTTCGATTTCTTCATAAAATGCATCGTTAATATCCGAAAATCCGCTGAAAATCAAATCTATACCGGATACGATATGATTTCTTGTTTTCGCAAGGCCTTCCGCCAGCCTGCCAAAAAAACCTTTTTTTTCCTTACTCATAACCGCGTGTCCCTCCTATTTTTACTTTTCCAGATCGTGTTCGATCAAATCCACCGAAACAAGCGTCGATACTCCTTTTTCCTGCATGGTAATCCCATACAGACGATCTGCAGACGCCATTGTCCCTCTTCTGTGAGTAATTACAATAAACTGTGTATTTTCCGTCAGTTTATGCAGATAATCTGCAAAACGCCCGACGTTTGAATCGTCCAGAGCCGCTTCGATCTCATCCAGCAGGCAAAACGGTGACGGCTTTAAATTCTGAATCGCAAACAGCAGGGAAATTGCCGTCAGCGATTTTTCACCGCCGGACAACAGAATCATGTTCTGCAGTTTTTTTCCGGGAGGCTGCGCTATGATGCGGACGCCGCATTCCAAAATATCCTCATCCTCCACCAATTCCAGCGTTCCCTTTCCGCCGCCGAATAATTCCTGAAATGCCCGGTCAAATTCCCGCCGGATTTCCGCAAATTTTTCCGTAAACTGCCTGCGCATTCCGCTGTCTAATTCTTCAATAATATTGACCAGTGCTTCTTCTGCCCGAATCAGATCTTCATGCTGGGCGTTCAGAAAATCATAACGTGCAGAAATTTCCTTATACTCTTCGATCGCGTTGACATTGACGTCTCCCAGACTGCGGATCTCATCTTTCAAAGATAAAATCTGCTTTTTTAGTTCGTCTGCGCTGCGGCATGCTTCCTCCCGGAATGCAAGCGCATTGTGAGGCGTCAGTTCATATTCTTCCCACATATAATTATTCTGGCGTTCCCTGCTCTCTTCCAGTTTTTCTTTCTGGCTGTTTAATCGGAACATTTCTTTGTCCAGACGGCTGATTCTCTCCGTAATTTCTTCCCGTTTTCCGAAAAACTCTTTCTGTCTGGATGCGATCTCATCTCTTTGCAGTACCTTATTCTGCAGAATCTCCTCAAAGCGGGCAAACTCATCTTCCGAAGAACGGATGGTCTGCCGGATATGATCGATTTGCTGTTTCCGTTGTTTTACATCCTCCTTTGCCAGTTCCGCTTCTTCCGACAGCTTTTGTATCTGTATGCCGCATTTTTCAATTTCCTCTTTTACACGTTCGATGTTAGAAGCGGCAAATTCGCTTTTCTGCCGGATATTTGCCTCTTCCATCTGTGCTTCGGAAAAACTTCTTCCGGCGCTGCCCTCCAAATATAACTGCTCGTCCAAAATCTCCTGATAATTTGCCGTCTCCCGTTCCAACTCTTCTTCCTTATGCATGACCCGGGCAATTTCTTTTTGCGCCTGCGCTTTTTCTTCCTTCATCTCCCGGATGCGGCTCTCCAGCTCCATTCCCTCAGACTGCAGATTTTTCAGCGCCGCCTCGCTTTGCTCTTTTTGCTGTCTGGCACGTTCTACGTTTAAGCCTGCCGTATTTTCTAACAGATATTTCTGCTGGAGCTCTTCTCTAAGCTTTTCCACGTCGTCCGAATTCAGCGCAATCGCCGTAAGAAGCTCTTCTCTGCGCGCTTTCTGTGTCTCAATCAGCTCTTTCGTCTGTTTTGCTTCCGCGGACAATTCTTCCATTTCACGGTTTCTGCCCAAAAGGTTGCCGCTGTTTTTAAATGCGCCGCCCGTCATAGATCCTCCCGGCCGAAGCGACTCCCCTTCTAACGTCACAATAGACAGCGAATACCTGTATTTTTTGGCAAGCGCTGCCGCATGATCGATCGTATCGGCTACTACAACCCTTCCCAAAAGCTGCCGCATAATGCCTCGGTATGTTTCATCATAAGATGCAAGCGTGTGTGCAAGCCCGATAACCCCCGGCTCCTGCAGCGCTTCCGGATATTTGATATCTCCGCTGCCTTTCACGGAAGTCAGCGGCAGAAATGTTGCCCTGCCAAAACGATTTTGTTTCAGATACGCAATCATTTTCTTAGCCGTTTCATCGTCTTTTGTCACGATATTTTGGATACTGCCGCCAAGCGCCGTTTCAATGGCCGTTTCGTATTTTTTCTCTACTTTGATCAGATCCGACACGACGCCTAAGAGCCCCGGCTCCCTCTCTTTCTGCGCCATGACTTTACGGATGCTGTTTCCGTATCCGTCGTAACGCTCCGCAATATTTCGTAAAGACTCGAGCCTGGATGACAGTTTATGATATTTGGCAGTCGTTTCTTCCAGCGTACGGTTTAATTCTGCAAGTGTCTGCCTCCGCTGACTCTGACCATTTTCCAGCGTTTGCTCTTTTTGACGCAATTGTTCGATCTCGGCCTGCACCTTATGTAACGTATGCGTTTCTTCTTCCAGCAGATGTTCCAATCCGGATTCGCTGCTCTTTTTCTGCAAAAGACGCTGGTTTAACTGAGCTTTTTGAATGCTGATCTGTTCGATCGTCGTATCAAACTTCTGCTGATTTGCCTGAATCAGCGCTTTCTGGTTTAATAATTCCATCCGCTCGTTCTTACCGCTGTCAATCTTCTCATTGCAGTTTTGAATGGACTCCTGCAGATTTTTTAATTCATGTTCTGCTTTTTTAAGACGCTGCTTTGCTTGTTCCAGCTGCATATCCAGCGCGTGTTTTTCTTCTTCATACGCGTTTAACTGGTTTTCTTTTTCCGTCTGCTCGGATTCGAGTTCTTTTCTCCGGTTTCCAAAGTGCTCGTCCGACAGTTCCGCAGCCTTGATCTGCTCATTTAAAACGCCGATCTGTCCTTCTAATTTTTCTTTTAAGATCGTCGATTCATTCAGCTTGTTCCGTTCCGACTCAATTTCTGCAGAAACCGCTTCCATGGCTTCTTCCAGATATTCGTATTCTGATTTCATCTTTTCGTGAAACGCCGTCGTCTCCTCTAATTGTCCCCGGGCCGTTTCATAATTGACCGCTGCTTCTTTTAACTGCGCATCGATCCGCTCCATCTCCATTAAAAAAAGATTGACGTCGTTTTTCTTTAATTCTTCTCTTTTTTTCAAAAAGATTTTTGCTTTTTCCGCCTGGCGCTCCAGGGGTCCCGCCTGACGCTCCAGTTCACTTAAAATATCGTTGATACGGATCAGATTTTCCCGCTCCGACTCCAGTTTCTTCTGTGCGGTTGCCTTTCTTCTCTTATATTTTACGATTCCTGCCGCTTCATCGAACAGTTCGCGCCGCTCTTCCGGACGGCCGTTTAAAATCTTCTCAATCTGTCCCTGACCAATAATCGAATACCCTTCTTTTCCGATTCCCGTATCATAAAACAGTTCATTGACATCCTTTAAACGGCAGGGGCTTCCGTTTAACAGATATTCGCTTTCACCGGAACGATATACCCTCCTTGCAACGGTCACTTCCTCAAAATCAATATCCAGCATATGATCCGAATTGTCCATCGTAATTGCCACATAAGCATAACTCAACGGCTTTCGATTCTCTGTTCCGGAAAAAATAACGTCCTGCATACTCGCGCCCCGAAGCTGTTTTGCGCTCTGTTCCCCCAAAACCCAGCGGACTGCATCGGATACGTTGCTCTTCCCGCTTCCGTTTGGTCCGACAATACCGGTCATCCCATTGTGGAAATCCAGCACGATCTTATTTGCAAAAGACTTAAATCCATGCATCTCAATACTTTTTAAATACATAGTTCCCCCTGATTCTACTTCTTTAACAGTAAAAGTGCCTGATATGCCGCCTCCTGTTCCGCAGCCTTTTTCGTCCGTCCGCTTCCCGATCCGATCGCCCGATCGCCGATCCTGGCTTCCACGGTAAAGTTTTTATTATGATCCGGACCGCTCTCTTCCAGTAATCTGTAACTTAATGCTTCCTCATAATTACCCTGAACGAATTCCTGCAGGATAGTCTTGCTATCATAAAAGAGCTTCTTA
>ERZ808028.1284-NODE-1284-length-15639-cov-8.717646_pt1 | contig 15639 bp, 9 predicted proteins | sample MGYA00380184_ERZ808028 | MGnify/ENA primary metagenome ERZ808028 (study PRJEB31490, sample SAMN06133397) | mouse gut metagenome | isolation source: J8_1 | host: mice | place: China: Chengdu | collected 2015-05 ...
TCCAAGGAAAATTGGCAATGTATGGCGGGAAAAGAGCCTCCGCTTGGGTATGTTAACAATTTTCAAACAAGCCCTAGCCACAGTTCAAACCAGCGCCTAATTTTTTGCTCTCTATCCTCTTTGTCAAGCCTCCTGCCCCGTCTCCCGCAGCAGCCTGGTCCGCAGCGCGGAGTACCGCCGGGTCTGCCGGTCATTGTCCACCATCTGGGCCATCAGCTCCCCGCTGCCCACCAGGATAAACAGCTCCCGGGCCCGGGTGATGGCGGTGTACAGCACGCCCCGGGCCAAAAGCGAGGGCGGCACGTCGCTGAGGGCCAGAATCACCGCCCGGTATTCACTGCCCTGGGCCTTGTGGACGGTGACGGCGTAGGCAGGCTCCAGTTCCCCCAGCAGCTCCGGCGGGTAGACCACCAGCCGTCCGTCGAAGGACACGGTGATCCCCCCGGCAGTCACCTCCTGGATGACGCCGATGTCCCCGTTGAACACCCCCAGGTCCTTTGCCCCGGTGTCCGGGTCTTCCCAGAACAGGTCGTAATTGTTCTTCACCTGCATCACCCGGTCCCCTTCCCGGAAGATGTAAGGGCCAAAGGCCCGCTCGCTCCTGCCCTCCACGGCAGGGTTCAGGGCCTCCTGAAGGGCTCGGTTCAGCACCGCCGTCCCTGCCCCCCGCTTCCGGGTGGGGGTGAGCACCTGGATCTGCTCGGCAGGAATTCCCATGTTCTGGGGCAGGCGGCTCCGGCACAGCTCCACAACGGTGTCCACGGTGCGGGCGGCATCCCGCCGTCCCAGGTAAAAAAAGTCCTTTGTGTTGTTTTTCAGCTGGGGAACGTTCCCCCGGTTCACTCCGTGGGCATTCATGACGATGGCGCTCTCCTGGGCCTGACGGAAGATCTCCGTCAGCGACACGGCGGGCACCACCCCGGACCGAAGCAGGTGGTCCAGCACATTGCCCGGTCCCACGGAGGGCAGCTGGTCCGGGTCTCCCACCAGCACCAGGCGGCAGTCCCCCCGCAGGGCGGCCAGCAGCGCCGCCATCAGGGACACGTCCACCATGGAGGTCTCGTCCACGATGACCGCGTCCACCTCCAGGGGATCGTCCTGGTTTTTGGTGAAGGCCAGCTGGCCGGTGAAGGGGTCCAGCTTGGTCTCCAGCAGCCGGTGGATGGTGAGGGCCTCAGCCCCGCAGGTCTCCCCCAGCCGCTTGGCCGCCCGGCCAGTGGGGGCGGCCAGGGCGGTCTCCAGCCCCAAGGTCTCAAACAAGGCCAGAACCCCCCGCAGGGAGGTGGTCTTGCCCGTGCCCGGCCCGCCGGTGAGCAGCATCACCTGACGACCGGCGGCCAGTTCCACCGCCGTCCTCTGCTGCTGGGCATAGCGGATGCCCTGCTCCCGCTGGATGGCGTCGATGAGCCGCCCCAGCCCATCCGGCGGCATGACCTCCGTGCGGCACATCTCTCCCAGGCGCATGGCCACATAGCACTCCGCCCCGTACAGCCCCGCGGGGTAGCAGGCCGTCACTCCGGCGATGTCCTCCTTCACCACCTCGCCCCGCTCGATAAGGGCGTCCAGCCCCTGGGCGAGGCAGTCCCCCTCCACCCCGATGAGGGCGGCCGTGGCGTTCAAAAGCTTTTGCTCCGGCAGGAAGACGTGGCCGTTGTCGGCGTTGTGGTCCAGCTCGAAGATAAGGGCGGACTCCACCCGCTGGGGGTCGTCCCCCGCCACCCCCAGCTCGATGGCCAGGGCGTCCACCTGGGCGAAGGGAATCTCCAGGGAGCGGTCGGCCAGCAGATAGGGATTGTCCCGCACCACGTCCACCGCCAGGTCGCCGAATCGGTTATAGAGGGGCATGGCGGCGGACAGGGGCAGCCGGTGCTCGGACAAAAACTCCGCCAGGCGGCGCATCCCCATCTTCTGCCGGAAGTCCTCGCTGATGGAGCGGGCCCGTTTGGGGGACACCCCCCGGATCTCACACAGCTTATCCGGCTCGTTCTCGATGACGGCCAGGGCGTCCTCGCCAAAGCGGTTCACGATCTGCTTGGCCAGCCCCATGCGGATTCCCTTCACCGCCCCGGAGGCCAAGTATTCAAAGATGGCTTTCTCCCCCACAGGCATGCGACGGGTCACCACCTCCGCTTTGAACTGCTCCCCGTAGCTGGGGTGGCGGCCCCAGGTCCCCTCCAGCTCCAGCGCCTCGCCGGGGGCCGCGCCGGGCATACAGCCCACCACCGTGATCTCCCCCCGCTCGCCGCAGTCCAGCTTGAGCACCGTGTAGCCGTTTTCGTCGTTGCGGAACAGCACGGCGGTCACCGTGCCCTCCACCTGGTTCTGTCCAGTCAGCAGCTCGATATCCTCAGACATGGCCAGTCCCTCCAATTCAAACAAACGTTTAGTTGATTATACCAGAGTCCGCACTGGTTTGCAACCCCGAAAGAGGGCCCCGGCCCACGGGGATGTGGTGCCATCAAAATGAGCCACCAGCTAATTCTGAAACTGATGGGGCTGGGATAACAGGTTGGATAGTGCTTACTTCTTCCTGTTCAATTTCAGTGAAATTCCCTTTTCATCGGCGGCTTTTTGCAGCAGCGCCGCCGCATATGCGGCGCACTCCTTTACGGTTGGAAGGTCAGCCGCCATAAGCTGATCAACGACGGCCCGCACATCGGAGAGTTCCAGCAGATTGACCGCCAGAGAAAAAAGCGTTTTCCTGCGCCCGTCATTGCAGGAGAAAAGCAGGTGCTCCAGCAGCCGCACCTTTTCCGCCTGCTCGGCATTATAGCGGTCAGCCCCGATATTGCGCAGCTTTACCATATCGGCGTTTCGATTTCTATGGGTGATGAAAGAGTCATATTCATCAAACTTTTCATACTTTTCGCAGGGATAGTGGGGACACTCACAGCAATATTCCACGCCCCCGTGCTCCAGGCTGCACCGGGCGATTTTGCAGGATTGGTTCCCATTGCCGCACCCGCTGCAATGACCGCCTAACCGCATGGTACACAGTCCGCAGTTGAGCCCGCACAGGGAAAACAACTGATTTTTTCGACTAAAGCCTTTCACTTATCCGCCTTCTCCCGTTTGAATCAGTTCCCTCACTATAGCACAGGAGCGCGGTAAAATCAACGCTGCGGGCTCTTGATGTCGACGGCATATTCACCGTTGGCCCGGGCCTTCCGGCACCGGCCGATTTGGACAACACATCAAATATTTTTAGTATATTTTACTATATGCGATGACAGCCGTTTCTCAACGGCTTGTGGATATATACTTTTAGGCAGGCAGGGATTCGGTATACACCGAGTCCCTGCCTGCCTAAATCTCCCGTTCCGCTTTTTCCTACCGCGTTATGCTTTCGTACCTGCCCGCACCTCTTATTTCAGATATTTCTTTAACTTGTAAGCAACAGCCTGAACATCAATCGGTTTTGCCAAATGGTCATTCATGCCGCACTCCAAACACTTTTGGATATCCTCTGAAAACGCGTCTGCAGTCATAGCGATAATGGGAACATCAGCGTCCTCACGTTCCAGCCTCCGGATAACCATGGTCGCTTCGTGCCCGTCCATGATGGGCATTCGTACATCCATAAGAATCGCGTCATAATACCCAACTGTGGATTTCTCAAATTTCGCAACGCAAATCTGCCCATTTTCAACCCAGTCCAATTCCAGTTCCAGGGCGGACAGCATTTCCCTCGCCACTTCCCAGTTTAGTTCATTGTCCTCCGCCAACAAGATACGCTTTCCCCGAAGGTCCAGATCAGCCGCTCTTTCGGTACCGGCAGTTTCCCCAGCACCGGTGCCGTCAAACGCGTTCATCGCGTCAAGCAAAGTGGACTTAAACAGTGGTTTGGAAATGACGCCGGAAATTCCTGCTTCTCTGACCTCATCCGCCGTCCCGCTCCAATCACAGGCAAGGAGCAGCACCGCCGGACCGTCTTTGCCGCAGGTCGACCGGACTGCCCGGGCGGCCTCAATTCCGTTCATATCCGGCAGGTTCGATCCCAAGAGGACCAGCTGATAGCGGTCGCCGGAAATCTGTTCCATCGCCTGCCCGGCGCTCCGGCACCACTCAGCGCGGATGCCGATGGATTCTAAAACACCAACCGTATTGGCACATAGCCGCTCATCGCCGTCAACCACCAGTGCATTCCAGACCGGGAGCGCCGTATCCGGCTCCTGCTCCGCCACCTTTTCCAAATCAAGCACAACATGGAACTCGGTACCCCTGCCCTGTTCGCTGCACACAGAAATATCGCCGTTCATTGCGTCTACGATATACTTGGTAATCGCCATTCCCAGACCGGAACCCTCTGTTTTTCGGACCCGGGTGTTATCCTCTCGACTGAAAGATTCAAATAATACCTTTTGGTATTCTTTTGACATACCGATTCCGGTATCGCTCACCAGGAAATGGGTGCGGACTCGGGAATCACTTTCCGCCAGCGCCTCTTGGTACACCACTACTTGAATCGAGCCGTTTTCCGGGGTGAATTTGACGGCATTCCCCAGCAGGTTGATCAGCACCTGATTCAGCCGCACGCCGTCACAGTACACATTTTCCGACAGGATTTCGTAGGCATCGGCGCTGAACTGTTGATTTTTCGCCTTGACCTGGGGCTGCATAATGTTGACAATGCAGTCCATCACCTCTCTTAACGATATCGGTTCCACATTCAGCGTCATTTTCCCGCTTTCGATTTTGGATATATCCAATACGTCGTTGATCAGTCCCAGCAGGTGTTTGCTGGACAGCGTAATTTTGCGCAGGTAATCCTGAACCTGCTCCGGGTTATTTGCGTTATCTATGGCCAGAGACGTCATCCCGAGGATGGCGTTCATCGGAGTACGTATGTCATGGCTCATACTGGAGAGGAAGTCCTGTTTGGCCTCATTGGCCTGTTCCGCCTCTTTTCGCGCTCTTTCCGCGTCTTTCCGGGCCAAATCCATTTCCACGTTCACACGCTTTAACTCGGCTACTTGGTTTCTGAACAATCCGAGATATCGGAAAAATATGTAGAGAAGCATGGCGATTACCACAAAAGAAGCGGCGTAAACAATGGCAAGCCAACGGCTGCTCATCCCCGCGATTGCATGGTCCAGCCTGTCGAAGGGAAGGACCGTCACCAGATACCAATCGCAGTAGGGAAGGCCGGTGCAATGCAGATGGCGGCGCGATTCGCCGTTTTTAAAAATAACGGAATAGTCTTCATTCGCGCTCATGGCCGCCGTCAGCTGCTCAACGTAGGACGCTGCTTCCTGGTCCTGACCTTCAAAAATGCTGTGAAGCCTGTCAAAGTAATTTTTGTGGGCATCGTCTTCGTTCCCAACAACATAGCTGCCATCTTTTCGTATGACAAAAGAATAACTTAGCGAATTGTCTGAATCAAGGAAGAGAACCTCGCCCATATATTTGGTAGAAAGACCTACAACCAGGGCAAGACTGCCGCTCCCGTCGGACATGGGATATTCGCAGGGGACGCCGAACAAAATTACGCCGTCTCCGCTGCTGTCGACAGCGGACGCCGCTTTGCGCTCCCCGTTCCGCAGGCTCTCCAGAAACGGCTCAGGGTGGCTGAGTTCCACGGGGTCTCCGTAAATCATTTCAATTTCACCATCAGGCGAATAAAGGGCGGCACACAAAAAATGTCTTGCTTTTGAGCCGTATTCGATTTCCTCCTTCGTGCCGTAATTGGAAATTCCATCTCCTTCCGCAATATGTGCGATGGATTCCGCCATGGTCAGACGGAGCTCAATGATCGTCTCAAAGTGTAACGATACCTGCTCATTCATTCCGGACATATACGCGGTGCCGATATCCTCAATTGCGTTTTCGCTCATATTGTGAATAGACATTCCAAGGAAGGAAAACACGAAAATTGTTACACACATAATTACCGCAATGCTGATTTTGAGGGAACGCAGTAAAGACTTGTCTTTCATACTTTTTCCATCTCCACAGTTTTCAACGCTTAACTTGTCCGGCCGTCCGTTTAATTTGGTGGTGTCAACCCCTCAACCGGCTCATGACCTGGAACATTTTTCGGATGTCCACCGGCTTCGCCAAATGCTCATTCATCCCGGCGGCCTTCGCCAGCGCGATATCCTCGTCAAACGCGTTGGCCGACAGCGCGATAATGGGTACCGCTTCCGCATCTATCCGGTCCAGGCCGCGAATCACCCGCGCCGCTTCATACCCGCTCATGACCGGCATCATCAAATCCATGAGCACACAGTCAAACGCCCCGGGTTCAGACGCCGCAAAGGCGTCCACGGCGGCTTTTCCGTCGCCGGCGGTCACCACGTTCACGCCTGCGTCTTTGAGAATGTACTCCATGATTTCACAGTTTATTTCGTTGTCCTCCACCAGAAGCACACACATCCCGACGATATTGTCCGGCATATGCCAGTCCTCGTCCACAGTTTCTCCGCTCCACGCCTCATCAACCCGAAGGGGCAGCGTTATCTGAACCACGCTCCCCTTGCCGACCTGGCTGTCTATCTCAATCGTTCCTTTCATCTGGTCGACCAGTTTCTTGACAATGGACATACCGAGTCCAACGCCGTTATAGTTGGTTCTCGCGTCCTGATGTTCCTGGGTAAACGGCTCAAAAATGTGCTCCTTAAAATCTTCTCCAATGCCGATTCCGGTGTCTTCAATGACAAAACGGCAGCTTTCCGTCCCACCCCGGAATGCAGTCTCCTCCGCTTGGACGAATACGGAGCCGCAGGGCCGGTTATATCTGATAGAGTTATCAATGACATTCATCAGGATTTGTTTCAAGTGCAGCGGATTTCCGATGACTTTGCTATGCCGCAGCCCGGAATCCTCCAGCTCCAGCCGAATTTCCCGCTCCTTTGCCGAAGGAGACAGCATTGCGATACAGTTTTCCAATGTCTCATGAAGGTCAAACGTCTCCTCTACCACCGTCAGCCTTCCGCTCTCCAGCTTGCTGACCTGAAGCACGTCGTTCACCAGGGACAGCAGATGTTCTGTTGATACGCGGATCTTCTTCCGGCATGCGGTCTGCCGTTCCGGGTCGTCCTGGCTTTTTTCAAGGATGGCCAGCATCCCCAAGATCCCGTTGATGGGTGTGCGGAGGTCGTGGGACATATGGGAAAGGAATTCACTTTTTGCCGAGTTCGCCTGCCTCACCCGCTCCAAAAGCTCCATGATGGACTGTTCCTGCTTCTTTCTTGTCACCATGGTCTCCGTGATATCCTGATGATATCCGTTCAGGCTGCTGCCGGATTTTTTGAAGGATTTGTCCGGCACGCCGCCGCAGCGAACGTAAATTTTCCCCAGCTCCGGATGCTTCCAGGGATAAACCACTTCCGAACGTCCGTTTTTCATCATCTCCCGTACGGATTCCTCCACCATCTCCACATAATCCGGCTCAATGCCTTTATACCAGTGCCGGTAGCACTCCTCCGGCCCAATCTCATCCCCTACGCCCAGAAGAATCCGCATGGTCCGGTCCGTATACATCCTCGGCGGGCAGCCCTCCTCCAGCTCGATCGTCCAGATTCCCGTCCTGGCCCCCTCCAGAATGTCTTCAAGACTCTGTCTTGCCTCCAGCTTATACTTCTCCTCCTGTTCCACGACGGCGTTGACGTCCCGCTGGGCAAAAATCGCGCAGTTCTCTGCCTCGGTTCTCTCCGTAGCGGAAAAATGGAGCTCCAGGTACTTTAGTCCTGAGAAGTTGTCCTTCACTTGATACCGGACAGAAAACTTTTTCTTTGTTGTGAGCTGTGCCAGCACATAATCCTTTTTCGTCATCGCGCGGAGCCGTTCCTGATCCTGGGGGACCACACACCTGGAGATATACCGTTCCATAGCCGTCTGATAGCCGTCCTTAAAATGGACAGCCCAATCCAGCCCTATCTGTCTGCTGCTGCGGTAAACCTCACATTCCCCTGTGTCAAAGTTCACCTCATAAATGCCCAAGTAGTCCACGCTGAGGGCGTGGAGCACATTATAGCTCCGCTTTTGAAGCTCACGGACCAAGTTGCGCCGTTTCAGCGAGGATACAATGAAGTACGCCGCCGTCTGAAGCATATTCGATGCGTATTCCAGCGACTTCACAGGGGGATTGTCCACGCCGTAAAAACCGATGATCCTTTTGCCGTCGTACAGGGGGACCACTACAAGGGAATGAATGCCCTGCCGCTTTAGATTCTCATACTGAAGAGGATCCGTCTTTTGGATATCATCCAGGTGTTCAATAATGATGTGCTTGCCGATGCTGAACTTCTGATACCAGCTGGCGCACACCTCCGGGGGGACATTTTGGAGGCTCTCTTTTTCCGGCGTTACGCCTTCGGCCGCCCACTCGTAGGTATTGTCGTCGCAGCCGGACTCATTCTGCTCAAATATATAGGTCCGTTCTCCATTCAGCGCCTTTCCCAAGTGCTCCAACAGCACCTCCAGCGACTGGTCCGGCGTCTCCTCCAGCAGGGCGACGCGAAGACCCTCGTTGATGACAGCCTCCAGATTCTGAACACTTCGTATACCGCTGTGCCGGTCATGAGCTTCGGCGGCCGCGGCGTTTTCCCCTGTCTGTTCAAAAAGTCCCCCTGGATACTCCATATGCCTGTCCTCCATTTTGACCGATTCCCGGCCATAGTAACTACAGAAAAACTCAGAAAAATATGAGTTATCATACCATGTTGCTCCCAAACATGTCAATACGCGGCAAAAAACTGCACCCGGCATTTTTAACACAAAAAAGCACTTCCCTTGACAGGAAATATGTGCTATACTTTAGGTAAGAAGTCTGTCGTCTACCCGTTCAGCACAGCGCGTGCCTTTCAACGGGGAGATTGAGCGGCTTTTATTCTATCTATAAACTAAAATTATCCAGAAAAGGAGCGACAGGAACGTGACCGGAACGCAAGCGGACTCCCTCGCCGGCCGGGGGATCAAACAGGGCCTGAACAGGCGGATATTGAAGAATACCACCCTTAATATCCTGGTTTTGGTAATCATATGCTGTGTGATTATGGCCCTTTCCTTGCAATCACTTGCAAACAACATACTGCTGGACAGCCTTCAGCCCATGGCCCGGCAGTCGGCGAAGACCGTGGAAGCCAACGTTCATATGCTGGCCGACCGCATGATGACCACTGCCGCCGATTCTCGGATCAGCGCGGCCGCCGTTTCAGATGAAGGGGAGACGTCCCGCGTCGATTCCGCCGCCGTTTTCAAAAACCGCAGGGTGGTACTGGAAGAGGCGGCGGAGATTTATGAACTTTACACAATCGGGCTGTATGACCTGGACGGGCGGCTGGTGCAGGGGAACAGCGACGCGCCGGAAGAGCTGGAGAGCGGTTTTCTCGCGCTTTTGAAGGAGACGGATAATCTGACCACCAATTCCTCCACCATCTTTCGGGGAAAGCTTGGCGTTATGATGGGGATGCCGGTAAAGGAAAACGGAGAAACCGTTCTTTATATGATGGGCGTATATAAATATGACCTGCTCAACGATGTGATCAGCAGCATCAACCTGGGTAAAAACGGCATGGCCTATATGGTCAATCAGGAGGGAATTGTCACCGGGCATCCGAACCAGTCCCTGGTTTTGGACCAGAGCTCGCTGGTCCAATTCAGCGGCGGCAATGGGAACGCGGTGCAGCGGGTCACCACGGGCGAAACCGGTGCAGCGGAGTTCCCTGTCAATGGGGAAAAGATGCTGGTCGCTTTTTCTCCCATTCGAGGGACCCAGTGGTCCCTGGTCATCCAGATCCCCAAGTCGGATTACAACCATTTTATCAACATGGCGATGCTTTTGTCGGTTTTGGCCACTCTGGCGGGTTTGATTGTCTCCGTACTGCTGATCCTTCGGTTTGCCCGCTCCATTTCCCATCCGGTAAAATGCGTAACCGACCGAATGGTTGCCCTCTCCGACGGCGATCTGCACACGGCCGTACTCCCTGTCAGCACCGGAGATGAACTGGAGGTCATGACACAGACGCTGGACGCTACGCTGGAGAGCGTGAACCGATACATATCCGATATCCAACAGGTATTGACCCGTGTGGCGGACGGCGACCTGCGTACCGGTCCCAATGTGGATTACAAGGGAGATTTTGTATTGATTCGCGGCAGCCTGCACACAATTACCCAGTCCATGAACGAGACGCTTCTGGGCTTTCGCGCCGCCGCAGACCGGCTGACCGAAATGGCGGCACAGCTGAATGGGCAGTCCGTACAGCTGCATCAGGCCTCCCTGGAGCAAACCCGGTCTACCGAAGAGCTGGTCCAAGAGGTAACCCATGTGAAGGAACAACTGGCTGATGTGGCGGAGAGTAGCGGACAGACCCGTTCTCAGACGGAGGAGATTTCCCGACGTGTTCAAAGCGCAAATGAAAAAATGAGCGCCCTGTCCTCCGCAATGGACGACATCAGCGCCAACGCCCAGCAGATTACCAAAATTGCAAAGGATATTGAAGACATTGCCTTCCAAACAAATATCCTGTCTCTCAACGCCTCTGTGGAGGCGGCCCGAGCCGGAGACGCCGGAAAGGGTTTTGCAGTTGTGGCTAATGAGGTAAAGCAGCTGGCCGCCAAGAGCGCCGAGGCCGCGCAGGGCGCTGCGGAAATGGTCAACAATACCAACACGATCATTCAAACCGGCGTGGCGCTCACCGCAGACACTGCCGATTCCCTCCGGACGATTTCCGACGTTTCCGCGCAGATCAGCGCAATTTCGGACCAGCTGGCGGCGGCGGTGCAGGGACAGGAGCTTGCGCTGACTGTGATGGAGGAGCGGATTTCCACGATATCTGATATTACAGACCGCAATCTGCAAAACGCGGGGGAGACAGAGCAGTCCAGCGGCTCACTGGCAAAGGAGGCCGAGGCCCTCCAGTCTCAAGTGAAAAAATTTATTTTAAAGGAGAAGTACGGCGGATGAAACGGTTTTTTGTCATGCTTTTAAGCCTGCTGCTGATGGCCCCGCTGCTGACAGGTTGCGGAAATCAGGCCGGACTTCAGGACGGATACTATACCGCCCAGGCATCCGAATTCAGCCACGGGTGGAAGGAATATATCACCATTCTAGTGAAGGGCGGGAAAATTGTCTCCGTAGAATATAACGCGGAGAATGCCAGCGGGTTCATCAAAAGCTGGGACAACGCATATATGCAGTCCATGCTCCGTGCTCAGGGCACCTACCCCAACGAGTACACCCGTGACTACGCAAATCAGCTCCTTGAGGGACAGGGTGAGGGAAGCATCGACACAATTACAGGGGCGACCTCTTCTCATGGATCCTTTCAAATTTTGGCTCAGGCCGTGTTGGAACAGGCGCAGAAGGGAGACTCCAGCATTGTGTTCGTAGATACGGCTCACTAGAGCAACGCTATTTCGCTTTTGCTTTAACCGTTATGTTTGTTAAGAAGACTCATATGAGAATTGTGCCTATCCGCTGTCCTGTAGACGCTGGCGCAGTTCACACATACAGTTTTGAGGGAGGCCGTCGCCTCTGCTGCCATCTATACCCATCTCAGATAATTTGTATAAAACGCATGGAAATCCCGAGAAGCACAGACAAGTTTTAACAACAAAGACAAAGACCAGACAACTTTCTATACTTTATTTTTTAAGATGTTGAATCAATACCATTTTTTGTGTTACAGTGAATCCACTACAGGTGCGGTGGGACACGGCGTGGGCCGTACCTGACAAAACACAAAAAAGGAGCAATTACAATGAAAAAGAGAGTGCTTAGCCTGAGTCTCGCCTTTGTACTCCTGGCTTCCCTGCTGGCCGGCTGCGGCAGCAAGAGCGCCACATGGAAGGTCACCTGTCCTTGGGCTCCCTCCGGCGTGGCCGCCATGGTCAGCCAGAAGGCCGCGGCCAAGTCCACCGAGTATTCCAAGGACATCACCCTGGTGGCCGAGGCCATTAAGGGCGACGCCGCCACCGTCAATACCTGGATCATGGACACCAAGGCCAACGACACCGAGCTGGTCTTCGTGGGCGAGGGCCTGCTGTCCATCACTTCCATCCTTGACTCCGCCAAGCTGCAATTCGGCTATGAGGACTTTGTGTTTGTGGAGAACCTGTACTCCTCCGTGTTCGTCCTGTCCGCCGACGCCAAGCTGAACATCAAGAGCGTGGCCGACCTGAAGGCCTATGTGGAGGGCGGCAGTGAGATCAGCGTGGCCGTCAACGGCGCCATGGGCTCCGAGGCGTTCCTGGCCGCCGCTCTGTTCGGCTCCATGGGCGCGGGCGACAAGCTGAAGCTCACCCCCTACCAGTCCGCCGCCGAGGCCGCCCAGGCCGTGGCCAAGGGCGAGACCAATTTCGCCGTCTCCCACCAGTCTCAGATTCTGGAGACCTATCAGCAGGGCGGCGTGTCCATCGTGTGCGCCTTTGACCAGGACGACATCGAGGCCGGTCCCTTCGCGGGCGTTGAGGGCGTGGGCAAGCACGGCTACCCCTTCTTCCGCAACCGCTGCTTCATCATGGCCCGGGCCGGCACCGACGAGGCCAAGGTCTCCGCGCTGAAGGAGCTGTACGGGAAGATCCTGGCCGACAAGGAAGTGGCCGAGTGGCTCCAAGACACCATGCTGCTGGAAGTGGACACCATGAGCAAGGCTGATGTGGAGGCCCACATCGAGAATGTGAAGAACATCGTCAACGAGTATAAGGATATCGTTGCCGGCTGATCCCTGCCAACTGTCCGGGGGAATGGGGCTGTCCCCTGTTCCCTCGGATTTTTTAACAAACAAAAGGAGGGAGATTCTGTTGAAGCAATTGATCGACCGCGTGGACGCCCGCCTGGACGCCTGGGGCGAGGCGCTGAAGGGCCGGGAGTTCCGCTTCCCGTCTGACCTGACGGCGGGCATTGTGTTCGCGCTGGTGGGAATTGCCATGCTGCTGGCTATACCCAGCCAGGTCACCGCCACCGGCGGGGATGTGGTGGACGGACGGGCCTTCCCCACCCTGCTGATGGCGGTCATGCTGGCCTGCTGCGCCGCCCTCATCGGCAAGGAGCTGGTGAAGCTGGCCCGGAAGCAGCCGATTACGTGGAAAACCGTCAACCTTCTGGTGGAGGTAAAGGCCCTGGTGATTTTGGGCATCCTACTGGTGACCTACCTGCTGAGCAAATACACCGGGCTGTTTGTCATCGGGGCGGTATTTTGTGTGCTGGGGTTCCTGGCGTTCTTCCGGTGCAAAAAGTGGAGCTATTACGTGATTACCCTGGTTCTGGCGGTGGGCATCTGGTGCGCCTTCCGCTTCGGCCTGGGCGTGAGCTTCTGAGGGGGGAAAGGCGATGCTGGAATTTATCGGCCCGGCCAGCGGCCTGCTGTTCACGCTGGAAAATATCCTTTGGATCAATATCGGGGTGTTCATCGGCTCGGTGTTCGCCGCCATCCCCGGCCTGACGGTGATCCTGTGCGTGATTCTGTTCCTGCCCTTCACCTATCAGATGACCGCCATCCCCGGCATGATGTTCCTGCTGGGCATCTACTGCGCCGGGGGCTACGGCGGAAGCGTGTCCGCCATTCTCATCAACACCCCCGGTACGCCCCACGCCGCCGCCACCATGCTGGACGGCAATCCGCTGTCCAAGCAGGGGCGCACCAAAGCGGCGCTGAAGATCGCCCTGTACGCCTCCACCTTCGGCGGGGTGTTCTCCGCCCTGATGCTGCTGTTCCTGGGGCCCCAGGTGGCAAAGGTGGCCGCCCAGCTGGGCACCGCCGAATATTTCATGGTATGCCTGTTCGGCCTGACCATCATCGCCGGCGTGTCGGGAAAAAGCATGATCAAGGGCTTGATCTCCGCCTGTGTCGGCCTGCTGATCTCCTGCATCGGCTCCGACCCCATGACGGGCTATGACCGGCTCACCTTCGGCGTAAAGCGGCTGTACCTGGGCCTGGACCTGGCGGTGTGCCTCATCGGCCTGTTCGCCCTGGTGGAGATCTTGTCCAAGGCGGAGCTGAAGCCCGACGCCCTCCATCTGGACGCGAAGAAAATGGAGGACAACGGCGTCATCACCAAGGACGAGTACAAACGCATGGTGCGCCCGGTGCTGCTGTCCTCCCTCATCGGCTCCCTGGTGGGCATTATCCCCGGCACCGGGGCCTCCGAGGCCTCCTGGTTCAGCTACAACACGGCCAAGAACATGTCCAAGCACCCGGAGGAGTTCGGCCACGGCTCCGTGGAGGGTATCGCCGCCGCCGAGTCCGCCAACAACGCCGTCACCGGCGCGACCCTCATCCCCCTGCTCACCCTGGGCATACCGGGGGACGGCACGGTGGCCATCATGCTGTCCGCTTTGATGATCAACGGCCTGAACCCCGGCCTGAGCCTGTTCACCACCGACGGGGATATCATGTACGCCATCATGCTGGGCCTGATCCTGGTGAACCTGTTCATGCTGCTCCAGGGCAAGTTCCTCACCAAGCTGTTTGCCAAAGTGGTGTCCATCCCCCAGGAAATCCTCACCCCCATCATCGTGATCTTCTGCTTCGCCGGGGCCTACTCCGTGAATAAGAACTATTTCGACGTGTCGGTGGCGCTGGTGTTCGCCGTCATCGCCTGGGTGCTGCGCAAGCTGGACATGCCCGCCGTCCCCATCCTGCTGGGCATGGTGCTGGGCAACATGACGGAGACCAATTTCCGCCGGGCCCTGCTGATCTCCAACGGCAGCCCCACCATCTTCTTCAGCAGCGTATACTGCATCATTTTCCTGATTCTCATCGCCGTGGCGGTGGGCACCATCGCCCGCGGCAAAATGAACGAGCGCAAGGCGGCTCAGGCCGCCGGGAAGGAGCACTGATCCATGCCCAATAACATCATCTTCTATTTTACCGACCAGCAGCGGTGGGACACCTGCGGGTGCTTCGGACAGCCCCTGGACATCACCCCCAACCTGGACCGGCTGGCCCAAGAGGGGGTCAAGTTCGACAACGCCTTCTCCCCCCAGCCGGTGTGCGGGCCCTGCCGGGCCCTGTTCCAGACGGGCAAGTGGCCCACCGAGACGGGCTGCTTCCGCAACAACATCATGCTTCCGGCCAACGTCAAGACCCTGGGCAGCTATATCGAGGAGGCGGGTTATGAGACCGCCTACATCGGCAAATGGCACCTGGCCAGCGACGGCGAGCTGGAAAAGCCCCCCACCATCGACCACACCGTCACAGCCATCCCCAAGGAGCTGCGGGGAGGGTATACCGGCTATTGGCGGGCGGCGGACGTGCTGGAGTTCACCTCCCACGGGTACGACGGCTTCGTGTTCGATGAGGACAACAACCGGGTGGACTTCAAGGGCTACCGGGCGGACTGCATCAACGATCTGGCCCTGCACTTCTTCGACGTGTACGACAAAAAGAAGCCCTTCTTCATGACCATCTCCCAGATCGAGCCCCACCACCAGAACGACCGGCGGCACTACGAGGGGCCCGACGGCTCCAAGGAGCGGTTCAAGGACTTCGTCCTGCCGGAGGACCTGAAGGCCCTGGGGGGCAACGCGGCGGAGGAGTACCCCGACTACCTGGGCCAGTGCGCCAGCCTGGACGAAAACCTGGGGCGGCTGGTGCAGCGGCTGAAAGATGAGGGGCTGTATGAAAACACGGTGATCATCTTCGCCTCCGACCACGGCTCCCACTTCATGACCCGCAACCGGGACGGGCACCT
>ERZ808028.1287-NODE-1287-length-15621-cov-5.058093_pt1 | contig 15621 bp, 14 predicted proteins | sample MGYA00380184_ERZ808028 | MGnify/ENA primary metagenome ERZ808028 (study PRJEB31490, sample SAMN06133397) | mouse gut metagenome | isolation source: J8_1 | host: mice | place: China: Chengdu | collected 2015-05 ...
ATTAAATTATACAAACATCCTCTACACATAACTGAAAAGCGGCTGAATTATCTTTCCCATATTAATCTTTGAGAGTAAAACTTTACCAGCCTCTATCGTTTACCTTCGATAATGATAAAATAAAACAGAGCATCTGGATAAATGCAAAACTGATCATGTCTAAAAAATACTATTGTTCACACGACTAGTTCAAAATAAAATTAATATTAATGGAAGTTTAAGCTACATTTTAGTGGTTTGTTATATCATTTTAGTTCAAAAATAGTTCCATAACTTAGCTATTACCATAAAAAGAATGTTCTAACTCATTTTTACAGATAAAGGATAAGAACGAAAGAATTTAACAAAACTTTCATAATTTATTTACACCTTGGAAAAGAATGGTGAAAGATTTGAGCATAAATTAATTCTGCTATATAATTAAACAAGAAATTATAATTATAACAAAAATAATTACCAACACGTAACCTCCTGTTAAATACTTAAAAATTGATCTGTTTGTTTACTAAGAGCATTTTTAACCCTCTAGTTTAATTTAAAACACATAATTTATAATTTTCTCTACTTCCTCCCATCAAAGAAATTCAATTCCCACGTATCATCTTCAAAGTCAAAGAAGGTTTCTTTTCCCTTATACAAAAGTTCCCCATCACGCAAAATCGGCAAGACTACAAAACCCCATCGTTTTCTGGATACCCATACAAAAAATTTCATTTCTCCTTCAAGGATTATATCTGTTTCCTCTTGGATTACTGTTCCTCCATAGGCTTTATCAATTTCTTCCTGTGTTGTTCGTTCAAATGTTGAAGTATCATAGGCAAAGTAATAAGTCTTCAGTCGGTTCCTCTGCTCATCATTCAGATACAGATCCAGCTGATTGCCTATGCGGAAGCGTGATATATAGCCGATATGGTTCTCTTCATCCAAACTCTTAACCAGAATTTTCTCTTCATTCTCATGCGTATAAGCCATGATTTCATAAGGCAGACTGCCCACCTGATAATCCTGCTCGACCTTCATATAGCCCAGTTTACAGTTTAAAAAGTACGCCATGGCTCCCTGGATACAGCACATTTTTAACTCTGTCCCATCCTGTTCCTGCCTGGTATTTTGTATCAGCTTTCCTGGTACATATTGTTTTAAGGCTTCAGTAAACAGCCGCGATTTACAGGACTGCCCCGTCAGTTTTATCATCTCATAATCCTGCAGCTGCCCCTGTTCAAACTTCTGGTTTAAAAACCGCTCCATCAGTGCATAGATATCTGGTCGCAAAATTTCTTCAATCTCATTTAAGTACAGACAAATCTCCACCGGTTCTGCTACAGGAACAAGCTGTCCATTTTGGCAGATAGAAAGCCTCCATTTATCCAGATAAATGCCTTGCTTTTCTTCTCCATGCCTTGTTGAGATGGTTAATTCATAGCGAAATTCCGGCTGGAAGAATGCCTTTTTTACCTGTTCTGCCAGTTCAAACAGATAGTAATAATTATTTTTCACCAGGAAATATTGCTCTCTGCTTTTTTCCTCGTATGATTTAAACTGTGTAGGAATCCAGGTTTCGGCCTGCTGGTATAAACGTTCTAATCTTGCATTTGTATTTTTTTCACCTTCTTCCGTGCCGTTCCTGCTTTCTTCGCTTACTCCGGCAAAGTCCTTATTTCCCATCCATCCCAGCTTTTGTACAATCCGAATCTTAATTAACTGCAAAATGCGATAGGTCAGGTTATTGCCTCCAAAATTAGTATCTCCGTTTTCATACCGTGTTTCGAGCTGAATAATGTAGGATACCCGGCTATTGTCAATGCAAAATTTTCCGGAAGTTAAATCGGTGGTTCCTCCCCCACAGTCAATAATCAATGCATGATACCAGCGCTTTCCTTCATAACTTTTTTGTGTAATCATCTGATGAATGCTGTGAAATAAAACAGCCATGCCTTCATCCAGTTCACAGTTTACCTGATACTCCGGCAGCAGATCTTTAAAAAATTGCTGAAATTTTTCTTTATGACGGATCGGGGCCAAGAGCTGAATACTGGTAAAACTGCATTTAAACTGTTGTTTTGCCAGGTCCAAAAGATATTCCAGATAGGCCCGCATCATTTCTTTTCGGGAAAACTGATACTTATAGCCATCCTGTAAAATCACACTTTCGGTTCGTTCAGGATCGCTGATCCATCGTTTTATATCGTAAAATACTGTTACATCCTCGTCCCGGTAGTTCTGTCCATGAAATTCTTTTGCTTCATAGCCAAATAAAAAGCTTGTTTCCTCCCCTGCCTTTTTCTGTACACCAATCACACTGGGAATAATCTCCATCCCCTTTACCTTTGCTGTCCTTGTGCTTCCATCCGGCAGGCAAATCCCCATCGTCGTATTGGAACTTCCCAAATCAATCATCAGGGGAAGTTCTGCTTTTACAATCTCTTTTTCCTGAATATCTAAAAGCGGTATCCGAATCCCTTCCATATACCCCGGGACAAAGGTTCTTTTCCCATAATAACAGTCATATAAGAATTCAGAATCGCGCTCATTTGGCAAATATAAAATAAAGTACTGATGCTTTTCTAAAGGTTTTACCGGCACGTCCTTTCCTTTAAAGAGATACATCTTTCCCTCAAGCATCTGTAGATAAAAACAGGTATAGACCTGGTAGATTTCGTCAATCAATAACAGATTTCCCTCATAGAGCTTCTCCTCGGACTGTACCTGATAATTGTCCATTTCATTCATTCCGGTTCCATAATACAGGGTAATGGTTCCCGGCAGTCTTATCGGCATCCGGTTTGTAAGCTGAATTTCATGATCTCGAAAAAATTCCTGAAGGCGCTCTAGTCCTCCTTCACACCCTGTTTGAATATTCCGATACTCTTTCTGCCCCCGGAAGCGCATAATCAGGCGAATCAGGCTTTCCTTATCGCCTTGCTGTGAGGAAGATACCACCAGTTTTTCTTTTCTGCAGATCTCCCGCAAATGAAACGTTGTCATTTTTTCCAGTTCATTCCGCTTATAGGTATGTACTGGCTCTTCCTGGCGGTCAGGCCGTAAGGTATAGGTATATCGGCTCATTGGTTCATTCCTCACTTTATTCTTTAAGTTCAGTCCCCTATTTTATTGGGATATTTTTGCAGGCACTTCATTCACTCCTGAACCTGCGGCTTCAACATTTACTGATGGCTGTGTGGGTTCTTTTGACTCCACAGTTTTTGCCGCTTCTGCTTCTTCACTTGCTTTTTTCGCCGCTTCCTCAGATGCCTTGGCCGCACTTCCCGCTCTGGCGGCTTCAATTTTTTGATTCAGGTTGACTGCCATAGAAACCATTTCAAGACGGATATAGATGGTTTGCGCCGCCTGATAAAAGGTGATGGCGTGGTCGTATTGTCCCTGGGCTAATAATTCATTTCCCTGATTTTCCAGTTCAATCGCATTCTGCTGATCATTTGCTTTTTGTTGATTTTCCAGTTCCTTTGCTGATTCTTCTTCTTTTTGCTGTTTCGCTGCTTCGGCAGCAACCGATTCTTCCTGTTCCTTCTGACGCGATTCATCGGCAAGCTGTGCTTTTTCCAGTACCTCTTCGGCTGCTGCCTGCTTTGCTAAGGCTTCAGCCTTTCCTTCGCTGTAGTACAAATCGGCAGCTTTTGTCTTTGCCTCTTTATAAGCTTCTATTGCACCATTAAGATTTCCATACTCTTCTTTTTTCTCCCCCATGGCGATTAAGTCATAAACTTCGATATAATCCCTGGTTCGATCCAGCTGATGTTCAATATAGGTTTTTCCCACATTTCCCGCTTCTTCTGCCATTTCCCTGGCTTTCAGATACAGTTCCTGTGCCTTTTCATATTCTTTAGCTACTAATGCTTCATCCGATAACATAATCTGTTCCGCCAGTTTTTTATATTGATCGGCCTGGTCGGATTCCTCATTTTTTCGTAAGCTTCCAGCCAGTGTCTTTGCCTCACCAAACTCTTCTGCAGCTCTTTGGTAATTGTCATACCGAAGATAATCTTCCCCGCTCTCCATACATTCTGCCAACTTTTCTTCTTTTTCCCGAATCTTTCGATGATGAAGATACAGTCCCAAACTAATTCCTCCCACAAGAAGCAAAACAGGAATCAGAATCATCAGCACCTTTTTCACTGTCCACGGCTTTTTTGGAGATTGGTAAACTTTCTGGACAAAGGTAACTGCCATGGTGTAATTATCAATTTCCTTACTTTCCTGGTGTCCGAGAATGAAATCTTCGGTCTGGTGCAAAACTTCTGCGGGTTCTTTTGCTGTATTAATTATTTCCAGCAATTCTTCATCCGAGCACTGTTCCCATACGCCCCGGCTTAACAGCAAAAAGACATCTCCGCTTTCCAGTTTTCTTTTTCGGGAAAGCTGAATTTTTGGTGTACCACGTTCTCCAAGGAAGGAATACAGGTTATTGCGCTCCTCATGGACAGCAGCCTGATCCAGGGGGATTTTCCCGGCTTCGGTAAGGTTTTGTGTCAATGACTGATCGATTGTCCTTTCCAGTATCCTGGCATTGCGGATAAGATAATAACGGCTGTTTCCCACATAAATATAGCGAATTTTCCGGTAATCGGTAACGACTATGACAGCAGAAGCTTTTAAATGCATCCCGCCTCTTTGCTTCATCAATTCGGTATGCGCCCGATGCATCCACCTTTTCCATCGCCCTTTTCGCATGGATGGTACTTCGGTGAAATCACGGATAATGCTTTCAACGACCAGTTTTGCACTGTTTACGGATGGTTCTTCATCCAGACTGTCTGCCAGGACATAGCAGGCAAAATCATCCATTTCCACGTAGCCAAAATAATCCCGATTGGACAGTTTTTGCCCTTCTTCGGACATATTGACGGTCTTAAACTCCGAATTGATTCTTCTCATGCTCTCCTCCGTGCGGCTTGTGATGTATTTACCATAACCTTCTCCCAACTACCCGCACATTCCTAAAAGATAATTACACTTCCATTTTCTTTTTCTTTGCTTTCTTTTCCTTCAGCAGCACGAACGATCGCTTCTGCCCGTTCCTGGCGACTTCCCGGTTCTGCCAGAATATCTTCGATTTCACTCCAGGAAAGTTCTTCAAAGATGCCACAGGTTGCCATAAAGACGGTATCCTGCGGCTTTAGCTGGATAGGGCAGCTGCAGCGTTCAATTTCATGAAAGCCATCCATTCCAAGATAATTCCACATCCGGCTTTCTTCCATGCTCCACACAGCTTCCTGCCGGGAAATCTTTCCGTCTTTCCATGCCTCTTTAGCTAATACATCCAGGGTTTGTCCCTTGCTTAATGGAATCAGTTCACCATGGCGAAACAATGCTATTCTTATGTTCCCTGCCAGTGCATAGTGCAGATGTGTTTGATTTATAAAAGCAACACCCAGACTTACACCGCCCCGGCGTTCTCCCAGGGTTTCCTGTATCCGTCGGTTTGCTTCGTAAAAGGCGGTCTTGAACAGATAATCGGGGTTATTTAATATTTGGTATGGTTCATACTGATCTAAAATCGTATCCATCGCAACTTGTGCGCATACCTGACCAGTATTTTTCTTTCCGATTCCATCCGCAAGAACAGCAATCCTTCCGGCATTTATTGCCACCACCTGCGCCTTATCTGCCTGAATTTCTTTATTTCCTGTGGTCTGTGCAATTCCTGCATCCACTTGTGCTGTCTTTTGATAAAAAGATTTCACCAGTGCAGGATGCAGACGGATAGCCCCTGCCCCCACAAAGCCTGCCACAGCCAGCAGACGAATCAGTTCTGTCCCTTCCATCTTTAGTTTCCTGCCTCTTCTTTTCTTTTTCCTGGTTATTTTTCATAATGGTTGTTTCACATCTTTTCACGCATATTTTTATTTCGCGCCTTTTCATGATGTGTTGTTTCCTATTTTTTACTTTATATTTTTGCTTCACATTGTTTATTTCACATCACTCCAGGAAAAATTACTTCCGCATAAAGGAACAAAAAGGAAGCGGCTGTTTCCCATGCTGATAATGTCATAGGGCTTCAGTTCCGTAGGAACGTATACAGGTTCATCATTTAAGTAAGCCAGCCCCGAAGAATCGCCGGGTAAAATCATCGTATTCAGTTTCTTGTCATCGTAAACAATAATGGTATGGTTTTTTCGGTTAATTTCGTTATCTCCAAGAATCTGAATATCCATAGCATCTCCACGACCAACGAAGTTTTTCCCCTTGAAAATCTTATAATCCATCCCTACTCTGGCCCCTTCAATGCAAACCAGCCATCCGCACACTGGTCTGACTTCTTCCATTAAAATCTCCACCGGCGGTTCAAAGCCAACCGGTTTTGTTGCTGCGGTTTCTTCCTGGCTTTTCATACTGCAGTAAGGGCAAATTTTCCCATAGCGTTTTGCATTGTATACGTGTCCATTCGGACATCTCACTAAGCTCATTGATTCCGTTCTCCCATCTCCATGTACTTCGTTAGATTCTTAAACTATCCCACCATTTAAGATAAAAGAAGCCTGGTCCTTGCAATATAGAGGATATCTCCTGCTTCAATTTTGCAGGGCCGCCCCATGACTTTATAACATTCCCCATCGACTACTTTTCGGATTTTTATTCCATTTTGAGAACCTAAATCTTCCACATACCACTGATCCTGTGCGAAGTTTAAGGCAGCGTGCAGAAAATCAATGAAGCTGCTGTAAGCACAATCTTCTAAATCCACATCCACATCTTCTTCGCCTCCGCTCCGACCGATAAGCATTGCCGTTCTTCCTGCCATATCCCAGGATTTTACCGGCTTATCCTGCTCATCTAAAAGAATCAGACGCTCGATTCCCATCCCGACCTTTACATTCCCGGATTCCTGCGGTCGGGAAGATGAAGTATTCGCTTTGAGTAAAGACTGGTAAAACAAATCTGCCAGAATAACAGCCATGCATAAGAAAAATCCTGCCTCCATTGCGGTGCCTTTCCACATGTCCCATAAACCATACCGCTGGACAGCAAATAAAATTACTCCACAGGACAGCATAATCACATCTGCGGCAATTTTTATTTTCCGGTCTTTTTCCATCAGCGAACACCCCCTTTTTTCCCCGTATTTGACCCATTTTTTATCCCAAAAAATGCAGAAAACAATGCATCCGTTTGCACCTTACCTGGCGTCGGCTTTACCCCCGATGATTTACCGCGATAGGTTTCCATCCCTTTTCCTGCCTGAAAACCAAAAAACTGTTCAAATGGGCTGGATGCGGTGAATGAACCCTGGCTGTTTTGCTTTTCCTGCCCTGTCTTGACATTGCCTGCAAATTTTTCTGCCTGTTTTTTCCGGGATTCATCGTATTTCTTTCGGCTTTCCTCTTTACTTAAACACTGATAAGCTTCCTGAATCGCATACATCCGCCTGTTTTTTTCTTTATCTTCTTTGACAACATCCGGGTGATAAATCTTGACCAGCTTCCGGTAGGCTTTTTTAATTTCCTGCGCATCGGCATTTTCTTTAACGCCCAATATGGCATAGTAATCCTTCATCTTCTCACCTGCCTGCATATCTGGTTACGGTTTATATGTACCTGCCACAATCCCATTTGCATCTATACGAAAAGGCTGCCCAAAAACAGGCAGCCCCCACGACTTCGCTTTAGCTGCTTTTACCCATCAGGGTATTGAAAACAGCTTATGATACACTGTATCCACCCTCTACTGCAACCTGCGCCATCTTATCTTTTTTCTGCTTAATGATTAACGTAAAGGTTCCCACACCTTCTACATCACCATAATCTTCTTTATAATCCACAACAAAGGCATTAGGATAGGTATATTTCCGTACTACCTGCGAAGCTGCAATTACTTCCACACTTACCTTGCGGTAGCAATCCGACTTCTCTGCCGGAACTAAGGCCCACAGACCAAGCTGCCTGGTGCTGTCGAACGGATCGCCGTCAACCGCAGTCAGGATTTTTCCGGTAATCGTTACGGTGCTGCCCATATCGGTAGAACGGGCATTGCTGTCATGTGGAATATCTGTGCGGAATTTTACACCGGTAACAATCGTGGTTCCCAGTTCAATCGTTGATGGTCCCTCTACTTTTAATTTGAATCCCATAGTTTCTCCTGCCTTCCTTTTTTATCATGAAATAATCGGTAAATCGCTGGTAATTTTCTTTTTCTTTACAAAATAGTTTGAACATACAAAATATCCTGAACTTGCAAAATATCCTGCAATTTTTTGCCTTTATTCTCCGCTAAATCCACCTTCAAATTTCAGGTTTACCATCTTATCTTTCTTCTGTTTAATTAACAGCTTAAAGGTTCCTGCTCCGGTTTCGTCGGTAAAATCCTCTTCATAATCGACTACAAAAGCGTTTGGAATCGTAATCTGGCGTACAATCTGCGACGCATTGACCACATCAATCTGTACCTTCCGATAGCAATCCGAATTTTCTGCCGGCACCAGGGACCACTTTGCAATCTTACTGGTGTCATCCGCTGCTTCGCCGTCTACTGCGGCAAGAATCTTTCCGGTAATCAATACGGTGGAACCAAGATCGGTTGATCTTGCATTGGAATCATGCGGTATATCTGCTCCAAACTTTACATTCACAATACTGGTTTCCCGCAAGTTAATCGACTCACTGCCTTCGATTTTTAAACGTAATCCCATTCTTTTTTCCTCCTCTTCGATATGAAAAATAATTATTTATCTCCAGCCTTTCGTGTAAGCTGAACTTTCAGATTTCTCGTTGTATTGGCAAAGGTTACCTGGACATTGCAGATCCCATATTTTTCGTCAATGCTGTAGTCCAGTTCATCGCCATCCTGCAGGATTGAATTAATATGCTGACGGTCAGAATCCCAGCGGCTCTTCTGGCTGTTTGGATTGCTGCTGAAGAATTTAAGGATTTTATCCTGCTTAAAGTCACTGCTGTAAAAACGCAGCATTCGCTCAATATAGGTGACAACTAAGGTCTTATAAATCGGCTCAAACTCCGTTCCGTTGCTTAACAGGTTGCGGGCTTTATACACCGTAATATTTTTAATCTCTTTCCCTTTATATTGCGCATTATCGGAACTAAAGACAAAGCCAAATCCGGTATGGTTAATGGCATTTTTAATGGCATTGGTAAACCCGGAAATCTCCTTCGTCATACTGGTTGCTGCCAAAAGCGCATTGTCATCTGCCTCCACGTCAAAACGCACACCTGGGTATTCCGGGCTGGTATTGTTAAACCGTTCTTTCAGGTATTCCGGGCACTGCCATGCTGCCACAATTCCGGCGGCTTCATAAGCTGCTCCCACATAGATACCTTCCAGCCACATCTTCATCACATCTTCTTTTTCATTGGAAAGAGCCACATTTCCATGCTCATCCATAATCATCCGCTTATCCAAAATCAGGCCCGACTTATCCTTGGGAATAATCGTTGCATTTGGAATACATGGCACAACAAACTCGCTGTATTCTTTTTTCATCAATGGTGTACATTTTTCCTTAAAAATCCCCACACCCTCGGTTGCAATATAATTAAACGTAGTTTCTTCGCCGGTTCGGAAACTAAAGAAAGTAGTAATCCGGTAGGGCTGGATTGCATTCATCAGAATGGAGAGATTCTCTATGGAGTTTGCTCCGGGCTTTTCCTGCCTCTGGTTTCCGGCAAAACGGATTCTCTGCAGCTTTCCGCCTCCGCTTTGACTTAATTCCACATCTGGTACAATGGCAAACCATAGGGTATTTTCAAATTCATTTTTATCATTGGTCGTGTTTAAGTAGGTTAAAAGCCTTGGCAGATTGCTTGCTTTTACCATCATTTCCAGAGAAATATTGGAAATCAAAAGCTGCGGCTGCATTCCTTTTTCTTTTACCTGATACTGGTCAAAGAATATCTTTACCCCTAAAAGTTTTTCAATTAATGGCTTTACCGCTTTTACAAAATCGTCCTTGCTTTTCTTATAAAACTCTAGATATTGGTTGTAATTGCGAACCTCGGCTTCCCGATCAACAATACTTTCCATCGTAGAACTTAATGGACAGAAAGTCCGCACCACCAAATCACGCACATAATCGGAAGGGGTATCATTTAAGGCATCGTAGTCCTCCTTAAATGCTTCGATTAAACCTGTATTAATCTTATCGTCCACGATAGCAAGCTGGGTATTTTCCTCCTGCTTCATCTCTAAGATTTTCAGTTCCCCGTCTTCACCCATACTTAAAAGACCCGCTTTAAAATCCCGCCCCCTCTGTTTGGTTTCTCCGTCACCTAAAAGCAGGCGGGTTTTTGCATCCTCAATGGCGAGGGGAAGCATGGCAAGCACATGGTTATAGTTCTGGCTGGCCTGCTCAAACTGATCGTTTAGCTTATCGCCCAGATCCAGCTTTTTCGGATCTTCATCGTCCAGCTGGGCGTATTTTTCGTAGGTATATTGAATCTCCCTGCGTACCTGTCGGATATCTTCCATGATTTTCTTGGGAGAAATCATGTCCATGATGTTGCTGAAGGTAAAGTCTACATTCGCCACACCCTGAGCACCTTTGGCATCCAGCAGGGTAATTAACATATTGACTAAGTCATTGCTCTCATTTAAGGGAATTTCGGTAATACAGTTATCCGGGATATTTTCCGGCCGCACAAGGCTGTACTGGATATCTCCGGCGGCTGCATCACACCAGGAATAGACTACCGGTGCATATTTTTCAAGAAATTCTTCAAAACTGGACACCACCAGTTCTTCATTAATTTCTTTCATCTTGTCATCATCCAGACTGCTCTTTCCCCGCACATCGCCAATCAGCGTAAGCAGGTTATTCCTTTCTGGATTAATCTCTGCAAACAGCAGCGTCCGATTTGTTTGCGTGATTGTTTCCATAGCCCCCTACTCCTCCTTGTTTTAGTTTGCGTATTCTTTATTGAATCACCGCAATATAATGAAGTTCCAAATCATAACGCTTATCCGAAGATGTAATATAAATCACATTGCCAAAGCTTACACTGTATTGGATTTCCTTACACGCGATGGAATTACCAATCATAACTGAACCTTTTGAACGATGATACAATACCATCCTTCGATCTTCATCGGCAACCAGGTAAATGGCATCCAGCTCCAGTGCTTCGATTGCTTCTGGATATGCTTTAAACAGGACATCAAGAGAAAGCTTATTCTCCGTAAATTGATGCATCGAAAACGATAGCGGAAGAATTTCTTCTTCCTTTTCCGGCTGCATGGTAAAATAAGCATCCAGCTTTCCGCAGAATTGATTTTTTCTGGTATCTGCAACAAGCTGTTTTAATTCTGGCTTCGCCTTATGTTTTAGCTTCCAGAATAGTACAGCACATAGAACAGCCAGAAAAATAATCACCCACCAATACGCCTTCCACAAGGGAATAACTTCAGCTTCATAGGTATAGGTAAAAACAGCCTCTCCATCGGTTACCTCCAGTTGAACCATTCCTTTTCCCGATTTTACAGGTTTAATCCGAAGTATTCCATCGTTTAGTTCTGTCTGCAGAGGTTTCTTTTCTGTACTACCTAAGGATTCTTTTAAAGCATAGGTCAGGTTATCTCCATCTGGATCTGAAAAGTACTCATCTAATGAAAACATCTGCTCTTTCATTAAAACGGTGTATCTTTCATTGACAGGAAGTCCTCCCTCCGGGCATCGGTTCTGAACCTGAATTTCGATGGTTGGAAAGACCACTTTTCCCATATGATCATCCAATCTCCCTTCCAGAAAATAGGTTCCTGCATGATTAAGAATGATCTCTCCACAAATCCTTCCATTTCGGATTTCTGCTTCTAAAGTTTCTTTTTCCCCCTTTTTCGACAAAGCAAAGGTATAAAAAAAATGATGATAAAATGCTTCATCAGTAATGATAGTTTCATTCTTATCTTTAAAATATACCTGGTAAGTCAACGAACTATTTTTATCGACCAAAGGCTCCGTCAAAAGCACTGGTGTTAAATTCCGGTAGGCAATCAAATAGACCTGGAGTTCCTGATTTTTTACCGTTTCCGTCCTTACCACTAATTCCTTGATCTGTTCGTCAATATTCTCAAGTTTTGCTACGGCATAATTTTTTAGAAGAATGGTTTCTGCTTCTTTTTCTCCATAAATAACTTCTACAGAACCGATCGTCTGCGGCGAGATAAGTAATACATCCACTTCATCCACATAGGGTTCATCCAGCTTTACCAGAATATCCTGCCTGCCGGCTGCATAGATTCCATCGGTGATTTTTTCAATACGATAATCCATGTTATTTTCAAAAATACCATATAAAACCTGGATTAATGTTTCTGGTTTTTTCACCGTGTACATCTCGCCGCCTGTCTGACCGGATATTTTTTCCAAAGATTTCACATTCCCATCATATTCTCCAAATGCAATCGAATAGACAGGAATCGCTTCTTTTTTACATTCCGAGGTTACATATTCCACGTCCTGCAAAGCATTTTCCAATACTCTACCCGTTGACGAACCTTTTAAATCCGACTCCCCGTCCGAAATTAAAATGATCGCTTTTTTTCGGTCACTGTTCTGACGGATTAAATCATAGGCGTACCGCAATCCAAGTCCGATGTCCGTATTTCCAGAATAACCAGATTTGTCGATTAGCGTTTTTAAAGTCTGCCTTTCCTCATTTGTTTTCACCGGCAAAGGCTGTGTTGCAGCTAAGAGTTGATCATTATAGGCCACAAACCCTACATGGATGTCGGTCGCATGAACGATATCGATAAAGGCTTTTACCATACCCTGAGCAATCGCATCTGGATCATTAGATTTCATGGAACCACTATAATCCATAACAAAAATGACATCCAGGCCGCTTTTTACAGAAACATATTCTTCTGCCCAAGTGTTTTGTGCCAGCATGATTCCATACAAAACTATACCAATCAATAATGTCAGAAATTTATTTAATTTTTTCATTCTTTATTTTTCCAAGCACCATCAGCAGCCCGGATATCGTAACCGCCAAAGATACTGCCAGGCTACATCGGTCATATCCCATTACCGCAAAAACAAGATATAAGCAACTTGTCAGAGCCATGGTCAATAATAGTTTCTTTTTAAAATATACGGATTCTTCACTGCTTACCGAACGGTTTTTGCTGTTACAGCCATTGGATACAATTAAAATTCCTCCAAATAATAAAATCAACAGAAATGAAAGATAAAACTCTGCCTTCCAATGCTTTATCAGCCAAAATGCGATGAACAAGATGCCTGTCGAAGCAAAATAGCATTTAAAAAAGGTTTCTAAATGAAGACCTCCTGCATAAGATCTTAAAAGAAAAAATACGCCTATAAAAATAATTGCCTCTACAAAAACACCCATATACATCGCCATAAAAATACCGGTTAAACCTCCTGCTGTCATTTCCAGAAGCAGCAGGAAGCTATAACGGTATACATCATAAGAAAACTCCGAACCTTCATTATGCCTGCTCATATACGCTGCAAGCATAGATGCCAGTTTTTCCATAGATATTACATCTTTCCGAATTTTTTCATCTCGTCCGGCATTTTGGGTTGATGAAGGAGCCATCCGCAGCGCGTATTAGCTGCATAAACACACAGGCACATAACAAGAGCATTCACCGTTGCATAGGAAAATTTGTGTTTGTTGTTTTGCATTTTTTTCATTACTTTTTCACCTCCGTATGATTTGCCTTGGATTATACACCATTTTTGCCCCCGTATCCGTCTTATGTAATAAATAGCAAAAAATATGTAAGTTTTGACATTCTTAGACTTTTTATAACTTGAAAACGGCAGAGTTTTGTCTGTTATTTATTCAAATAACCTTATATTGTATTAATAATTATCCTGTTTGTAAGAATATATTTGCAAATTATTTTTTGCCGTAATTCTCACTTCATCGAACCCTTACACCATCAAAAGAGAAACATTTTCTCTCCTATCTCAATTCTTTCCTGCGCTGTTCCGGTAACAAATTTCTTCTCTACAGGTCTATGCATAAAAAAAGAAGCGATTAAACATGATCGCTCCTCAATCGTTCTCATCCATTATAATATCCATATTTTCCCAAATATTTCTTTTGTCTTCTATCTCCTTTTTCAAACCCAGCTTCTGCCTCAGTCAATTCCTAACTCTATCATTCTATCTGCAATAATACGAAGCAAAGTACGTCCTTTTTCGCCAAGCCTGACATATGCCTGAATAAATTCATCATATTTTTCAAATTTCTTAAGCATTTCCATTTCCTGCTCAATCGTTCGCTTGCAGTTGCTTCGTCCTAATAAGTAATCCGTTGATACTTGAAAGAAATCTGCCAAAGTAATCATATTTTCTCTTGTCAGACGTGAATCACAACGTTCTATCTTGCTAATTACCTGCTGTGAAATATTCGTATACTCGCCAAGCTTTTCCTGGCTCAAATGCATCGCTTCCCGAAGTTCTTTTACTCTGTTTTTTCTCATTTCTAACACCTCGGTTATAGTTTAGCATGATTCACAAACTAATTTTAATCATTTTACAACTTTAATTTTACTTTTAATAAGAGTAAAAAACCAGATATATTTATTTTTCCTGGCAAAAAACAACACTAAATTTGGTTTACAGATTTCTTTAATCAAACTTATTTTCTTAATTTATGTATTTGTTTCTTAATCTATTTTTTTCAAAAAATAATATTTCCCGACTGCATATAACAGTAATCGGGAAATATTATTTATTATTGACCCAATTTATTAACATATTTCGTCCATTCTGCTTCAGGAACTTTTAGTGCAGCCATTGCCTGTTCTGCTGTTAGTTTTAATGTATCCATCAAATTTTTTATTGACCTTAAAGTTCCTGCTTCACGTTCTTTTTCAATGCCAATCGCAATACCTTTTTCTTATCTTTCCTACCTAAACTTTAAAAATATTCAGTTACCATCTCTTTGGAACACATTTGATATTACCATTCGGCTTAATGGTATATTCGTGTCAAGTTGCTTGATTTTCAGTTCCCGGATTGAAAACAGGCCCGTTTTTATCCAATTTTACTGTTTCCACAGCAGTTTTTTTATAGGACTAAATCAGCGGAAGCCCTTGATTTTACTGGCTCCTTGCTAACCTGACACTATATTATCATACGCCCCCACCTGCGGATTAGGCCACACGTCAAATCCCGGAAGCTTCTTCGCCCCACGGATCAGATAGGCTTTCACCTTCTCTCCATACAGATAAGGGGAATTTCCCTGCACAATCCCCCATTCCATCAACAATGCCGCTGCCCCGGTAACAAACGGCGTGGCAAATGACGTCCCGGTTACGCTCCCATAGCCTCCCCCGCTCCTGCTGGTTGTGATATCTACTCCGGGCGCGGCAAGATCCGGCTTTACCTGATTGGTCATTCGGGTAAAACCCCTGCCGGAAAATTCGGCATAGGAGGGATAGGCCGTATGATACGCCCCCACCGTGATAACCTTTTCCGCCGTCGAGGGAATCGTGAGTGTTACCTCCGGCTCGGCAGCCAGAAAACGGGTAGATGCATTTAATACCCCCTGCGACGGCAGCCAGAAATCATACTGCCCGGTCACCAGGCTTATCGGCTCTAAAACAATCCTCCACACCCCGCTGTCGATATAATCTCTTTTCGGCAGAAAATCCATATAAATTTCCTGTGAGCGG
>ERZ808028.1289-NODE-1289-length-15614-cov-4.612667_pt1 | contig 15614 bp, 11 predicted proteins | sample MGYA00380184_ERZ808028 | MGnify/ENA primary metagenome ERZ808028 (study PRJEB31490, sample SAMN06133397) | mouse gut metagenome | isolation source: J8_1 | host: mice | place: China: Chengdu | collected 2015-05 ...
ATGTCTTGTTTTTTCATACTCTTTGCCGGGATTTCCTAACCCAATAATTAGTTTCATCAAACTCCTCCTTTCGCCAAAAAAGACCAGTACATACTACTGGCGCTTTCTTGCCACAATCATCAAACTGATAGGAAGCATAATGACTTCCTTTTGATCTAATATTTCACCTACATATCCTCGCAAATCGCCTACCAATTCAAACGTGCCTTCACCTAAAGAAATCGGATAAGCTTTTTCCGATGGATTGAAGAAAACTTTCACTTGATCGTAACCGTCCATTTCATAATCGTAAGTGATAACTAACATACGATAATCTATTTCCTCAACTTTACAACACTGCTCAACAACTTTAGCTTCGGCAATTCTAAAACACGGAAACATCTTTCTGATTTTAATCATATCTTTCACAAAATTAACTTGTTCGATATTGTGTTGCTTACGATACCAGTTAATCTGATTGATAGAATCAGGTCGATTATAAGTATTGTGTTCACCGAATTTCGTCCGACAGAACTCTTGTCCGGAATGAAGGAACGGTACACCTAAACTTAATAAGACCATGGCATTGGATATATTCATTCTCGTATATAACAAAGCTCTTGTATCTTGATAGTTGCTGACTTTAAGTTTATCCCAAAAAGTTTCATTATCATGGCATTCAATATAATTCAATGAACGCCAAGGATCAGTCAAATAATCACAGCCTAATACTGCCAATGCTGCATCATGGGTCAAATACGTATTCCCACTTGTATAACCCTTTTCAAACATATGTTCAGCACCATTTGGACCACGCATAATATTGCGGAAATGATCATTGAAAAAGGCAATATACGGTAATTTTTGATGATTATCTATCATCGACTTCATCTCATCGGGTAAGATAGTCGGCATATTCCAGCCTTCTCCGTAAAACATTAAGTTTTCATCGACCTTACGGCACGCTTCAACAACTTGATTCATCGTTTCAATATCAATAATTCCCATTAAATCAAAACGGAAGCCATCAACACCATACTCTTCTACCCATCGCAAACAGGATTCAACGATATATTTACGCATCATTATTTTATCTGTTGCCATATCATTACCACAAAACGACCCGTTAGACAACTCACCGTTTTTACCATGACGGAAATAGTAACTTGGCACTATTTTTTCAAAAGCTGTCTTATATCTATCAAACATATGATTGTACACGACGTCCATGATAACTCTAAAGCCACATTCATGAAGCTTAGCGATCATTTGTTTTAGCTCTAAAACACGGGCGTAAGGATTTCTTGCATCTGTCGCATAGCTTCCCTCCGGTACACTATACTGAATAGGATCATAGCCCCAATTATAATAGGCTTCGGGGTGATCTTCATCAACTGTCCCAAAATCACCGATAGGCATTAACTGCAAATGCGTCACACCTAATTCTTTCAAATAATCCAATCCGGTCTTCCCGCCATTAGACAAGTGAGTTCCTTCCTCTATTAAGCCTAAAAACTTACCTCGATGCTCAAACCCACAATCATTCATCATCGTAAAATCACGAACGCTCAACTCATAAATAATCGCATCGGTATATTGTTTAAAAGGTGGTAACTTATCTTTTTTCAAATCTACTTGAATTTTATTTGGATCGATTACAACACTTCTAGTCGCATTAGCTAATGAGCTATAAGCGTAAGGATCGATGGCTTGTTGCCAATCTTCACTGTTGCGAACTAAATAAGTATAGCTAACTCCATCTAAATCACCCAAAACCTCCGCTTCGTAAATACCATTTTCTTTATACTGCATACGATGAGTATGAGATTGATTATTGACAACATATTCAACTTTACATTTTGTTGCCGTGGGTGCCCAAACTCTAAAAATAGTTTTCTCTTTGGTATAAATTGCACCTAGCTTAGCATCTGGACAACTGAATTGTTGATCAAATGTATCTAGTCTGACAATTCTGCCATAAACTAATGGACAAGAAAGTCCATATGCATCAACAATATCATATTCCTCTCCGACAACTAACGGCTTATCCACCTTTAGTTTATAAACCACATCATCACCTTGACGGCTCTCATACGTCTTAATAATATCTAAATTTGTCAATGTCCCTAAGCGGTGATCTCGCAAACGAAAAACTGAACTTTTTCCCTCATAATAATATTTTGACAAATAAACACTAATCAATTGATAATCATCTAAATATGCAACAATATTTGATTTTCCAGACTTCAATTTTCTCACCTCAACGCCCACTATTATAACATATTCCACCCCGTAAAAAAAAGCCACAGTTCAATAAAACTGCAACTTTTTATATTTACAATTAGAAACCGATATATGACCACACTTCTTCTGTTGAGCATTTAGTGATAAAAGTACTTTGGATATATGTTTATGTATTATTATTTGTCAAAATTTGAGGACTACCTTATCTATACATAACTCTTTAAATCTCAAAATAGGCTAGATCACTAGTTTATAAAGCCTCTAAACTAAATTAAGATTGAGGATAATAAGCAAAACGCTCCTTAAAAACATTCATCTGATTTAAAATCAGCCTTCCTTTTTTCATTGTAAACATCAGTATAAAAAGTCCCAATAGATTTAAAACTCTTACTTACTTTTTCTCTAGTAATGAATTTTAATTTTATCAAATTAAATATAAATATAAACAACGAAATTAAAAAGAATTTAGACAAAACATGTTGTTGACTGAAAAAAAATAAAAATTCCCCAAAAAAATTCTCACTATGAAAAAGCACCCCATGAAATCCAAATGATAAAATCATACCGATAAATCCAAGTCCTAAATAAAAATCATTGCGAGTCATACATTTTCCTCCTTTCCATAAATTTTGTGTCGTTATTCCCTTTGTAAGCATATTATATCATACAATGTTAGCGTTTTCAACCGCTCTTAGTAAATCCTTAAAACTCTCTATTTGATTAAAATCAATATTTCATTGTCGTAATATACAAAAAAGGTGTCGTTCCAATTTACTGAAACATACACCTTTCAAATGCATTTATTTAATCTTTAACCGGTTCAATATGCCAAATATCATCTACATATTGTTGAATGGTACGATCGCTTGAGAAATAACCGGATTTTGCGATATTCACTAAGCAAATATGTGCCCAATGACGACGATCTTTATAGTAGTTTTCAACTGTTTTTTGAGCCTCTACATAAGCATGGAAATCTGCCAATAAGAAGTATTCATCATTACGATTCATCACTTCTTCAAAGATAGCACGGAACTCATCAAGATTTGAACTCCAAGTACCGTCCATCAATGAATCTACGACACATTTAACACTATAGTCTTTATGATAGTAATCCCATGCACGATAAGAACCGCTTTGGTTTAAATAGCTGACATCACTGTCACGTAAACCGAAGATGACACAGTTGTCTTCACCGACACGCTCGGAAATTTCTACATTCGCACCGTCTAATGTGCCAATTGTGATAGCACCGTTCATCATGAATTTCATGTTTCCGGTACCGCTAGCTTCTTTACCAGCTGTGGAAATTTGTTCGGAAACATCAGCAGCAGGCATGATTTTTTCAGCTAAAGTAACACCATAGTTTTCTAAGAAAACGACTTTTAAATAAGCATTAGTTTCCGGATCGTTATTCACCACATCAGCTACACTGTTAATTAACTTAATGACTTTTTTCGCAAAGTAATATGCCGGTGCAGCTTTAGCTCCGAAGATAAATGTACGTGGATAGATTCTAAAATCAGGATTTTGTTTCATCTCACGATACAAATACATAATGTGTAAAACGTTTAATAATTGACGTTTATATGCGTGTAGACGTTTAACTTGCACATCAAAGATAGAATTTACATCAACTTCAATGCCGTTGTGTTCTTTAATATAATCAGCTAAGATTTGTTTTCTTTCTTGTTTTACTTCTAAGAAACGGTTTTGAACTTCTTCGTTATCCACATGAGCCATTAAATCTTCTAAGCGTTCAGGATATTTAATCCATGAAGACCCAATCGTATCATTGATTAAACTTGTCAATTGCGGATTGCCGTATGCTAACCAACGACGATGTGTAATACCGTTAGTTTTATTATTAAACTTATTCGGATATAATTCATAGAACTCTTTCATCTCTTGGTTCTTTAAGATTTGGGTATGCAATGCCGCAACACCATTGACACTAAATGAACCGATGATTGCCATATGCGCCATGTGAACTTGTCCATCTTTAATAATAGACATCTTGTACACTTTAGATTCATCATTTGTTTCTTGGCGGGCAAACTGAATAAAACGACGATTGATTTCTTCAATAATCATATAAATACGTGGCAATAATGGCTGTAAAACAGAAATAGGCCACTTTTCTAAAGCTTCGGCTAAAATAGTATGGTTCGTATAAGCGCAAGTGTGGCTGACAATATGCCATGCCTCATCCCAATCCATGTGATGTTCGTCCATCAAAATACGCATCAATTCAGGAATGACTAACACAGGGTGCGTATCATTTAACTGAATAGCGTGTTTTTCATGGAAGTTACTCATTGTGCCGTAAATACGCAAATGTTCTCTGACAATCGCTGCTAATCCGGCAGATACAAAGAAATATTGCTGTTTTAAACGCAAAGTTCTTCCGGCTTGAGTTGAATCATCAGGATATAAAGTTTGTGAAATATCACGCACTTCTTGAATATATTGACGGAAATCTTTATTGTTTGGAATGTTATCTGAAGCTTCAGGCCACCACAAACGAAGTGTATTTGTAACAGTTGTGTCATTTCCGACAATTGGCATATCATAAGGTACAGCTCGTACACATTCAGCGTCTACATGATCAAATGTCATCTTACCATCTGCATTGTATGAAACATTGACATGACCGTAAAATTTAATATCTGTAGCGTGTTTAGGCTTACGTACCTCCCAACCATTACCAATTTTCATCCATTGGTCAGGTACTTCAACCTGATACCCATTAACGATTTTCTGTTTAAATAAACCATATTCATAACGAATCGTATTACCTTGAGCCGGTAAACTCATTGAAGCTAAAGAGTCCATAAAGCAAGCAGCTAAACGACCTAAACCACCGTTTCCTAAACCGGCATCAGATTCCAATTCTTCTAACTCATGAATATTGATATCAAATTCTTTTAATCCTTCTTTAGCCACTTCATAGATGCCAAGATTCATCATATTATTGACTAAAAGACGACCTAGTAAAAATTCCATGGAAAAGTAGTGCATTTGTTTCTGCTCATTACGTGCCACTCTTTCCTTAGTTGCAGCCCAGTTAATAGAAGCATAATCTCGCACCATTGATTCTAACACCATAAACTTCTCTGTTGTATGGGCTTCTTCAATTGAACGTCCGTAAAGCTCAACAATTCTTTTAGAGAATTCTAATTGAAATTCTTCTTTATTGCTAAACATACTTTCTCATCTCTCCTTTTTTTGCGTTTTCCATTATAACAAGTTACCTTGATAAATTCAACACTATTTTTAAATTTATTAAAAGTGTAACCCTATCTAAAAGATAGTATCGCAATAAATGGTCGAAGCTAAACGGCCTCGACCATTTATTTTTTTAACATCGTTTATCTCTTCTTATTTGCCGTTTTCTTTTCGGTTTTCTTCGTTGTTTCTTTCTTTGGTTGAGGTCTTTCCAGCACAAAAACAGCTGAAGCAAATGCCCCTAAATCCATGACAACCGAGTATTCCTCTTTTAAACAAGACACTCTTTCACTCTTTAAAGCTTTCGGATTTAACTGATTGCTTCCTCCGTAGATATCTTGATCGGTATTCAAAATTTCTCTGTATGTTCCCTCAAGTGGTACAGGCATACGCAAACCAACGTGCTTGTTAGGTGTAAAGTTCATAACGACAAGCAGCATATTCCCACCTAAATCTTGACGTATGTAACCAAACAGACTTTGCGTATGATTATCAACCATCATCCACTTAAAGCCACTAAATTCATAATCTAAAGTAAATAAAGCATCATATTGCGTATAAATTTGATTTAATTTTTGAACAAAATGGTGGAAAGCATCATGTGCCGGATATTGAAGAATATTCCAACCTAAAGCCTTCTTTTCGTCCCATTCCTTAAATTCACCAAGCTCATTACCCATAAAGTTTAACTTTTTGCCGGGGTGTGTCATCATGTAGACATAAAGGGTTTTTAATTGGGCAAATTTCATATCGAAATCGCCGTAAATTTTGTCAATGATAGTTCCTTTACTGTGAACAACTTCATCATGAGAGAACGGTAAAATGAATTTCTCCGAAAAATAATAAGCCATGGAGAACGTCAAATCGTTATGATGATATTGACGATAAATCGGATCTCTTCCCATATACTTGAGCGTATCATTCATCCAACCTAAATCCCACTTGTAGTCAAAACCTAAACCACCTTCAACCGTTGGTTTAGTAACGCCCGGATAATCTGATGAATCTTCGGCAATAGTCATTAAAGTTGGGAAATTTTCATGAAGATGGAAATTCATGCGTTTCATGAAATCCATTGCCCCATCATTGATGCCCATGTTTTTATTGCCTTTCCAGAAAATCAAATTGGAAACAGCATCGAAGCGAATACCGTCAATATGATAATATGTTGCCCAGAAATTTAAACATGACATCATAAAACTACGCACTTCTTCTCTACCTAAATCAAAATAAACCGTATCCCATTCACTGTATCTGCGATAATCATCGGGATATCCATATAAGCAGCTACCGTCAAACTCATATAAACCATGAGCATCTTTAACGAAGTGAGCAGGCACATAGTCCATGATGACCCCAATGTTTTCTCTATGACAAGCATTGATGAAATTCATCAATTGCTTTGGTGTGCCATAACGACTTGTTGCACTATAATAGCCTGTTACCTGATATCCCCATGAACCATCAAAAGGATGCTCGGCAAGGGGCATCAATTCTAAATGCGTATAGCCCATTTTCTTAACGTAAGGAATAAGCTCGTCAATCATTTCATCATAGCTGAAAAATTCGCCGTCCTTTTCTGCGGTCGCTTCTTTCTTCAACTTCCACGAACCTATATGAGCTTCATAAATATTTAAGGCTCGATCAAAATTGCGTGAACGATGCACCATCCAAGGACCATCTGTCCAACCATAATGCTCCATATCAAAAACTTTAGAAGCAGTACCCGGTCGCAATTCACTGAAAAATCCATAAGGATCGGCACGTTCAACGATTCTACCATCACGTGTTTGAATACGATACTTATACATCGCCATTTCTCTAACGCCTTCAACAAACACAGTCCAAACACTGCCATCATGCTCATAGCGTTGCATCACATTGGCTTGTCCATCCCAGTTATTAAACTCACCTACAACACTAATAGCAATAGCCTCAGGTGCCCATACCGTAAATCTGACACCGTTTGTACTGTTCACATTCTCAAAATGCGCACCGAATACCTCATAAGCATTCAAACACATTCCTTGATGAAACTTCTCTAATATTTTTTGGTTTATCACACTACCACCTCATTTTTTATTATCCATGTCTTCATTATACCATACTCCTTTTTAAAAAACATTCTTTTTTGTATGCGATTTCAAACAATTTTGATACAATAAGATGAAACAAAAAAAGGGGTTAATTTAGTATATAAGATAAGAAGCAAATGTTCATCATTTAGTCCCTTATTCTAAACAATCCTTGATTTAGAAGCCATCTTTACATAGTTACTTAGTTTATCCGATTCTTGTCATTCTATAATTAAAATCATGAAAAAAACTCAAACGTATCATCGCTTGAGTTGTAGTCAAATGGTGCCGATACTCGGAATTGAACCGGGAGCTAAGCATTACCATTGCTTTGTTTTACCTTTAAACTATATCGGCAGTCCTAGCACATCATAACATACTTTATGTAAAATGAAAAGAAATATTTTTGGACTTTATCTATTTTCTAATAACGTAAAAAGAAAATAGACTATAGATACATATCATATATTAGCCTATTTCCATCTATCCTTTTAAATCTTGTTATGTACGATATAAAATAACCATTTTACTGACAAGTAGGCGATGCCTCTATTTCACAAGATAATCTTTTCAACATATACATCAAGCCCCCAAAAGTCAATAAGCTTGAAATTACTTCAGCCCCAAAGGTTGCATATGCTGCTCCTAATATACCGAATTTTGGAATTAAAAGTAGGTTGAGCAAGACATCTGTTAAGCATGAAAGCACACTGCAAACAGCGTTCCATTTAACTATTTTTAATGCCGCCAAAAAATTAACGCTAAGAGAACGGAATGTTCCCGCAACACAATAACCCGCAACCAATATTCTAAAAGGAGCCACCGATGCCAAATATTGTTTGCCGGCGATGATTTGAATAATCCATGGAGCTAGTAAAATAAGAAAAAGTCCAATTGATAAATTAAAAACCAGCATAGCTAAAAAGGTTTTCTTAAATGTTTGTTTTAACCAAGGTACATCTCGATTACGGGCAACAATATAAGGAACAATACATATAACAACGCTATGGGGAATAAAAGATAAGGCATTAGGTATTAGTGTAGCCACTTTATAAATAGCTAGTTTTTGAGTGGAAACCATCAAAATGGCAAGCATTGAAATATCTATGAGAAATAAAAATTGATTAAAAACACTGCTTACACCATTAAAAATAGAATAGTGCCAAAGTTCTTTCTTCTGAATTGCACTTAAGCTTCCCGCCCTAATAATAGGATATAATATATCTCGTATTTGCCAACAGACAAGCAAAAGCGTCATAATCGAGGCTATATATTTTGCCATAATAACTCCATTGATGCCCCAAATAGTTCCTAAACACGTCCCACTAGCAGTTATAACTGTTTCGATTATCTGCATTTTGGCATAAACTTTAAATCGTCTTTGACTTCTGAAAATAACAAACAAAAGCTGAATAAGATATTGAATGATAAGAAGAGGAAGATAGACATAAATATATGTCCTTGCCTGAGGAAAGGGCAAATCTCCTAGCATAAAAGCAATTGTAAAAGCAACGATAATACATAGATTAACTAGTATTCCGGCACTAGCACAATATCTATAAAATTTGTTTTCTGCCGGTTGCCCACGATTTTCCGTTCCAAATTGCAACGCTCCGGCTACAAGACCGAATCCCATAATCAAACTAGCATAAGCATAGACATTTCCGGCATAACTTAAGATTCCATATTCATTTTGTACTAGCATTCTAGTCAAAACCATATTACTGAACATGACAACAACTTTATTCACAACACTTGCCGAAAAAACTTGTAAGATGCCTTTTCTAAGCTGTTGATAAAGACGATGTCCATTTTGTTTGATACTATTTATCCTCATAAATTTATAATTCCTTTATTGTAACTTTCATTCTATTTATGATAAACCATTTCTATAATTGCCAAAAATGTATTCCCGATGCGTCTAAATCATCTTTGTTATAAATACCGTTTATATCAATCAAGACTTTTTTGGCGTTTGGTAATTCCTTTTTAAACATACCTAAAAGCTTGTCTATTGTTATTGACTTGTAAGCATGGTGTCCAACTGCAACTATGATGCAATCTGCCAAAGGTAAGTCATCAAAAGGGACTAACGGAATACCGTATGTTTCTTGCACATCATCGCTATTGGCATAGGCATCGCTAATCATCGGCTCAATGTGATACATTTTTAATCTCTCTATTAAATCGACAACCTTGCTGTTTCTAATATCAGAACAATCTTTTTTAAACGTTATCCCTAAGATTAAAACCGTTGCCTTTTTTATATCCTTTTCCGCCATTAACATTTCTCTTACGGCTACATCAGCTACATAATTAGCCATGCTTTCATTTGTTTGTCTGACGTGCGATAAAATAGAACTGTCGCATTTGACTTGCCTTGCAAGTTCCAATAAATAATAGGAATCCACACCTATACAATGCCCGCCAACCAAACCGGGCTGAAATTCTAAGGCGTTCCATTTAGTTTTCATACCTTCGATAATTTCATTTGTATCAATATCTAATTGATGACATATTTTAGCAACCTCATTCATAAATGCAATATTGACATCACGTTGACTATTTTCAATAAGCTTAATAGCCTCTGCTGTTTTAATATTTGACACAAGATGAGTGCCTGCCTTGACTGCTAAATTATATACTTTTTGAATTTCTGTCATAGATTCCGGGTCCATGCCGGACACAATTTTACGAATATTCGTAAAGGTATGAACTTGATCACCCGGATTGATGCGTTCGGGACTATAACCTATCTTCCAATCAACCCCACATTTCAAATGTGAAGCCTGTTCAATGATTGGTACACATATCTCTTCTGTCACACCGGGATATACTGTAGATTCAAAAACAACCATTGCCCCAGATGTTAAGTTTTCACCGACGATTTGAGAAGCAGACTCAAGTAATGTTAAGTCAGGTTTATAATCATCTTTGATGGGTGTGGGAACTGCAACAATCATAAATTTTGCTTCTTTTAGTTTTGAAGAATCTGTCGTAAATTCTATCGTTGTATCTTTAAGATTCTCTTTCAATTCTTGGGTAACATCAATCCCATCGTTATAAGCCTTGATACGTTTTTCACTAATATCAAAACCGATAACTTGAACATACTTCGCAAACTCCACGGCAATAGGAAGCCCGACATATCCAAGCCCGATAACGGCGAGTTTTTCTTCTTTAGCGACTAATTTTTCATAAATATTTGAAAAATCTATCATCTTGCACTTCCCCTTTCTTATATACTGTCAATAATTATTTTTGCAATTCTCTTGACGTCTTCTTCTTTTAAGTAAGGATGTATAGGTAAACTAAGAACCGTTTTAGTGGCGTGTAATGTATGTGAATAATCCATTTTATTTATCCTTACACCTTCATATACTTTTTGTTGATGAAGTGCAAAAGGATAGTAAATCATTGATGGAATCCCATGTTTCTTCAATTCATTTTGTATCCTATCTCTTGTTTGACAATCCTTAAACATAATGGTATATGAAGCCCAACTTGAATAATAACCCGTGGGTATATAAGGTGTTACAACCACGTCTTTTAACCGTTTTGTATACCAATTAGCTACTTCATTAACCGCCTGTAATTCATAATCTCTAAATGCTTTGAACTTTTCTAAAAGAATAGCCGCTTGCAGTGTATCTAATCTGGAATTGATTCCTATCTTGCAATGTTCATATTTACTATTCTTAGAGCGTCCCTGAGCCCTTAATGAATATAAAGATTCGGCAAGCTCATCATCATCTGTGAAAATAGCGCCTCCGTCACCATAACACCCTAACGGTTTTGCGGGGAAAAATGAAGTGATAGCTATATCTCCAAATGAACAAGCTTGCCTATCTTTAATTCTGCCGCCAAAACCTTGTGCACCATCTTCTAATATTTTTAAGTGATATTTTTTAGCGATAGCAACAATTTGAGAATAGTTAGCGGGTAAACCGAAAAGGTCAACGGGAATAATAACTTTCGGTGTTAGCTTCCCCTCCAAAATAACATGGTTAATCGCTTCCTCTAATGATTCAGGTGAGATATTAAAAGTTCTTTCATCTATATCGGCAAAAATAACCTCAGCCTTAAGCAATGAAGCAGCCCCTGCTGAAGCAATATAAGTGAAATCAGATGTAAATACTGCATCACCTTGCCCCACCCCCATCGCCATTAGAGCTAGTTGCAAGGCATCTGTGCCATTAGCACACGTAATACAATGTTTGCGTCCGACATATGCTGCAAGTGTTTTTTCTAATCTTTCTACCGGAGCACCCAAAATAAATTCGGAAGTATCAAGGACAGATTGTATGGCAGAATCTATTTGGGGTTTTAACGCTTGATACTGTGCCTTTAAATCTTTAAATTGCATATTATCTCCTCTAGTCCATCATCATTTCTTTGATAATGGCGCCCACACGTACATTTTAAATCATCATTAAGTCGCTTCCCACATTCACATACCCAACCTGAGATTTGAGCCGGTACACCTAACATCAGCGCATGATTAGGCACATCAGATACAACAACAGCCCCGGCTCCAATCAATGCCCAACGTCCGATTGTATGATGGCAAAGTATGGTCGCATTCGCCCCAATACTTGCCCCCGCTTTGACAAGCGTTTTACCATACGTTTCTTTAGCTTTAGGATACTTAGCCCTAGGTGTCAAATCATTTGTAAAAACACAAGAAGGTCCGCAAAATACATCATCTTCGAGTTCAACCCCATTATAAATCGAAACATTATTTTGTATTTTAACGCCATTTCCGATAATGACATTTTGACTTACATTCACATTTTGCCCCAATACACAATTTCTGCCGATAACCACACCACTTTGAATATGGCAAAAATGCCATATTTTTGTCCCTTCGCCGATTATTACATGATCATCAATAAAACTGCTGCTATGTACAAAATATTGCTTATTCATTCTTAAACTGTCCTTTAAAATCAATCGTTGAGGCTTTAGATAAAGGTAATTTAATCGGCTTTCTTTGAAATGATGATTGATAGATAGCTAAAATAAGTTCTAAGGCTTTTTTCCCTTCTTCACCATTCACTAAGGGTTGTCGATGATTTAAGATAGCATCAATCATATCTTGGTAAAGAGGTGTATGTCCATAGCCATATACATTAGGCGGTGTTTCACTGTATGTTTTTTTCACTTCCAAAGCATCATCAAGCCCATCTAGGAAATTCCATTCTAAAATTTCATTCACTGACTTACCTCCGACTTTTACAGTAGCTGATTGCCCAAATAAGTATAAGCTTTCCTCTAAATTTTGGGGGTAAACATTTGTTGTTCCCTCGATAACACCATATGTCCCATTTTTAAACTTTACTAACGCTATACCTAAATCCTCTACTTCGATAAATGAGTGCTTGAGATTATCTGTATAGGCGAAAACTTCATCAATCTCACTTCCCATAAACCAACACAACAAATCAATATTATGAATGCACTGATTCATCAACGCACCACCATCTTGTTGCCAAGTCCCGCGCCATGAAGCTTGCTGATAATAATCTTGGTTTCTATTCCAATAAAGATGAGCACTACCGTGAATAATTTTACCAAATCTCCCCTCTTCTAAAGCTCTATGAGTATATTGAATAGATTGATTAAATCTATTTTGATGACTAACACAGACAAGGACACCTTTTTCTTTAGCTATTTGTATGATATAGTTAGCATCTTCTATAGATAAAGCTATTGGTTTTTCAATAATAACATGGCAACCCATCTGAATACAGTCAATAGCAATTTGGGCGTGTTTCCCGCTTTCTGTCGCTATTGCCACCAAAGCAGGTTTTTCCTTTTTCAACATCTCCATGTAATCTGTATATTTATTCCCACAATCTAAAAATCGCATATTTTCATTCATCTTCTTCGCATCTATATCACAGATAGCCACAATATCCAATTGATTATTTTTAGCGGCTTGGATATGATGACAAGAGATTCTTCCACAACCAATCAATGCATATTTCACTTAGGTTATTCCTCCTTATATTTATTTATCTTCCGTCTTTAAATAATCAACAATAGGCTTCAAGGTGATTTGCATTTCCACAGTTTCTTCGGCATACTGACGTATTTCTTTTCTTATGTCCTCAAGTTTTTTATTTCCATATACTTCATCATAAAATGAAATAATTTCTTGCATATCCAGTCTATCATTAAAGGTTTCAATCAACTTAAAATATGGGTATCCCTCTTTCATCGCATCATTTTTAATTGAGCTTACTATCGGTAATCCTCTAGCTAAATATTCTCTACTTTTTAAACAGCTGGAAATAGGATAATCTCTTCGATGCCCTGCCATTTCACATAGCCCTATATCAAATTTCTCATAGATTTGGTCTAATTGTTCATTTAATAAATACCCATGGAAAAATACATAATTCTCTAAATGATATTTTTTAACTAATTCATCATATTCTTCCATAAGTGCTTCTTGTCCTGTTCCTACAAGATGAATGAAAACTTCTCGACTTTCCTTTCCATTAAGATAGTATTGGTGTAAAGATTCTATGAGAATATCTACGCCATGCACCACCGCAAAACCCGAAACTATCCCCAAATGAATTTCACGATAATTAAATTGTTCATTATTATCAATGACCTTTATTCTTTCTGTAACTATACCGTTGATAATGGGTATATTTTTATAATATTTGAATCGCTGACTTCCGTTCATTGTGACACTTCTATCAATTATGTTCCTAGTCCTTTTTAAAAAACGTTGACTTTTCCAATATATAGGTAGATCAACAATCCTATGAGTAAACATTTGCGTACAGTCCATGTTTGGAAATTCCAATAGTATTTTTGCCTTCGAATTGTTTTTTCGCAATTTTTTTATAAACTGATATAACTTATAATCAGCCGACCCAAAGCGTATATAATAAGCATCATATCCATTGATAACATCACTATAAATAAGCTCTGTGCTTACTGTGCTATAAGGTAATCTACATTTAATTTTATCCCATAGAGTGACGTTCTCTAAATTATTTAATTTGAGTTGACTATAATACGCTGTTTCAATTCCCAAAGCACAAAATGCTTCAATTTGATCGTTAATCTTTTTTGTATAGCCATTACAAATTTTATTATCTCGCATTAAACTTGTTTCGGAGTGTGTTATGTAAAGCATTCGCATCTTAATGCCCTCTCTTTCCCTATCTAAATGATTTTATGATGAATTCAATTTCGCCTTATCCCATAATATTCATCAACTTAAAAACTCTCAATATCCACAAAGTCATTTTTTTATGATAACGGAAAAAAATAATTTTCAGCTTTCCCAATCTTTTAGTTTTAAGCTTTCTCATATTTAAAGTATTATAGTTATCCATAAATTTATCCGTAACTTCACTTTTTAAATAATTTAAAGTCGGATCATCTTTCAACCACAATTGATAGTATAACTCTATACAAACCCCGCAAAGTGTATAGTTGATATACATCGCATAATTTTGTTGATAATTTTTAAACTTATGCCAAGCATACTCATATGCATATAAAATATCATGAACTCTTTCCTTACTAACACTAGATTGGGTTATGCTATTTTTATTCAGTCGATAATTATAGAATGTCTTATCAATCAGCTTAACTTTATCAATTTTCTCTAATAAATCCGCCATAAAAATGACGTCCTCATAATTATAACCTTCTTTAAATAGAAGATTGCCGATACTATCTTTTCTAAAAAGTTTTCCCCAAACGGCTGTATAAATTGAGTTTTCTACAAAATATTCATCTAAAACTTGTGTATTATTATCTATTATCTTTTCTGAAAAACATTTTTTATATAGGGTTTTACGATCGTTTAATTTACGTTTATAGCCACACTGTACCATATCCACATCTTCATCAATTATTCCATGGACAAGTTCTTCTAAGTAATTATATTCAATCCAATCATCGCTATCAATAAACGTGATATATTCTCCGCAACAATACTGCATACCTAAATTTCTAGCACTACTTACCCCCCCCCCCCTTATTTTTTGAACCATTATTTAGGATAATTACATTATTGTTGTTAAATTTTCGGCATATTTCTAAAGAGTTGTCAGT
>ERZ808028.1291-NODE-1291-length-15606-cov-7.611887_pt1 | contig 15606 bp, 19 predicted proteins | sample MGYA00380184_ERZ808028 | MGnify/ENA primary metagenome ERZ808028 (study PRJEB31490, sample SAMN06133397) | mouse gut metagenome | isolation source: J8_1 | host: mice | place: China: Chengdu | collected 2015-05 ...
AGTAACATCATCAGAGGAGGGAGAAATGGTTTGGGTAAAAAAGTCAGACCTGCCAAAGATGAATACTGTAAATGACCTACTGCCACTTCTTCAAGTGATGGAAGATGATAATTTAACGGAATTTCAATATGTAATTGAAAACGGTAAATGGAATGTGATTATTAAATGAAAGGAATCTTCTTATGGGAAAACTAAATGTTGACGGAACAGAGATACAGGTCTTACAGATTGAAGAAGATGATTATATCTCTTTAACCGATATGGTAAGGAAAATTGACAATGGACCTGCTCTGATAGAAAAATGGTTACGAAACAAGAATACAATAGAATTTCTTGGTATATGGGAAGAAATGTACAATGCAGACTTTAATACTGCCGCCTATGAAGAAATCATGCTGGAGGCGGGATTAAACCGCTTTATTATGTCGGTTAAACAATGGGTAACCCGCACAAATTCAAAGGGCATTGTAGCAAAGGCAGGAAGGTATGGCGGTACATACGCATATAAAGATATTGCGTTTGAATTTGCAAGCTGGGTATCTCCGCAATTCAAATTATATCTTATCAAGGAATTTGAACGGTTAAAGAAAGAAGAACAGGCTCTGCTTGGATGGAGTGCCAAAAGGGAATTGGCAAAAATTAATTATCGGATACATACTGATGCGATTAAGGTCAATCTTATTCCACCGGAACTTACAGCACAGCAGACTTCTATCATCTACGCATCGGAGGCTGACGTGCTGAATATGGCTTTATTTGGTATGACAGCGAAACAATGGAGGGATAATAACTCCGATAAAAAAGGCAATATTCGAGATTATGCAAGTATAAATGAATTGATATGCCTATCAAACATGGAAAACATCAATGCAGTACTGATAGAAGATGGGCTGAGCCAGAAAGAACGCTTAATAAAACTAAATAAAATTGCAATACATCAGATGTCTATTTTGGAAGAACAGACTACAAAGATTTTGAAGTGATTTAATTCCCCCGAATTCGGGGGAATTAAAATTACCACAGCTCAAGACTATCTTCCGCATCCACCCACATCTGCATATTTCCTTCAAGATACAATCTTGCATATTCAAGCGGCTCATCTATTGCCAAAGCATTTAAGGCACATTCAGAGCAGGGAGTAGTTTTCAATCCTTCTTCCGCTTTATTGCAGTCTATACGCAAGAAATAACCTGGTGTATACGTCAATACTATTATGGTGGATATTGTATGTTGCGTAAATCATATTCATTTTATCTGTCCTCTTTTCATTTGAAAGCATTTCAATCAGTTTACCAATTCCCATATATTATGTGTTATAATGTTTTATGTGATTTTGTTTCCCTCATTTTCCCTTATCAGGGTTCGTAATGCCCTGTGGGAAGATATAACACAAGGGAAGCAATAAGGGAAAGCTCACCTGCGATAAACTTAGTGTTTTCAAGGGTTAGCGGAGATTTTAATAACAAAATATAACAGTTAATGCTTTCCTTAAAAATCATTAAATCACAATCGGGGTTGTCGAGGCGGTGAATGACATGGCAGGCGTGATGATTGGTACTATAATGGGTGTTTTAGGTTTATACAGTCTTATTAAGGGCAAACTTCCTTTTATAAAAAATATAACGGCGTAAAAAAGATAAAGTTACATTCGAGAATTGAGGGAACGGCTGCATTATTAGTAGGGATTATGATAGCCTTTCAGTGTATTATACCTATTAAAACGATTGGTTTAGTGATTTCTATTTTACTGATTTGTATTTTGACATTGCTACTTGAAATAGTATTGAAAGCAATATAAATTCAATTTGCGAAGGAGATATTATGCTTGAAAATAAACCATCTCAATCAATTATGACTGAATTACTCGGACAATCCTTGTATCATGTTTGGCAAGCATTATGTTCGGCTATTGATGAAAAATACGATATGGAACAGTTATGGAATACTGGCGGTAAGAAATGGACTTACGAGTATAAGTATCGCAGAGGAGGGAAAACCCTTTGTAGCTTATACGCAAAAAGAAATTGCGTTGGTTTCATGATTATTTTTGGGAAAGATGAAAGAGTAAAATTTGAAGCTATAAGGGATACCCTTTCTAATGCCGTTTGTAGGAAATATGATGAAGCCCAAACCTATCATGATGGAAAATGGGTAATGTTTGAACCGACTGATACAACTGAATTTGATGACTATATGAAATTGCTGGCTATTAAAAGAAAAACGAACCGAAAATAACAAACCCAGTTTTATGAAGTTCGCTTAAACGATATTGATGGAAACGAGATAGTGCTAGCTGACTTTGTATAATTTACAACCATGATTTAGAGAGGAAAATAATTTAATGGATAATTTATGTAAAGAAGCGGAGCAGATAATGATTGAACGTTTTGGAAGAGATACTATTATAGCATTGGCAACAACGGAAAATGAGATGCCCTATGTACGATATGTAAATGCCTATTATGAAAATGGCGCCTTTTATATCATTACACACGCGCTCTCAAATAAAATGCAACATATAAAAGCTGATCCTGTTGTTGCAATCGCCGGTGAGTGGTTTACAGCACATGGAAAAGGCATTAGCCTGGGCTATTTCGGAAAGATAGAAAATGGTATGATTGCTGAAAAACTGAAAAAAGTCTTTGCTGAATGGATCAATAATGGACATACTGATTTCGATGATGGAAACACTATTATTCTGCGTGTGGAATTAACAGACGGCTTGTTGTTCGCGCATGGCACAAGATATGAGTTTTAACTTATAAAATTCCCTGATTTGTTGGGTTAAGTATTACACAGTTTATCTTAGTTTGAGTGTTTGCAGGTAAACTGTTTTGGGAAGGGAGAGACAGCATGAAAGGATTTAACCGAGAAAATCAATTATTTTCTCTCTTCGGTTTGAATTGCGGGCTTTGCCCTATGCATTTGAATAAATACTGCCCTGGCTGCGGCGGTGGTGAAGGAAATCAGTCGTGTAAAATCGCAAAGTGCAGTATGGAGCATGACGGTGTCCAATACTGTTTCCAATGCAGTGAATACCCTTGTGAAAAATATGATCATATTGATGATTTTGATTCTTTCATAACACACCGGAGCCGAAGCGCCGATATGGAAAAGGCAAGGCGATTCGGGATAGAAGCTTATAATGTGGAGCAGACGGAAAAGGCTAAAATACTGGACATTCTTCTGGCCGGTTTTAATGACGGCCGAAAAAAGACGCTCTTTTGTGCAGCCGTCAACCTTTTGGAACTGCAAGAGCTGCAAACAGTACTCAGTGGAATTGAGCGTCAATCTGATATGGAAACACTGACGCTCAAAGAAAAAGTGCTTTTGTTGCTGGACTACTGCAGGATACAGCGGCAACGAAAAATATCGACTTAAAGCTCCGTAAGAAAAAGAGATAATTGCTTTTTCTTTGCAATCGGACAATAAATTAAAAAATCTATTAGATAATGTATAAAACGGAAACAAATAAGCGTATAGAAGCGAAATCAGTGCTCTGTCTGTTCTGTCATAATGATCCATCGAAAGCCGAATTTATCTATAAAACTGACACTGCAGGAACTGTATGTGGTGCTGTGTACCGGATAAATGATCTCGCTTCCGTCCTGCATAATCTCAAAGACCCGCATAACATCCTCTTTTGTTTCCAGTGTGATAGTCAGTGAAAGGGCAGTGCTTGGTTTAAAAGGGATATCCAGATTATCCGCCATCATGATCCGTTGATTTCCGATAAGGAGTTCCGCATGATAGATATATTCTTTCTGTTCTTCTGACAGTTCTCTATGAAAATCTTCCCATTTTGCATCGCTGTACCGAAGCAGGCAGTTGATTTCTGCGTCGAATGCTTTTTGGTAAAGATATACTGCTTCTTCACATTTCCCATCAAAATTGAAATTCGGTGTAATAATTGCCATATTCGTATTCCTCCAATATGATTTTGCTGACAGATTCTATTTACAGTTATTTTATCAAAGAAAAATTAGAAATGCCATGTAAAAACCGCCCCTCATTCTGCAAAAACGGGGCGGCTTGTTATGCTTTGTTTTATGATAAGATTTTTTGCCAATAGGATTCTAATATTTTATTATCGGAATTGAAGATTTCGTGTCTACTCCCTTTTACCCGGATAAGCTTTGCGTCTATATTTTTCCTCCTGCATAATTTCTTCACAAATCGTTCCTGTTCCTTTTTGGAAACATATGTCTCGTACTCTGCCTGGAAGATCCGGGGCTCTTGTGCCGCTGCACAGGCCGCAATCCCGCCGCCCATAGAATGGCCATACAGGCATATGGGAAGCTCCGGGAATTCCTGTGCCGCAAGGCGGCTTACAAACAGCAGGTCATCTACATATCTTTGATAATCATCAATATGTACCAGAGAGAGGTCCCCGGTATCCCTGCACAGCCTGTAGCTGCGGCCGTGTCCGCAGTGTTCCGGCATGAAGACATGGTATCCCCCGCAAAGAAAATAATAGAAATTTTCCAGATGCTTGTCGGCTGTTTCTGTATAGCCGTGGGACAGGATGACAATGCCCTGAGGCTGGTCTGCAAGGCAGCGCAGATAGAAGATCTTTTTCCCTTGTTCCCGCTCACAGTACCTTTCCGTTTTCCTCTCTGCAAGATAAGGCAGAACGGCCGACTCCATTATTTCCGCATATCCTTCTGCTGGTATGCAGTAAGAGAATCCCGCCTAAAAAGCAGAAGCAGGCCGCCGAAAACGCTGCAATGCGGTAACCCGTTCCTGATTGACCAGACCGGCACCTGCATACAGAAAAATGCGACGACAGTCATAACCGTGAACGTCGCGCGTATTGCGCCTACACGACTCAATACCGGGATGAAAGCTCCCCAGATTACCGGCGTCAGATAGGCAACTGCGGTTCCGGCAATATTTTGGCTGTACCGGCATGTTATTCGGTATTTACCGCGGTACAAGGAACTTATATAAACTGCTGTTTCCCCAGATTTGATTGGGATAATGTATGCTGCTTTCTTCCAGACAGTATTCCAATCCATTTCAATGCTCAGGGAGAAGCAGATTTGTTCGTGAATAAATGGTTTCTTCTTCTGGGAACGGTGATACCTTACTCAGTTTATTTTCAGTTTTTGCGCCATGGCGGAAAGGGGGATAAATGAGCGGAAAATATCCATACCAAAAGCTTGCCAAGAAATTGAAATACCGTATATTGATAAATGATAATTATTCTTACATTGAAAGAGAGCGTACTAAGGAAATTGCTGCGTTTCATAATCAGTTATATACAAATCTTTCTTTCTTAGGTTTTTCAAAGCAGGAAATTTTGGCAATGATCCAAAAGTATATTGAAGAGTGAGGGGAATTATTTTCCGCATAAATAAGAGTAGGTGGAAGAGACAGATTTTACCACCTAAAATTTTCAAAAAGGTATTGCTTGTGACGTCGCGTAATGACTTATAATATTTAACTATAGGGTTCGCGAAACGGTTCTTATAATATGTATCAGGAGGCAAAAAGATCATGATAAAACACAAAGCGATACCGCAAGGATATATGACAGTTGGAGAAGTGGCAAAGAAAATGGGCGTTACCGTCCGTACTCTGCAATATTATGATAAAGAGGGGCTGTTCTCTCCATCAGCAGAAAGTAAAGGCGGGCGAAGACTTTATACGGATAAGGATTTGATTACGCTCCATCAGATTATATCTCTGAAATTTTTAGGGTTTTCTTTAGACGATATAAAAAAACGCCTGACTTCTTTAGATACGCCGGATGATATTGCAAATGCCCTTACGGAACAGGCAGATGATATACGAAAAGAAATAGAACGTTTAACAGCTTCTTTAACCGCGATAGAACAGTTTAAGAAAGAAGTGCTTCAAATGCAGGAGGTAAACTTCAAAAAATATGCGGATATTATTGTCAATCTGCAGATGAAAAACGAATTTTATTATCTTATTAAGCGGTTTGATGATGACACGCTTGACCATATACGTAATCGATTTGACAAAGAAAGCGGCCTGGATTTTATGGATAGATTTAACCGTTTGAGTGATGAGATCTTACGGCTGCAGAAAGATAACGTACCGCCCGAAAGCGAAAAATGTCAGCAAATTACAGAAGCTTATTGGAATTTGATCATGGAGTTTACAGGCGGGGATGTGAGCATGATCCCTAAACTGGTGGAAATCGGAAATATAGATCATGCAGCAAATGAATGGGAAGAAAAGCAAAAGATAGTAAACGATTATTTAGAGTCGGCTTTGCAAGTTTATTTTTCAAGACTTGGGGATAATCCGCTGGGGGAGGTGGAGAAATGAAGAATGCGATACAAGTCCATGGATTAGAGAAAAGCTATGGCAGCCATATTGTTCTTCGAGGACTTGATCTTCAGATTGAGACAGGGGAGATTTTTGCCTTGCTTGGCGTAAATGGTGCAGGAAAAACAACGACTCTTGAATGTATCGAAGGTTTGAGAAAATATGACAGCGGTATGGTTACTGTAAACGGGAAAATGGGTATCCAGTTACAATCCTCGTCGCTGCCGTCCCACATCAAGCCGATGGAAGCCGTAAAACTATTTGCGAAATGGAATAAGGCAAAGATTGATTTCTCTATGCTTGATACTCTCGGCATAAAAGAAATTGAAAGGAAGCAATATATTCAGCTGTCAACAGGGCAAAAAAGGCGGCTGCATCTCGCGCTTGCTCTTTCCGGCAATCCAGATATTATTTTTCTTGACGAGCCGACTGCGGGGCTTGATGTGGAAGGCAGGCTGTCACTGCATGATCAGATCCGAAAACTCAAGTCACAAGGGAAAACTATTGTTTTGGCAAGCCATGATATGGCAGAGGTAGAAGCCTTAAGCGACCGTATTGCGATTCTGAATGATGGAAATATTGTGTTTTGCGGTACAGCTTTGGAACTGACCGAGAAAGTCGGAAAAAAATATATTGTCCATATCAAAACACAGCAGGGTAATAATACGTTTGAAACGGACAATATAGAAGATACTTTGCTTTCGCAGCTCGGAGAGTTAAAGCACAAGGGAATCGGAGTATTAGATATTAAAGTTGACAGAGGCACGCTGGAACAGCATTTTATTGAAATGGCAAGGAGGACAGAAGAATGAGTGGTTTTTTATATGGCGTGGCGTTGCAGTGGAAATTGGATATAAGAAGCAAATCTTTGTTAGTTACCTGCTATATCGTTCCGCTTATTTTCTTTCTTCTCATGGGAGGTATCTTTACCTCTGTTATGCCTGAAATGAGAAGCACCTTGATACAATCCATGATTGTGATGGGCGTATCAATGGGGGCGTTTATCGGATTGCCGCCATCGCTGGTTGAAACTTATGGAAGTAATATCAAAAAGGTTTATCAAGCAAATGGGGTGCCTTTATACTTAGGCCTTATCACAATGTTTCTTTCAGCCTTTATCCATTTGATGATGACCTGTATCATTATACTGCTGCTTGCCCCGATACTGTTTGAAGCGGCTTTACCGGTACATTTTCCAGAGTTTTTTCTTGCTCTTGCCATATATATTATTGTATCGCTGAGTATTGGGAGCATATTAGGGCTGATTGTAAAAAATCAGGCGAAACTGACGATGATAGCGCAGCTTGTGTTTTTACCCTCTATCATGCTTTCTGGGATTATGTTTCCCACTCATATGCTGCCGGATTTTCTTGAAACCATAGGGCACCTTTTCCCTGCTTCCTGGGGATACCGACTGATGTTGGATCATGGATTCCAATTTGAAAATATGTGGTATTTGATCCTTGTATTTTGTGTGGCAGTAATCGTTTGCGGCGTACTTTTAAAGAAACAAAAGTCTAAATAGTTAAAGAATAGGCAATCGGACATCTTATTCGCCAAATAGAACAGGCGGCAGGAAAAACCTCCTTATCTCGCCGCCTGTAATAGCTAATTTGTTATGCCCCGTAATAATGCTGAATGGCATGAGCAACATATGCAGAACAGCCTGCACCAAACTGGCTATCAGTTGCTTCTGCAAGTTTTGTGCTCTGTAAATATTCTTTGGCCAAATCAAGCAAGATATTTCTTGCATTATCAAGTGCAAACATCTTCTTATAATTTTCTGCAAGCATTTCAACAGCAGAATGTGCCATATCCATATCGTTAGACTCTTTTGCAGCCATAAATTGTTTATAGATTTTGGCATTTTCTTCTTGTTCCTGTTTTATTTCTTCGATATTCCCGGTTGACTGCATAATGGCTTCTATTGCTTTTTCTTTGCTGCCATACCATTTCAGCAAGTCCGCAACAGCCTGTTCGTTTGTAAAACCTGATGATAAATGCTCTTTGTATTTTTCTATGCTCCCCCAATTTTTCACTTGTTCATCAATATGCTCTTTCGACATAGATTCCAAAGTATGGTTTACGATTTTCTGTACATCTTCGTTAGTAAATGCTTCAAAACTCATAGTATTAACTCCTTTCATCACATCTGTTATTAATTCAATGATTCCATTCAACCGATTACGTTTCTGTTCCAGTAAATTTTTTTGAGTTAGTAAAGCCTGTTCCTTGTCATAATTAGGGTTTTCCATGATTTTTTTTATATCAATCAATGGAATATCTAATTCTCTAAAGAACATAATTTCCTGCAACTTTTCTAATGCTTTGTTGTCATAGAGCCGATAACCGGCTTCCGTTAATTCCGTTGGATTTAGCAGACCGATTTCATCATAATATCTTAACGTCCTTATACTTACTCCGGTTATTTTTGACACATCTTTTACGGTTTTCATTATTTCCTCCTTTCGGTTTGATCGTAAACCATTACGCCACGAGAGAGTCAATACTTAAATTAAAAATTTTACCTTTTTTCTTCTGACAATTATAAACAAATATCAAAAGTTTTTGTACCGGAAGCAGCAAAAAAATGCCAAGTATCAAAAGAAATAGTAATAGCATTATCTGCCGCACATTTTAGAATGTATGCAAAAACTGTCCCTCAGTTTGCAAAAATGGAACAGTGCCTTGTGAAAGGAGTATATAGCTGATAAAATTAAATAATGCGATATGAATGGATTGCAAATGATTTTATATCAGGAACAAATCCTGTGGATATGCGGAGCGTATTTACAAAGCTTATACGGAGGCGGAAGCAGAGCATCAGAAAAGATATCTTTTAAACCTGTTGCTTAAAGAGAATTCCTGGGAGCGGCTTCCATATCTGCTTCGTTTATATCATGAAGATATGACGGAACAGAAGAAGAATCAGATGCGTTCGGGCATTTGCTGCCGTTCCATGTACGGAAAAATAAGGAAACCTCTGTATGAGGAGATTATCTTGGTTTTGGAAGACTGTCATACATAAACAGGCAGAGTTTGATGTAAACCTTGTAGATATTTTTTCTAACCATTGGTTAGAAAAAATTGAAATATATTTAACTGTGCCTCCATTGTGTAAATTTTCTTTTTTGCCTATACTGAAATTATGAAGCGCAGGATAATCAAAAGGGGGAATGTGCGGTGGAATTAAAGCTTGGCGCTAATATAGCGGCGCTGCGCAAGGCAAAGGGGATGACCCAGGAACAGTTGGCGGCGGCGCTTGGGATTTCTTCGCCTGCGGTCAGCAAGTGGGAGACCAACAGCTCGTATCCTGATATTACATTGCTCTGTCCATTAGCAAGAGTGTTGGATACCAGTGTGGACATGCTGCTGAACTATGAAAAAATACTGTCCAGTGATGTGATTGAACAAAAGCTGAATGAGATTCTGTCTGTTGCCCGTGCCGGAAGATATCAGGAGGCTGGGAATACACTTGCGAACCTGCTTCACCAGTATCCGGCCAGTGTGGAATTAAAGTATGAGGCGGCCGGTATTTTTACAGTATTTGAAGCAGTCTGCCCGGACGCAACGAGGGAAGAGAAGAAGAATTGGAAAATGCAGAAAAAAGAGCTGCTCTACGCGGTATATAAAAGCGGAGTGACCGAGTATTGGCAGCCGGCAGCTACTGCGTTAGCGGCAATGGCAGTTCTGGAAAATGATTTAGAGGAAGCGGAAAGGCTTCTGGGAGAGCTTCCAGAGCTGACAAGTGATCCGACGATTATCCGGATGGAGCTGTACCTGCGTCGGGGAGAACGTAGACGGGCTGTGGAACTGATCCAAAACCGGCTGCTGCAGCTTGCACGCCAGATACAGACCTGTATGACGTGTCTTTTGGATGAAAAACTGGAACCAGATGCAGAAAGGGCTTTAGAAATTGGAGAACTGAGCCGTCAGTTTGAATCCTTGTTCTTTAACCGGACTCAGCTGAGTGATGCCCTAAAGATTGATTTATACCGCCGTGTCGGAAAGCCGGAGGAAATGATTGAGAACCTCTGCCGATATCTTGAAACGCTGGAAATTCCCATGCAGTCTCTGAACAGAACACTGTTTTCTGCGATAGAAATTAAGCCGGAAAACAGCGAGGAATTGAAAAAACTGCAACAGATTATCTATATGACAATGCAGAAAGCCTGTAAAAGTGATGATTATAAAAACAGTCCTGCATTTTGCGAGGCGATGAAGAAGTTGAAAGACAGTCTTTCTGAAAGGAAATGATAGAAAGGGGCATATTATGATTCGAAGACTATTAAAAAGCGTTCTTGGGGAAAATTTTACGGAAAATAATGCAAAACTGGCGACTGTAAACTTTGGTGTCATATTGCTGATGTTTGTACTATCCGGAATTATGCTGCTGTTCCTTCCGGAACAGATTTCTATTCTGCATATGGGCGAAACTTATTATCCGATACCCAGTGTTCTGGGAGTGTGGCTGTTTCCGATTATTGCATTGATCGTAAACCTGCTGTTTATCCGTCAGAACCGCCTGACTAAGATGAACAGTGGTGTTTTTGTGATTCTTCTGGCAGTTATGATGTTTTCCTATGTGAATATGATGTGAAGACTGTGCTTGGAAAGGCTGCCTTATGAAACATATCTTATGTAAAATTTTACTTCATAATAAGACGCATCCGGTGGTTGCCGCTTCCTTTATGATAATAGGCGCCTATATAGGATATTTAATCTGGTATATATTGGATTCGTATCTTCCGGCTGCGGCAGCAGATAACGGCTATGTGTTTGTATCACTGATATCGGTTTGGCTCTGTGCGTTTTGGGGAATCTATCAGTTTCCTGACCAGTTGTGTATGAACCGTCGGATTAAAATGATCCTTTGCTATTCGGTGGAGGCGCAGACGATTGTAAGTGTTGTGGCTATGAGGATTTTTATTTTGCAGTCAGGAATTTGTGCTGCATTTCTTTATCCGTTTTTTCTTTTTGAAGCACATCGTCGAAGAGAGGCAGTTTTGGCAATGTTGTTTTGCTGCATCCTTACAGGTGTTTTGGATATCGGGGTTATCTTGTTCTCGATTTTTCTTAGCAGATTTTGTGCCTGTGATATAGTGGGATATGCCTTTGTTGTATTTCAATATGGTTCTTTTTTAGTGCTTGCCTGGCTTGCGGGGAATGTAGTTTTTGCCCTTTGGGGATATATTGCCGGAAAAAGTCAGGCCGTCCCGAAGGAACAGGAATTACATGTTGCTCTTTGGGTATGGGCTGCGGCATTGCTGGGGTTGACTGTTTTAATAATGGCTCTGAGGTTTGCCGCGGAGCATTGGTATGTGAGGGGCTATCTGAATGTACAGGACTTCCGCCATAGAGAAGCCGGGAAACGGCCGACAATGTCCCATATTACACACCCGTATTTCCTGCTGGAGTGGAAACGTGTTACCAGAAATAAGGAACTGATCTTCTTTTCCAACATCAAGAATATGATAACAGTGATGATTTTATCCAGGCTTCTGTTCTACAATTTCAGCCAGATTGGCCTGACAGGAACCTATGTGGAAGAACTGTTCCTGCTGATGTCCTGTTGTTCGGTTAATACCATCTCCAGTACAGCCTATTCCAGTGATGACAATAAATCCTGTTATGCATTTCTCCCCATTTCAGGGCAGAGGCTGTTTTTATGGAAAACAATACAGGGATTTTTATGGGGAGAGATTACAGTATTTCTATTTTGGTCCATCCTGATATGTTTGGAGAGGCTGCCGGTTCTGAGCGCTTTCCTGCTCCTGCTTTATGGTACTTCCATGAATTATGTCTGTTCGTGGTTAGGCGTCCTCATTGATTTAAAAATGCCCCGGACTGTAAACAGTACGAACGAACTGCTCCATGGAAACATAAGTAAAGTGCTTGTGTTGATTACAGCAACAATTTTAACTGTCGGGGAAATATTTCTGTCCAGTAGGAAATGGCTTACTGTGCCGCTCCTTCCATTTGCTTGTCTTGCGGGTGCGGGGGTTGCTGCAGGAGAGATTTGCTTCTGGCGATTTTGCAAAGGAGTTTTTTATGATACAGATTCATGAACTGTCAAAAAGCTATGGCGGCCGGAAGATTTTTGACAGGGTATCCTGCCAGATGGAAAATGGTCGGATTTATGCCCTTGTGGGGATGAACGGGATTGGAAAAACAACGTTGCTTCAAGTAATTACACAGCCGGAATGTATGGATTCGGGGACAGTTATCATAGACCATATCGAAAGCCGCAGTTTTCAGTCCAAATACCATTTCTTTTATGTTCCGGACAGTAAGGAAATGTTTCTGAATCTTACTGGGAGGGAGTATTTACGATTTATAACCCGTCTGTACCGGCAGGAACCTAAAAAAGCGGAAATAATGCAAAAAGGGCTGTTGGAGTCCTTCAGGCTGGAAGAAGCGATAGACACATATATCGCGAATTATTCCCTGGGAATGAAGCAAAAAATCTACATGGCTGCGGCGCTGTTGTCCGGGGCAGAAAATCTGATCCTGGATGAACCGTTCAACGGGCTTGACCCGGAAAGTGTCTTGACATTGAAGGAAATATTGGCAGAGCGGCGTGATGATGGAGCTATGATTTTGTTTTCTGTTCATAACCTGGAGCTGGCGCTTGATTTTTGCGATGAGGTAATGCGGATTGATGGGGAGCATAATCTATCTAAAATCCAGTAAAATATATGGTTACAGATGGGTGGCAGGGGAACGTAGATATTAAAAAGAAGAATGAGTTCAGTGTAACGATGGTGTTAAAGGAAAGGAGACAGGTATGAGTATCAACAATGTAAGCAGTATGGGGATGAACCCGTATGACTACGCATGCAGCAGAAGGAAAACGATGAGTACAAGTAATTTTGCAGAGAAGGCGAAGGAAGCCTCGGAAGAAAGGGATACAGTTCAAAAAACTGTTTTATCTGCATGGGCGGGGGATATGGTAATCTCGCAACCGCCGAATTATTTTGGTTTTATATATGACGGCAGCATATCGAATAAATCCAAAGAAGAAATGACCATGGACGAATACAAACAGTGGTTCATGAATGAAATGTCGGGCATGCCTGTCAGCGGATGGTATCGTTCTACCTGCGTGGGAGGGACACTGACAATTACGGAAGAATGTTTTGAAAGAATGAAAAATGACCCGGAGTGGGAGAAAACAGTATTGGGTATGGTAAGGAACATGTATTCCAGTACCGGTCTTATGGGTTCTAAGATGATTGGGAATCAGGTCATCGGGGCAACGCCGGAACAGTGCTACGGGGAAGGGATACCTGTAAAAGATTCTTCACCACTTTCTGAAAGTAATGAAGAATCATGGTGGGAGAAACGGCATGAAAGGATGGAGAAACTGATGGAAGAGTGGGAGAAAGAGGCATTGAAAAGAGTACGTTCACAGAAAGCTGCGGTGCAAGGGAATTATCTGACAAGTCTGATGGCAGGCGAGTAGATACAAGTAGTTCTTTGGTGTCGTATATATCCTGTTAAGAAACCCAGACAGCAGGAGCGGTAAAAATGGCAGAAAAACGGATAATCCCCCTCTGAAAGAGGGTGCAATTATACACTACTTGGGAAGTGGTGCATTGCGCCCGGCAGACAGCAAATGATTTCTGTGGATTTTCAATCTGCTCCAATCATCACAGGGGAAACTACACTTCCTCTGCGCTGGCTTCGCCAGCTATCCCTTTGTGGACTTTTTTATGAGATAGCGTATAATGGAGCCAGCGACAAATAGGAATTCAGGAGGTATCAGCGATGAAATATAATAAAGTTATAATGTTAAAAAATGGTATTGAATGCTGTTTGAGAAATGGAATGGAATGTGATGGGCAAGCTGTATTTGACAACTTTAATTTGACACATGGAGAAACCGATTATTTACTTACCTATCCAGACGAAAATTGCTTTGATGTTATGCAGGAAAGTCAATTCCTAAAAGAGAAATCGGAAAGTAAAAATGAAATCGAAATAGTTGCCATAGTCGATAATGTAGTTGTGGGAACCGCTGGGATTGAAGCAGTGGGGAAAAAATATAAGATACGACATCGTGCTGAATTTGGTATCAGTGTTGCTAAAGAATTTTGGGGGCTGGGGATTGGACAGGCATTAACTATAGCGTGTATTGAATGTGCAAAGGTTGCGGGATATGCCCAGCTTGAACTGAATGTGGTTGCCGACAATGTAAGAGCATTATCCATATATAAAAAAGCTGGGTTTGTTGAATATGGCAGAAATCCTAAAGGCTTTAATTCTCAATTAGCAGGATTTCAAGAAGTTATTTATATGAGATTGGAATTATGATAAACATATAAATCGGAGTTTAGGAGGTAAAAGACATGATATTGAAGAATAAATATCCCATATGTGAATTTGATACCAGTAAAAATCCAATTATTCATCCAACTAATTTTTGTCATAAAAGTCTTCCGGAAAAATGTGTTATTACCTTTTTTAGGAAGGAGTTGGATCAATTTGTTGTGGAAAACAATCTTCCAGTCATTGGTTATCTTAATTCAGAAGTATTTGATATACCTGTTTATGAATATGTATATGGTGCAGATAGACTTTGTATTACGATGGCATTTTGTGGCGGGCCAGGTGCGGCTGTAACGCTTGAAGAACTACATGCTATGGGATGTAAAAAATTCATAATTTGTGGGGGCGCAGGGGCCTTAACAAAGGATACTAAAGTAGGAGAAATTATTATCCCGATCTCTGCGATTAGAGATGAGGGAACATCCTATCATTACTTAGAGCCATCTCGAGAAATTGAATGCCATAAAGAGACGGTTGAGATTGTTGTTTCGTGTTTGAAACAAATGGGGATTCCATTTACAACAGGAAAAACATGGACAAGCGATGCCATATACAGAGAAACCCTTGATATGATTGAATTAAGACGAAATGAGGGATGTATAACTGTGGAAATGGAAGCGGCAGCTTTTTTTGCGGTGTCTCAATATTATAATATTCCGCTTGCTCAGCTATTATATGCGGGTGATGATGTAAGTGGTGAAGTGTGGGATTCTCGAAATTGGAATATGCAAAAGAATATACGATATAATTTAATTTCCTCTGCAATTGAAGTTGTAAAGAGATTGTAATAGATTTTGTGCGGAGGCTGTATATGGAAGTAACATTATTAAGGGCAAATATTGACAATGCAAAAGAGCTACACGCTATGCAGGTCGAAGCTTTCAAAGAATTATTGGAGAAATATCAGGATTTTGACACCAGTCCTGCAAATGAAAACATGGAAAAAGTAGAAGCACGCTTGAAACAGGACTTTAC
>ERZ808028.1292-NODE-1292-length-15605-cov-5.205113_pt1 | contig 15605 bp, 23 predicted proteins | sample MGYA00380184_ERZ808028 | MGnify/ENA primary metagenome ERZ808028 (study PRJEB31490, sample SAMN06133397) | mouse gut metagenome | isolation source: J8_1 | host: mice | place: China: Chengdu | collected 2015-05 ...
GACGGGACGCGCTCGCTGGTAACATAGGGCTTTGCCCGTCTATGAAGAACCCCCGGCTTTGCCGGGGGGTTCCTATTGAAAACAAAAAATGTCACAGAATTGTTTCTTTTTTCTGCCGGAAAATCTGCTATACTAGAAGACGACGATTTTCGACAGAAAGGACCGATGCCCCCTATGCGCCGATTCACCAGTCTGCTTTTGACTCTGCTGCTGATCTTCTCTCTGGCGGCCTGTGCCGCCCCCTCCGGAGACCCGCCCTCCTCCTCAACAGAGGGGAACACGGCGGCCCCTTCCGAGGACCCGGAGAATCCCGCCCCGGAGCCCGAGGACCCTGCCGCACAGGAGCCCGAGGAACCCGCCGCTCCGCCGGAGCCCTATGAGATCAGTGATCCCACCGAGGAGAAAGAGGGCTATGTCCCCTGGAACGGCGTTGTGGAGCATCTTTTTTTCCATCCGGTCATCGCGTATCCGGAGCTCGCCTTTGACGGGGACGCCCAGGCCAACGGCCTGGACGACTTCATGGTGACGGTGGACGAGTACAATAAGATTCTCCAGAGCTGCTACGACAAGGGCTATGTCCTGGTGGACATTGCCGATGTGTGGAGCGAAACCGCCGGGGAGGACGGCCAGCCCCAAATGGTCCGGAACACCCTCTACCTTCCCGAGGGGAAAAAGCCCCTGATTCTCTCTTATGACGACACGAACTACTATCCGTACATGCTGGAAAACGGCCTGGCCTATAAGCTCATCATCGGGGAGGACGGCAAAATTGCCTCCTGGGGCCTGGACCCCAAGGGCGAGGAGGTCATCAGCCGGGACCTGGACGCCATCCCCATTCTGGACAAATTCGTGGAGGAGCACCCGGATTTCTCCCCCTTCGGCGCCAAGGGGTGCCTGAGCCTGACGGGCTATGAGGGCATTTTGGGCTACCGCACCCAGACCGACACCAAGGATTGGGACGAGGCCAGAGAGGCCAACCGCCAAAAGGAGCGGGAGGCGGTGAAGCCCATCGTAGAGGAGCTGAGGCGCACCGGCTGGACCTTCGGAAGCCACACCTGGGGCCATATCCGCCTGGGCACCCTGAGCCTGGAAACGATTCAGGCGGACACGGAGCGCTGGGAGACGGAGGTGGGCAGCCTGGTGGGAGAGACCACCATCCTGTTCTACCCCCACGGCGAGCGGCCCGACGGAAACGACTGGAAGAACACCGGCCCCGTGTTCCGGTATCTCCAGAGCAAGGGCTTCCGGGTCTTTGCCTCTGTGGGCATCGAGAGCTTCAGCTTCATCAAGAAGGATATCTGCGCCGTCATCTGCGACCGGCTCCACCCCGACGGCACCACCCTCCGCCACTCCCGGGACCGTTACCTCCAGTTCTACGACGCCAAGGACATCATGGATGTGGACGTGCGGCCCCAGCGGGAAATCGACTGGTCGTGACGAGGCTGAGAGAAGGCCGGGTCCTCAGTGCCGCTGTGCTGGCGGTTCTGGCTTTGGCCGTGAGCCTCTTCCCTTCGCTTCCGTCTCCCGCCGCCTGGGGAGAGCCCGACGGGATGCTCTCCGGTTTCTTTGGCGGCATTTACACGCTGGACAGCGGCGGGCAGGTGACCGTATACTACGACACGGAGCCCATGAACCAGGGAACCGCTGACAGTCAGACCATACCTGTTACGCACATCACCCACTCTGAATCCTGAAGGAGGTTTCCCCATGACACGAGAAGAGCTGAAAGCCGCGGCCATCGCCATGCTGGACCGGGCTTATGTCCCCTACTCCCATTTCCCTGTGGGAGCGGCGCTGGAGTGCGCCGACGGCACGGTGTTCACCGGCTGCAACGTGGAAAACGCCGTCTATCCCGCCGGCATCTGCGCCGAGCGCAACGCCATATTCCACGCCGTGGCGGAGGGCCGCACGGACTTTGTCCGCATCGCCATCGCAGGCCGCAGCGAGGACTACTGCTTCCCCTGCGGCATCTGCCGCCAGGTGATGAAGGAGTTTGCCCCGGAGCTGGAGGTCATCTGCCTGAACAAAGACGGCCAAGAGCTGGCCCTGCCCCTGAGGGAGCTGCTGCCCCACGGCTTCGACAGCACGTTTCTGCCAAAGGAATGAGGAAAGGCCCCGCCGGACGGCGGGGCCTTCGTCTGCGCTTATTTTCCCCGGTTCGCCCGGCTGATTCCGGACAGCACGATTCCTATCACGATACAGGCCAGACCGGGAATGAGCAGCGGCCCGTCTCCATGCCGGGTCAGCAGGAAAATTCCCGCCAGCAGCAGCAAAACACCAACGATTCCCACCGCGTACACAGGGCATCCCCTCCTTGTAACAGTTCAGAAGCGGAGCGTTTCAGAAGCTGAAAACCTGCCCCGTCCGCTCCACCGGCACGGTCCGTCCGGCAAACTCCGGGTATTTCTCCAGAAACCTCCCGGTAAAGCCGAAGTCCCCCCACTGGTGCATGGGCAGGAATTGTTTGATGTCCGCCAGCTCCAGGAAATACTTCGGCCCCCAAAAACCCGCCTCCCCCAGCCGGGGGTCCAGGGGCAGCATGGCCAGGTCGATGGTCCGGCCCCGGAGGGGCTCTGTGTACTTTTTGAAATTGGCGGCCATATTGTTGTTCCAGGCCTTGTCCTCCCCCTCCCAGTGCCACCAGTTCAGGTCCCCGGCGTGGAAGAAGGTCCTTCCGTCGGGCAGCGTCACCAGAAAGGCCACGCCCTCGTCGGTGGAGGACAGGGTCTCAACCTCCGCCTGAGGCAGGGAGAGGGTCTGCCCGCCCTTTAAGGCGCGGCACTTTGCCGCCGTCTCCGGGGAAAGGTTCCAGCGCTCTCGGTTCCTGGGGCCGAGTCTGACGTCATGGCCCAGGATGAAGCGCACATCCTGCGTTTCGCCGTCCAGGGCAAAAATCTCCGGCTTGAAGTGGTCCTCATGGCGGTGGCTGGCAAAGACGTACAGGGGGACCCCCGGCCTCAGCGCCGGGAGCTCCCCCTTCCACCAGTCGAACAGCAGCGTGGCGGCGTCCGTCTCCGCCAGAAAGCCGCTGTGGTCCAGAAAGGTGACCTTCATCAGCGGAACTTCACCGCCGTGCCGTAGGTGATGACCTCGGCGGCCCCCTGCATCACGGAAGAGGAACCATAACGGATGTTCACAACGGCGTCGGCCCCCAGGGCCGCGGCCTCGTCCACCATGCGCTTGGTGGCAATCTGACGGGCCTCGTTGAGCATTTCGGTGTAGCCGGTGATTTCGCCGCCCACCAGGGTTTTCATCCCCGCCATAAAGTCCTTTCCGAAGTTCTTGGACTGGACCACGGTCCCCTTCACAATTCCCAGGGCCTCGAATTCCCGTCCAGGTACATAATCAATATTCAGCAGCAGCATCGTATTCTCCTCCTTCAATTTCTTGGAAACGCTGATATAATACTACCAGGGTCAAGCCCATGGGCAGCAGACAGAGTATCGCCGTTCCGGCGAACAGGACCAGAAGCCACGGCGGCAGATTTGGAATGAAGCACAGCGCGGCGCATATGGCGGCGCTGAGCAGCAGCATCATGCAGCCGAACCCGGCGCCCAGCAGCGCCTGCCGCTTCTGACGGCGCTTCCAGAGCGCCAGATTGACGGGCTTCCTCTCAGTATTGACTGGCATCCTCTTCCTCCCCCTTCTCAATCTCTCTCAGGCGGGTCCGAAGGCTCAGGCAGATCAGCGGGACAGACCCTAAGTTCAGCAGAACGGCCAGCAGCGCCAGCCGTCCGGCAAGGCCCGAGGGGTTCACCCCCTGCCGCAGCCACAGCAGAATGGCGGCTGTCAGCAGGCGGATTGCAGCGGAGACCGCCGCGCTCCGCACCGCGTCCCGCCGGCGGCGGGCCTGGGCGTCAGTATTGGCTGGCATCCTCTTCCTCCCCTCCGTCAATCTCGTCCAGCCGCTGGAGCAGGGCCCGGATGACGCCCACAATGACCGCGCCGCCCAGAACGGCGTACAGCAGCATGATGGGCAGCGCGGCGGCGTTGGCCTCGCCCAGGACCGACAGGACCATCAGCACCAGGGGAATCATATAGAGCACCACCGCCACGGTGATGATGACAGGGGCAATTTTCTTTCTGGTAGTTTTTCGCATTCTCCAGCTCTCCTTTCCTCAGCTCCTCCCGGCGGCGGTGCGGCACAGATCAGAGCGGCAGCCCCGCAGGCAGGAAAGCCCTCCGGCTCCTCTAATAATTTTTCGCATCGTCTTCCTCTCCCCGTCCGATTTCCCGGATTCTCTGGATCAGGGCCAGTACCACGCCGCCGGTGACCACCAGGGGCAGCAGGGCCAGCACCGCCAGCATCAGTGCCGGGGGACTGCCGTTTGTCCCGGCGTAAATGCTCCAGAAAAGCAGTCCCGTGAGTCCCATCATCAGCAGCGTCATTCCCACCGTAATGACCACCGGGGCCACGTAGCGGATGCGGACGTCCCGCTTCTGCTTGTTCTGGAAGGTGGTGCCGGTCTGCTCCAGAGTATCCATCTCCGCCAGGACGGCCCCGGCGTCCAGGTCGCAGAGCCGCTCCTGCCGGTCCGTCAGACGGCCGCAGAGGCGGATGGCCTGATCCAGGTTTCCCCGTTCCCGCTCCAGAGAGACCAGATGGCGGCGCATCCCGTCCCCCACGGTGTGGGCCCCGCTCTGCATCTGCCGGATTTCCTCCAGAGGGACCCCCAGCTTCCGCAGCAGCTTGATTCGCCGCAGGGCCTCCACCTCCGCCTCGCCGTAGTCCCGGTAGCCGTTTTCGCTGTTCCGCCGGGGGGACAGCAGGCCTTCGGACTCGTAGAAGCGGATGTTCTTCCGGGTGATGCCCACCAGGGCCTCCACCTCGTTGATTTTCATGCCTCTCACCTCGGTTTCTGAGAGTATCTTACACCTTCCAGCGGGGGGAAGGTCAAGAGGAAATTAGAAATTAGGGATGAGAAATTAGGAATTTTTTGTGCCGCGGCCTCACAAACATTTTTTCATCCCTAATTTTTCATTCCTCATTCCTAATTCCTCATTTCTATGCTATACTGTTGGCCATGGAACAGATGGATTTATCAAAGGCCGTCCGGCCTCTGCTGGACTGGTACAGGAACAACGCCCGGGACCTGCCCTGGCGGCGGACCCGGGACCCCTATCGGATCTGGGTCTCTGAAATCATGCTCCAGCAGACCCGGGTGGCGGCGGTGCTGGGTTATTATGCCCGGTTTCTGGAGACCTTCCCCACGGTGGAGGCTTTGGCCGCCGCCCCGGAAGACCGGCTGATGAAGCTTTGGGAGGGCCTGGGCTACTACAGCCGGGCCCGGAATCTCCAGAGGGCCGCCAGACTGGTGGCGGAGCGGGGGGCCTTTCCCGACACCCGCGCCGGGCTTCTGGAGCTGCCCGGCGTGGGGGACTACACCGCTTCCGCCATTGCTTCGGCGGCCTTCGGGCGGCGGGAGGCGGCGGTGGACGGCAATGTCCTCCGGGTCTATGCCCGCCTGACGGACTGCCATGACGACGTCTCGGACCCCGGGGTGAAGAAGGCCGTCCGTGCCCGGGTCCAGGAGATGTTTCCGGAGGAAGAGGCGGATGTCCGCGTCTTCAATCAGGCTCTGATGGAGCTGGGGGCCACGGTCTGCGGCCCCAACGGCCCGCCCCGGTGCCTCCTCTGTCCGGTCCGGGACTTCTGTCTGGGACAGGCCCGGTGCACGGCGGAGACTTTGCCGGTCAAAAAGCCCAAAAAAGCCCGGCGGGTGGAGGAGAAAACCGTGTTCCTTCTCCTGCGGAACGGGGAAACCGCCCTGCGGAAGCGGCCCGGCACGGGTCTTCTGGCGGGGCTCTGGGAGTTTCCCAACGTGGAGGGGAGCCTGGACGAGTCCGCCGCCGGGAAAATTCTGGCCGACTGGGGTCTGGAGCCGAAGGTCTGGAGGAGCAGGCTTGCCGCCAAACACATCTTCACCCATGTAGAGTGGCATATGACCGGCTATGTTCTGGAGGTCTCCGGAGAGGGTCCGCCGGAATTTCTATGGACAGGCAGCTTGGAGTCCCGGGCGGTGCCCTCGGCCTTTGCCCGGTACAGCGCCGAGGCGGCCCGGCTGCTGGGAGGAACGCCATGAGGCTGCTGCAATGGGCGCTTTTAATCCTTTTGCTGCTTCTGCTGCGAAAGCTCCTCTGGTGCCTCCGCTGGCTCTGGTGCTGGCGAAGGGGGCGGGAGACGCCGCCGCCCATAGCCTTTCTGCCCCTTAGAACCGGACGGGTTTTCGAGGAGCACGTCCGGCAGGCGGGCGGAGAGAGGGAATCTCAGGAACAGGACAGCCGGTGAGAGACAGAGGCATGGGGCCGCCTGGCTCTGCCGCCGCTGCGGAAAGATGATTTTTGTCGTTCCCGGCAAAGACCCTGAACATGAAACAAACCAAAAGGAGGAATGAGCTGGCCGCGGGGAACAGGGGATCCATTTCTCTGTTCCTCACGCTGCACTCTTAGTATTGTTATGGCACAATTATACTTTAAGTATGGGGCTATGGGCTCCAGCAAGTCCGCCAACGCCCTGATGGCCCGGTTTAACTATGAGGAGCGGGGCCAGAAGGCCCTGATGGTCAAGCCCCGGCTGGACACCCGGGACGGGGAGCATGTGGTGACCTCCCGGATTGGGCTGACCTATCCCTGCGTGTACTTCGATGAAATGCGGGAGATGACCGTCATGGAGCTTCAGCAGAATGCCTGCATCATCGTGGACGAAGCCCAGTTTCTGACCCGGGAGGAGGTCATGCACCTGGTCTATCTGGTGGACCATCTGGATATCCCCGTCATGTGCTATGGGCTCCGGGCGGACTTCAAGGGGGAGCTGTTTCCCGGCAGCTATGCCCTGCTGGTCATGGCGGACAAGATTGAGGAGGTCAAAACGATTTGCTGGTGCGGCAAGAAGGCCACCTTCAACGCCCGCTTTGACGAACAGGGCAAGGTGCTGAAGGAGGGCGAACAGGTGGTGCTGGGAGCCAATGACAAGTACATCGGCCTCTGCCGCCGCCACTGGATGGAGGGCAACCTGGGGCCGGACTTCGGCGTGGGGGTCCTGTGATGCTCTGCGGACTGTGTCCCCGGAACTGCCGGGCGGACCGTGAGACGAAACCGGGGGTCTGCGGGATGCCCTGGGAACCCGTCGTGGCCCGGGCGATGCTGCACCAATGGGAGGAGCCCTGTCTGGTGGGGGAGAAGGGGGCGGGGGCCGTCTTCTTCTCCGGGTGCAATCTCCGCTGTGTGTACTGCCAGAACAAACCCATCTCTCAGGGCGGCGTGGGGAAGGCCGTGTCCGTTTCCCGCCTCCGGGAGATTTTCCGGGAGCTGACCGCCCAGGGGGCGGCCTGTCTGGACCTGGTGAGTCCCACCCAGTTTGCCCCCGCCGTGCTGGAGGCCCTGGGGTCTGAGCCCTGGCCGGTGCCGGTGGTCTGGAACTGCGGGGGCTATGAAAGCGTCTCCGCTTTACAGCAGCTGGAGGGGAAGGTCCAGGTCTACCTGCCGGACCTGAAATATGCCCTGCCGGGTCCGGCGGAGCGGTACTCCGCCGCGCCGGACTACTTTGACCGCGCCGCCCCCGCCATTCTGGAGATGTTCCGCCAGACAGGTCCTTACCGGATGGAAAACGGCCAATTGAAATCCGGCGTGCTCATCCGTCATCTGCTGCTGCCGGGGGAGCTGGAGAACACCCGCCGGTGTATAGACTGGGTGGCGGAGACCTTTCGCCCCGGCGACGTGCTGTTTTCCCTCATGATCCAGTACACCCCCCAGCCCGGGGCCGTTGGAACGCTGGCCCGGCATGTGACCAGGGCGGAGTACCGGGCGGCGGCGGCGTATATGGAGAACTGCGGCATTGCCAGCGGCTACACTCAGGAACGGACCTCCGCCAGGGAGGAGTATACGCCGGAGTTTGACCTGTCGGGCCTGTAAACAGGAGGTTTTATGGAACAGTTTGAGTATATCCGCTGGTACTGGCGATACACCGACGACGAGACGCCGGTGGTTCTCTTCTACGAGGTCGATCTTGCCAATGACCGGTATGCTGCCCGCATGACCGAGGTTTTCCCGGACCGCTCCGCCGAGCCGGTGACGGAATTGGGCTTTGCATTCGTCACGGAGGCGCCGGTGCCCACGGTCGATGAGATCAACCGGGACCCTGATTTTTTTGCGGAGCTCATTTCAAAAGAGGTTTTTGAAGACGCCTTCCGCAATCCGGTCTATTCCGGCCCCCTCTCCCGGCCGGGCATATAAAAAACCCGCAGGGAATCCCTGCGGGTTTTTTATGTAGCTTCCTCTTACTCCTCGGGAACGATGGCGCCGTTGGGGCAGGTGTCGCTGCAGGAACCGCAGTCCAGGCAGGCAGCGGCGTCGATGACATAGGAATCATCGCCCTGGCTGATAGCGCCGGCGGGGCAAGCGTCAGAGCAAGCGCCGCAGCTCACGCAGGCAGAAGTGATCTTATAGGCCATGGGTAGCACCTCCATTAGAATTGTATCCTCATTGTAGCATACAATTTAAAAAAAGCAAGGGGGCTGTTAAAAAAATCACAGGAAAATTTTTGTGAAGGCCCAAAAAAGGCCGCAAAAACGGTTTGCCAAGGCTAACCGTTCATGATTTGTTTTCATATTGGTCAGAGAAAGTCAAAATTTAGCTCTTGACATTTGCCGGGGAAGTGCTATACTGACAGCATCAAGAACATCAAAGAAAGTCAAAGTCAAACTTGAAGGCAACGGATGTCTTTGCCGGGTTCGGAGCCTGCCCCATAGGCCCAGGATACACAGGGAAGCGGCGGCCAGGAGACCGGTTTGCAGAAGGAACAGAAAGGACAGAAAGGACAGAAAGGAAGGAGTCCCATGGGAATCTCAGATTTGATTGCGGCCTTTCTCCAGGAGAGTCTGGAGGAATCCGGGGATGGGGTGCTGGAGGTCCAGCGCAGCGACCTGGCCCAACGCTTCAACTGCGTGCCCAGCCAGATCAACTACGTGATGTCCACCCGCTTCTCCCCGGAACGGGGCTACATTGTGGAGAGCCGCCGGGGGGGCAACGGGTACATCCGCATCACCCGGGTCCGGGTGGACCGGCAGACGCTGATGATGCACGTTATCAACTCCCTGGGGGAGGGGGTGGACCTGCCCTCGGCCAGAGCCATTCTCGCCAACCTGGCAGAGGCCGGGGCCCTGGAGGAAACCCTGGCCCGGACGATTCTGGCGGCGGTGAGCGACAAAGCCCTGGCCGCCGTGCCCCGGCAGAACCGGGACGCTGTTCGGGCGGACATTCTGCGGAATGTGCTGATTTTACAGGTTTAGAACCTGTATTCACAACCGCCGCATGCCGTCTGGCCGGTCTTTTTCCCGTCATACTGCGTCGATTTCCCTTGCAATCCGTCAGGATTGCTGCGGAAAACCTCCTTGTCTGACGAGAAAAATCCTCGCCCATCCGGCATCCCTCGGCTATGAATACAGGTTCTTAGCCCCTTTTTGAATCAGTTGGCAAAATATTTGTGCATAAATGGAGGTCAGTATTATGAAATGCGAACATTGTGGCAAAAATGAAGTCACCTTTGTTTACCAGAGCAACATCAACGGAGAGATTACCGAAAAGCATCTCTGCGGCGAATGCGCCGCCAAACTGGGCTTTACCCGGCGGATTGCCGCCGGACATCAGAGGATGATGGACAGCTTTGACCATCTCTTCGGCGGCAGCTTCTTCAATCCCCGCCTCACCGTGACGGAGCAGTTCCGCCAGGCGCTGGGGGAGATGTTTGACAATCCCCTGGACGACCTTTTCACCGACATGCCCGCCCTGGGCGCGCCGGCGAAGCTGCCGGAGAAGACGCCGGAGAAAACAGAGGCGGAGCAGGCCGATCAGAACCGCTTTGCCAGGACCCGGGAGCTGAACGCCCTGCGGCATGAAATGGCCCGGGCCGTGGAGACGGAGAATTTTGAGCGGGCCGCCCAGCTCCGGGACCGGATCAGGGCCCTGGAGAAGGAAAACAGCTGAGGAAAACACGAATCTTTCAGGAAGGAAGTAGAACGATATGAGTGAACGGAAATTCAGCCCCGGAGCGGAAGAGGCTCTTCGGCTCAGCCAGGAATCCGCCAGCGAGCTGGGGCACGGCTATGTGGGCACCGAACATCTGCTGCTGGGCCTCCTCCGTCAGACGGGAGGAGCGGCCCATGAGGTTCTGGTGGAGGACGGCCTTACCTACGACCTCATTGCCGAGATGATCTGCCGGAGCGTGGGAGCCGGGAACCCCGGCGGCAATCCGGCCCAGGGCCTCACCCCCAGGGCCCGCCGGGTGGTGGAAATCGCCATGGAGGACTCCGCCAGAGGCGGCAGCGCCTATGTGGGCGCCGAACATCTGCTGGCGGGCCTGCTGCGGGAGGGGAACAACATGGCCGTCCGGATGCTCCGGCTGTCCGGCTCGGACCCCCGGCGGCTCTATGACGCCCTGATGCACAAGCTCCAGGAGCGGGCCCAGAACAGCGCGAGAAAATCCACCCGGGAGGAGCCCAAAAACAGCGGCGGCGCCGGCGGCAGCGGAAAGACCCTGCGGGAATTCACCAGGGACCTGACCGCCGACGCCCGGGCGGGGAAGCTGGACCCCGTGATTGGCCGGGACAGCGAGATTCAGCGGGTCATTCAGATTCTCTCCCGGCGGACCAAGAACAACCCCTGTCTCATTGGCGAGCCCGGCGTGGGCAAGACCGCCGTGGCGGAGGGCCTGGCCCGGAAGATTGCCATGGGCGACGTGCCGGAAGACCTGCTGGACAAACGCATTCTCTCCCTGGACCTCTCCGGCATGGTGGCCGGCACCAAGTACCGGGGCGAGTTTGAGGAGCGAATCAAGAAGGCCCTGGAGGAGGTCCAGAAGTCCGGGGACGTGATTCTGTTCATCGACGAGCTCCACACCATCGTGGGAGCCGGCAGCGCCGAAGGCGCCGTGGACGCGGCGAACATCATCAAGCCCGCCCTGGGCCGGGGTGAAATCCGGGTCATCGGCGCCACCACCCTCAACGAGTACCGGAAATATATCGAGAAGGACGCCGCCCTGGAGCGCCGTTTTCAGCCCGTCCAGGTGGGCGAGCCCAGCCAGGAGGCCAGCCTGGAAATCCTGAAGGGCCTGCGGCCCAAGTACGAGCAGCACCACAAGCTCCAGATTACCGACGAGGCCCTGGAGTCCGCCGTCTCCCTGTCCGCCCGCTATATCGCGGACCGCTTCCTGCCCGACAAGGCCATCGACCTGATGGACGAGGCCGCGTCCAGAGTGCGGATGGAGACGGAGGAGATATCCCCGGAGCTGAAGAGCCTGGAGGAGAAGATTGCCGCCCTGGCCAAGGACAAGGAGGCGGCGATTGCCAGGCAGGACTATGAAACCGCCGCCCAGCTCCGGGATATCGAGAAGAACTACAGGGACCAGGTGGAAATCGAGCGGGACAAGCGCCGCAAGAGCGAGGTGAAGCACCGCCCCGTAGGCCCGGAGGACATCGCCGCCGTGGTCTCCGGCTGGACCGGCATCCCCGTCACCCGTCTGACCGAGGACGAGGGGACCCGCCTGCTCCACATGGAGGACACCCTGCACAAGAGAGTGGTGGGCCAGGACGAGGCCGTTCAGGCCGTGGCCCGGGCCATCCGCCGGGGCCGGGTGGGTCTCAAGGACCCCAAGCGCCCCACAGGCTCCTTCCTCTTCCTGGGCCCCACCGGCGTGGGCAAGACGGAGCTGTGCAAGTCCCTGGCCGAAGCCATGTTCGGTGACGAGAGCTCCATCATCCGCATCGACATGTCCGAGTATATGGAGCGGCACACAGTGTCCCGTCTGGTGGGCTCCCCTCCGGGCTATGTGGGCCATGAGGAGGGCGGCCAGCTGACGGAAAAGGTCCGCCGGAGACCCTATTCCGTGGTGCTCTTCGACGAGATTGAGAAGGCCCACGAGGATGTATGGAACATGCTGCTCCAGATTCTGGACGACGGCCGCATCACCGACGCCCAGGGCCGGACGGTGGACTTTAAAAACACGGTCATCGTCATGACCAGCAACGTCGGGGCCAAAAGCCTCACCACCGCCGGGACGAAGCTGGGCTTTGCCCAGTCGGACAGCGCCGCCGAGGACGGCGAGCAGAAATTCCAGCGGGCCAGGGAGACCGTCATGGCGGAGCTCCGCCAGACCTTCCGGCCTGAGTTCCTGAACCGCATCGACGACATCATCGTCTTCCGCTCCCTCACCGAGGCGGATATCCGGGAGGTGGCCCGCCGGATGCTGTCCGCCGTCTCCGCCCGGATGGAGACCATGGGCCTGCACCTGAACGCCTCCGACGAGGCGGTGGCCGAGCTGGCAAAGGCGGGCTTCGACCCCAAGTATGGCGCCCGGCCCCTCCGCCGCTGCATTCAGAACCAGGTGGAGGACGCCGTGGCCGAAGGGATGCTGGACGGCACCCTGAAAGCCGGCGACACCGCCCTGCTGGCGGTGGAGGACGGCAGGCTCCGGGTCCGGAAGGACGATTCCGGCGTCTGCCTGACCAAGTGACAAACGCTCAAAGCGCGGAAAACGCCCGTCTGTACAACCAGGCGGGCGTTTTCGTACGTCATGCGGCGGGGATTTCTGGCTTAGCCCCCCGCCGCGATGCAGGCGGAGAGGGACCAGCTCTGCCAGCCGGCGCAGTCCTGCCGGGCCTCCTCCCGGCGGCGCTCCAGCATCTCCCCCAGGGGCTCCTCCCGGCCGGTGCGCCAGTCCAGGAAGGTCAGGCGGCTGTCCAGCCGGGCCAGCTGGGGCAGGGTATCATAGGAGAGGTCATAAAGCAGGTAGCTGACGCTGATATTGGGCGTTCCACCCCGGGCCTCACAGGCAAGATACCGGTCCACCTGGTCCTTTGCCACCAGATAGTCCAGGGGCACGCAGTTGATCACCAACCACCCCGCCAGGGCCAGGGGGAAGGCCAGGCGGCAGAAGCTCCTGTCCGGCTTTTGCAGCTTCCACAGCGCCGCCAGGAAGAACAGGGCCATCATCACCATGCCCCAGTAGGTCATGCAGCGCTTGAAGCTCAGACCGTAGGCGGAGACGTACAGGGTCATCCGCCAGGCGGCGGAGGCCAGCAGCAGCAGGCTTTCCCCCGCCAGCAGAGCGGAGAGCAGCCGGAGGACCGTCCAGGTCCGCCCCTCCCGCCGGGAGAAGGTCAGCCCCGTCAGGGTGACGGTGAGGTTGACCACAGTGACCCCTACCATCTGAAAAAAGCCGCTCCGGGCCCACTCGGCGTAGCTGATGCCCCGGCGGGCCAGATACTCCGGCCCGCCGAAGAGCCCGGCGGACTGCACCGCCAGAAACAGCAGGTAGAGCCCGTCCAGTGCCGCCAGCATCAGCAGAAAGCTCAGGCCGTCCGTCCGCTTCTCCGGCAGGGAGCCGCTCAGGGGCCTGGGGTGCCGGAGGCTGTACAGGAAGCTGAAGGCAAAGGGCGTCAGCACCAGGGTCCAGAAGAGCTTTCCCAGGTACTCCTCCAGATGATCCAGGCTGAGGAAACGAAGGGTCTCCAGGGAGGCGGCGAACAGGGCGTCGGCGGACATCAGCACCGGCGCCAGTACCGCCACCAGCGCCAGGGCCCCCGCTGTCCCCAGGACCAGGGGCAGCGTCCGCTTGTTCCGTTCCTCCCGCCGCTCCCGCTCCGGGAACGCCGCCGTCAGGGGAGCCCACAGATTCCCGAACAGGCCCCAGGCCGCCAGCAGAAACCGCTCCCACAGCATGGCGGGCCGCCACCAGGGCAGCAGGGCTCCGGCGGAGTGGGACAGGGCCTGGAGGGGGACCAGCAGCGCCAGGGCCATAAAATTCCACAGACGGAACAGGGGGCTGGAGGTCAGGGCGAAGGTCGCCGCAAGGGCCAGGTTCACCCCCAGCAGCACCCGGCTCTCCCGGCGGCACAGGGGTTCCCGCCCCGTGAAGCCCAGCAGCAGAAGATACCAGGCGAAGAACAGCAGCGTGTCGCACATGCCCCAGGGCCAGCCGGCGGTGTTGACCAGCAGGAGGCAGAAGCAGCCCGTCAGCAGCGTGAAAAGCTTATCCCGCCCGGTGATGTCTGCCTCCGGTCTCCAGGGGAGCGGTTCCCCCGGTCTGCCCGGTCCCGCCGCTGGCTCTGTCTCCGTGCCGGAGACAGGCGGCGTTTTATGGATTTCCGGGCGGTTTTCCGGATTTTGGGCAGGCTTCGCCCCGCCCTCCACCGGCAGGGCGTTTTCAAATTCGCTCAAATGCAATTCTCCTTATCACGGCTGTCCCTCAAAGGCGGACAGCGTTTTTGTGAAGTAACGGCGGTCACATCCGCCCCAGAAAGCGCCCCAGGATCAGCACCATTGCCAGCAGCAGAGCCAGCAGCAGGGCGGCGGCATAGAGATCCATTCTCTCCTTCCGCAGGAATCCCCGGACCAGCAGCCCGGCGGCTCCCGCCGCCAGCGCCAGAAACAGAGGAATCACCCAGGCGGTAAACGACATATCACAGCGCTCCTCTCAGTTTCTCAGGCGTCATGGTCCGGCACATATTCCAGAATATCTCCTGGCTGGCAGTCCAGAGCCCTGCAAACGGCCTCCAGCGTGGAGAACCGGACGGCTTTGGCCTTGTTGTTCTTCAGAACCGACAGGTTGGCCAGGGTGATGTCCACCTGCTCCGCCAGCTGGGACAGGCTCATTTTCCGCTTCGCCATCATCACATCCAGATTCACAACGATCATGGCGGCACCTCAAATCGTAAGGTCGTTTTCCGCCTTCAGCTCCGCCGCCTGGCGGAAGAGGGCGGACATCACCAGACACAGCAGGCCCCCCATGGCGAACATGGGCACAAACAGCGCGTTATATGTCCCCAGAGGCCGGAGGGACTGGTAATTCCACATGCTGAAAATCACCCTTCCCAGGGCCGCCCCGGCGATGAGGAAGCAGCTGAGAGCCGCCCGGCTGAGGCTGACGGCGTTTTCCATGGAGAAGGGCTCCCCCCGGAGGACGGTGCCCAGCACCCGCCGGGCCTGCCGGAGGATGACGGCGGTGTTGATACCGGCGAAGACGAGGAACAGGGTCAGAACCCATTCGTAGCTGCCGAACCAGATCCAGCCGTGGCCCCAGGCCGCCAGGGTTCCCTGCAGTCCGCCCCACTGCTCCGGGTGGCCCACAAGATTCTGAGCGCCGCCCACCAGCACAATAGTGGGCACCATGTATACGGCGATTACATTGCACACCAGGGCAATTCCCACCAGAATGTTCAGCACCCCGGCGATTTTCCGGGCGTCGACGGTTTTCATTGGAAACGCCTCCTTTCTCTGGTATCCTACCACGGACTTTATCGAAAGTCAATGCTGATTTATCGTTTTTCAATAAATTTTTACTGAGAAACAGGGAGGGCAGGGCGCTCCCTCAGACGGCGTGGGGCGGAGACCCTGGGACACAGGCCCGGCCCCGGTTATAAAACAGAGGGTGAGACAGGCCCGCCTGGGGGGAATTTTTCTGCCGGAGCCCCAAAAACCGGCCCGGAATCGCCGTCTTCTGATAAAATACGCGAAAGGGCCCTCCCGGCCCGTGGTGTGTAGGAGTACAATACATATTGGACAGTAGCGGAAGAAAAAAGCAGAAGGATGAGGCCGCATCGGTTAAAGTTGAG
>ERZ808028.1293-NODE-1293-length-15604-cov-8.666194_pt1 | contig 15604 bp, 9 predicted proteins | sample MGYA00380184_ERZ808028 | MGnify/ENA primary metagenome ERZ808028 (study PRJEB31490, sample SAMN06133397) | mouse gut metagenome | isolation source: J8_1 | host: mice | place: China: Chengdu | collected 2015-05 ...
TTCTTATTTCTAAGTGATTTCTGTCGGTCGTTTTCGGTCAGTTTATCAGACTGTCCTTGTGCGACAACGTTTCGCACGGTTCTTATAATTGTGGCTCTCGTCCACAAACAGCCGGTCCACGCCCAGCTGCTCAAAGGTAATCACATCGTCCTTGCGGCCCTCGGCCTGCAATTTTTCCAGCCTTGCCTCCAACGATTTTTTGGTGCGTTCCAGCTGCTTGACGGTAAAGCGTTCCCCGCCGCTGGCCTCCACCTCGGCAATCCCGTCGGTAATCTCATTGATCTGCTCCCGCAGCAGGCGCTCCTGCCGTTCCCGGCTGATGGGAATACGCTCAAACTGGGAGTGTCCGATAATCACCGCGTCATAGTCCCCGGTGGCGATACGGGCGCAGAATTTCTTGCGGTTGTGGCTTTCAAAATCCTTTTTGGTGGTGACAAGGATATTCGCGGAAGGGTAGAGCCGTAAAAACTCGGAGGCCCACTGCTCGGTCAGGTGGTTCGGCACCACAAAGAGGGATTTCTGGCACAGGCCCAGCCGCTTGGATTCCATCGCGGCGGCTACCATTTCAAAGGTCTTGCCCGCGCCCACCTCATGGGCCAGCAGGGTGTTCCCGCCGTACAGCACATGGGCGATGGCGTTTTTCTGGTGTTCCCGTAACGTAATTTCCGGGTTCATGCCCGCAAACCGGATATGCTGCCCGTCATACTCGCGGGGGCGGATGCTGTTCATTTCCTCGTTGTACTGGCGCACCAGCGTCTGCCGCCGCTGTGGGTCCTTCCAAATCCAGTCCCGGAAGGCTTCCCTGATCGCCATCTGCTTCTGGGCGGCAAGGGTGGTTTCTTTGGCGTTGAGTACCCGGCGCTCCCGGCCCTCGGCGTCCTCAACGGTGTCATAGATGCGGACATCCCGCAGGTTTAAGCTGTCCTCCAGAATCTTGTAGGCGTTAGCCCGGTCGGTTCCGTAGGTGGTGTTGGCGGCTACATCGCCGTACCCAACTGCGTTTTTGCCGGTGATCTGCCACTCGGCGGTATAGGAGGCATACTTGACTTCGACCTGCCTTTGCAGATAGTACGGGGTGTGGAAGGTTTCGTACATGAATTGCTGGATGTAGTCTTTGTCAATCCAGGTAGCGCCCAGTCGCACCTCGATTTCCGATGCGTCCAAATCCTTGGGCTGGGCGGCGGTCAGCGCCTCCACATTGATAGAAAAAACGGGGTCTTTGTCTGCCGCCCGCTGTGCCTGCCGCAGTTTCCGGCGCACGTTGCCGGAGAGATATTCGTCCGCTGTCACATAACGGGGCGTTTCCCCCTCCGCCAATGGTCCGGGCAGACGGAAGATCACGCCCCGCAGTTCCCGCGCCAACTCCTCCTGGGTTTTGCCGCTCAGTTCGGCCATGTACGCCATATCCACCTCTGCCTTTTCCGCGATGGAAACAGCCAGGGCTTCACTGGCGGTGTCCACCGCAGTAACAGCCTGATGGGGCTTGATGGTGCGCTTGGTGAACATATCCGCCTTTTGCTTCAGCTGCCCGTCATCGTCAATGACTTCCAGGGCGCAGAGCAGATAATAGCTGGAATCATCGGCAAAGGCCAGCCGGTTGCCCCGGTCATTGATCAGCCCGTACTTTGCGGAAAATGCGTCATAGAGCCGGTTCAATTCGGCCTGGGTTTCACGGATTGCCGCATCCGAAACAAAGCTGTCCATCTGCTGGCCGATGAGCTTCTGCACACAGTCCCGCAGTTCCACCAGGCCCTTGATACGGGCCTCGGCGGTGGCGTTTAAGTCGGGGCGCACCATGCGGCTGTTTTCCCGGTAGTACACCGCACCGTCCACAACGGTGTAGGAATAGTTTTTTACATCAGGGTCAGCGGGGATAGAAGTATCAATTTCTTCCCCCTCGCCCAGCTCCGGCAGTTCGGCCTCCTGGTAGGTCCCGCGAATGTATTTTATGGCGTCGTGCAGCTGGTCGGAAAGTTCCAGACCCTCAATAGGAGCCACTGTATAATCCTGTTTTCCGTATTGGGTGCTTTGCGCGGTAGTGCGGCCCAGCACCATCTCCGGGTGGTCCAGGAAATAGCGGTTGATGGTAAAATCTTCTTCGGTCTGTCCGGTCTGCGTCCAGTCCGGGGCAATGTCAATCGGGCGGTCACGTTTTTGCAGGAAAATGATGTCGGATACCACCTCTGTCCCTGCATTGGCCTTAAACGCATTGTTGGGCAGACGGATCGCGCCCAACAGCTCCGCCCGCTGTGCCAGATACCGGCGCACCGTAGAATCCTTGGAATCCATCGTGTAGCGGCTGGTGACAAAGGCCACTACACCGCCTGGACGCACCTGATCCAATGATTTAGCGAAAAAGTAGTTATGAATGTTGAAGTTCAGCTTGTTATAGGCCCGGTCATTGACGGAATACTGGCCAAACGGCACATTTCCTACGGCTATATCATAGAAATCACGCCGGTCGGTGGTTTGAAAGCCCGCGATGGTGATGTCTGCTTTGGGATAGAGCTGCTTTGCAATGCGTCCGGTGATGGAATCCAGTTCCACACCGTAGAGGCGGCTGCCCGCCATGCTGTCAGGAAGCATACCAAAGAAGTTGCCCACACCGCAGGAGGGTTCCAGGATGTTGCCGGTCTGGAATCCCATTTTACCCACCGCTTCATAAATAGCCTGGATAACGGTAGGGCTGGTGTAATGGGCGTTTAAGGTGGTCCCTTTGGCGGCTTCATATTCCTCCGGGGACAGCGTTGCATAGAGTTCCGCAAACTCCTTGGCCCAGGCGGGCTTGCTCTCGTCAAAAGCGTCTGACAGACCGCCCCAGCCCACATACCGGGAAAGGGTTTCCTGTTCTTCCGGCGTGGCCTGCCGGTTTTCAAACTCCAATTCTTTCAGGAGATTGATTGCGTCCATATTGGCCCGAAACTTTGCTTTCGGTCCTCCTTCGCCCAGGTGAATGTCGGTGATACGGAAGTTCCCGGCTGTCGGCTGGGGAGGGGTGGGTTCCGGTTCATCAAAGTGCAGCGTATGAATCTCTATATCGTAGGGCAGATGGTTCTGTTCGCCCGGATAACGGGTGACGGGGGTGATGGTGATCTGCGGCTCCGGCTCTGGCGCAGGGGGATTCCCAAAATCCGGCTGTTCCTCTGCCAGCTGTTCTTCTGGCTGTGCCGGTTCGTGGGAGAATCCATCCAGCTCCTGCTGGTAGAGGGCGCGCAGGGCAGCGGCAAGCGGCTCCCAGCTTTCATACATCGCTGCCAGCACCGTTTCATCTTCCCGCAGAATCTCCACTTCCATGCCGTTTGCGGAGGCCCGGTAATCCGCCGTATCTCCGGTTTCCAGCTGCATAGTTTCCACTGTACCGGAAAACCGCTGGGAAAGATGCTGGGCGACAGCCGGATTGCCTGCGCCCCTTCGGAGCAGCGCCGCTATATCCTCCTTTGCAGCCGCGTCCAGCAAACCGCCCTCCCCGGTCAGAACTTCCCGCAAATCCGGGGAAAACTGGTCCAGATCGGCGGGGAGATAGTCGGTGATGGCGCTGTTGCGCGGGTCCTGCCGGATGGCGCGTTCAAACTGTTCTTTGCTTTCCGTCCGGTAAATGGGGTAGGCCAGCGCGGGGTCATTCAGCTGGACATAGCCCTGCTGCAAATCGGTGATGCGGTACTCGGTATCTTCCAGAAAAACAAAATCCCCTACGCCATAGGCCGATGCCAGCGGGTCGTGGGTAAATGGTTCCGGTTCTTCCGCAGCGGGTGCGGTTTCGGCTTCGGTTGTTTCCTGTACCGGTTCTTCCTGCCGGTCTGCCTCTGTGAGCCGCTCCACATCAACCATGACCTGCTGGATAAAGGGGTCATTGTCCAGCTTCTCCGGTTCTGTTACCTGCCCGTTTACAATGCCGCGCTGGGCCAGATTTTCCCGGATTGCGATAGGGTCTATATCGTCCAGATTGTCCCGTTCTGCCTCTGTAAAAAAGCGGTCCTCTTTGATGAGCTGGGCGATCCGGCGCTGTACCTTGGGCCAGGGCAGTTCCATTTCTTCGGGGCTTCCGGCGCGGACAATGAACAGGTTTGTATGTTCAGGACCGCCGTACTCCCTGGACAGCCATGCGGCGGTGTCTTTTTCCCGCCCATGCTCTTTCATATAGCGGACTACGGCCCGTTTGCTGTCCATATCGCCGTTCCATGCACAGAGGGCTTCGTCAATATCGTCCTGGGAGAGAGGGCGCAGAAGCTCATGGAGCTTTGGATAGGTTTCGGCAATCACCTCTTGATGCAGGCGGTGGCGGAACTCCGGCACATCCGAATACTGTTTGAGAAGCTGCAAATCACCGGAGCCAAGAACCGCGCGGCGTACAGCGGCGTTTCCCTCAATCACAGCGTTTTCATGGTCAGTATGGCCGCAGGCGTTGCGGTATGCCGTATCCTCCATGATGGCGGCGGTCACAACCGGCTTGTACTGTTCCAGCAATTCTTCCAGCGCGGGCTGGGGCGGTTCTGTTTCGGTTTCATGGACAGGAGCAGGCTGGCTCTGTGATTCTACAATGCCCGCCTCTGCCAGTTCCTTTTCTGCCTGGATTTTCTCATACTGTTCCCGTTCTGCTTCGGTCAGATAACGATCCTTTTGGATCAGGCCGGCAACCAGCTTCACGACCTTATCCCAGGTCAGGCGTACATCGTCACAGCCGTTTTTCTGGTAGCGCAGGCCCTTTCCATCGTGATCTTCGCCACTGTGCGTTGCACCGGACAGTGCGTGGGAGCGTCCGCCGGTTCCGTATTCCTGCCGGAGAAACGCGGTTTTTTCCTTGTCGGTATGGGGCTGCTGGAAAAAGGCATAAATGCGCCCTTTGCCCCCGGCAAAACCGCTGCCGCCAGAAAGGGCCGCGCCGATCTCATCCTCCGTAATAAACTGCTTAACCGCAGGAACCTCTGCCATTTCAGATGAAAAGGCTTTGCGGGGCAGTGACAGGTCTTTCAGGTTTTCCCAAATCTGCTTGGGATTATGATACTGGAACCGCAGCAAGCTCCGGTCCTGCTGGTAGGCAAGCCAAAAGGCGGCGTATTCTTTTGCAACGGTTTGATGGAACTCCGGGCTTTTCAGCTGCTCGGCAAGCCGTTTCGTTTCCTCTGGAAACCCGCCCCCTCTGTTCTGGACAAGGCTGGGAAGATAACCGGATTCTCTGGCTCTATCACTGAGATCGTGGCAAAGGTTCCAAAACTTTTCTGCCAGCTGCAACCGCTCATATCCTTCGGCCTCGGCAAGCTCTACATTGGACGCAAATTGACCGGATTCCAGCAGCTCGCCAATTCGTTCCGCCGCGCCCTCCCAGGAAATAACCTGTGCGGATTTATCATATCGGGCGGATGTTCCATGAGAGAGATGGATTCCGTCCTCGCCGTACCAGACTGTGATACGGCCTGCATCGGTGGTAAAACCGTTGCCGCCATGATAGAGGGATTGCAGGGCGGCAGCTATTTCCGGGACCGGCTTCTGCTTTTCAAATTCAGCTGTCACGCGCTCCCGCAGACGGTCGGTATTGCCGCCCAGCCGCAGCACATGGTCAATGTCCTTTTGGGCAAAAGAAAAAGCAGAGGACGCTTTCACATTCTCTGCTTCATCAATATTCTGAATCTGTTCCGTTTCGGAAAGAAACAGGTTTAAGGTCAGCTGTTGATAAGTTCCGCCAGCAGAATCTCCTCCGCCTGGGCCTTGCAGCTGTTCATCAGGCCCACCCACTGCATCATGTCGCGGGCTTTCAGTTCCTCGGTCACGCCCGCCGCCTGCGCCAGTTTTGGCATCAGCTGCTCCAATCGGCTGTTCGCGGTCCGGTCGATCTCCAACAGGTGCGGGTACAGCTTCTCGCTCATCAGCAGACGGTTGTAAAGGATGGGCCGGTGTTCCTTCAAGTAGGTTTTCCGCATCCTGCCGTACTTGCCCAGGGGCGTTTCGGACTGTTCTGTCAGTTGCAGGTCGGGAATCAGATAGTCCCCGTTCCGGCTGTAAGTCAGATTGTTCTTCATGTTCTGTTCTCCTTTCCTGAGCGGCCTGCCGCTCCGCATTTAAGATGGTTACGCCGATCTGCCGCAGCACCTGCTGGTTGATCTGGCTGACCGCCGTTCCCAGCGCCCCAACGGTGGCCGGTGTGTTGAAATCAAAAACCGGCATGAAATCCTCGTGGGTGAAATACTGCTCCGGGGCCAGCCCGCAGCGGGACATCAGGGAATAGGCGATGCTGACGGTGGCGGCGGCTTTGAATTGGACTTCGATGTTAAGTTCATCGTACTCCTCCAAAAAGGAATCGTCAACGATGTAAAGGAAGTCCCGCCCGTTGTCCGCCCAGTATTCCCCGGCCAGCCTGCGGGCGATCTCGGTCAGCTGCCCGCCTAAATCATCGCCGCCCACCCCATACCGGTTTTCCAGCATGGCGGAGATGGAATCTATATGCCGTTCCTCCATCTTCCAGAGCCAGGGAGTGCGGGAGTGCGGGCGGGTTCCGGTGTCGGAGATGTCAAAGACATACCGCAGCCGGGTCCGGTCCCCGGAATCGTCCACCAGGGCGATGCCCTTGGAGCCGCGCCGGACATAGCGGCCCATCTTGTCATTCCACAGGTCATACTCCGCACAGGCGGTAGCGTCCGGGCGCTGGGCGTAGATCATCAGCTGGTCGTGGAAGGGGTATTTGTAAAGCCTGGAGGCTGTGTCCAGAAACCGCATCCACTCATTCCAGCTGGAAGTGAGCTGCACCGCCGCATGGTCGGCCATCTGTGCGTACATCTGCGCTTTGGTTGCCATTGTTTTCGGCCCTCCTTTCGGGTTTTGGATAAAAGGAAGGGGCGGCACAGCGCCAGCCCCTCCGGTCTGTTGGTTCCTATTCGTCAAAGTCCGGGTACAGTTCCAGACTGTCAAACTCCGCGTCCGTCATGGCGCGCAGCTTATGAAGGGCGCTGTCGGTCAGCTCCATCAGCTCCGTTTCCTCCGGCGAGAGATAGCCGCGCATCTCGGTCAGGCTCTCCATCAGTCCGGCGCGGGTTCCGGTGTTGTAAATACACATCAGATTCATTTCTTCAAAGGTAAAGTGTCCCATATCAAAGCTCCCTTTCCGCGCTCTTTTTCGGCGCTGTCTTTTTGCTTTCCTGCTTCGGCTGCTGGTGGAGCTGTTCCACCACCGATTTCCGCTTGTCTTGTTCCTCCCGGTGGACCGCATCCGCCAAATCCATCAGGGAGATCGGCTGGCCGCTTCTGGCCTGCTGTTCCAGCTGGGCTACGGTCGGCTCTTTGGGGCCGTTGTTGATGATCCCGTCAATCATGCCGTAATCGTCCTCCATAGACATTTCCGCATTTTTCAGCGGGTTCGCGTCAAGAAAACCGGTGATCTGCTGAAAGCCAAAGCTATCGCAGTAATGACAGGATAACGCGCCGTCCCTGCGGATGGCAACGATGTCGCTGACGCTCATGGAGGGGCTGTGATAGTCCTTGGGGTGTTCGTTGTTGAAGCGGTAGAACAGCTGCTCCGCCACAACCTCCGGCGTATCTTTGCCGGAAAGGGGCGCGGTGTAGATCAGGTTGTAATTCTCACGCTCCACCTCGCGCCCGATGGATTGGAGCCAGTCCAGCCCCTCAAAGCGGATTTCCCGCAGGCTGTCATCGTCCTTTACCTGATAGATGGCAAAGCAGTCCCCCTCATGGGAGAGAAACGCCTGCTCCCGTTCCTGCTGGCGGTTCAGCCGGTCCTGCACCAGCGCGTCAAAGGCTGGGCTTTCCTCCCATTCCTCGCGGGAAAGGGCGAACACCGTACCGGGCAGCTGGGATTCAAATTCCTCTCGGTCAAAGAGCATTTCCGCGCCGCCCCCGTCCACCACCGCGTACACCGTCAAATCCTGCTCAAACAGTTCCAGCGCCCGCTCTTTGGAGAGGGGCAGCAAGTCCCCGTCCTGATAGCCGCAGTTTTTCAGATCGTCCTCCCGCAGCAAAGGGTCCGGCATCGGGTATTCATCCAGCGCCTGCTCCGGCGCGTCGGGCAGCGGGGCGGCTTCTGCGGCATGGCCGATGGAATCCAGCGCCTGCGGGTTTTGGCTGGCGGGCAAAAGGGCGTATTCCCGTTCCTGCTCGGCGGTCAGCGGATAGGGGTAGTCGATACAGCCAAAAACGGTGATGGAATCCTGTTCCACCTTTACCGGCGCGGCAAGTTCAGTGATGGTTTTCCCGTCCATCAAAGGATAGGTTCCCACATCCAGCGATTCCTGGGTAATGTAATAGCGGAACATGGAGGGGTCCTGCTCCGGCAGTTCGGTGGGGATTTTCCAGGAGGGTTCCGGTTCAGGGGAAACCTCTGGATTCTCCGTATCGGCCTGCGGGCTTTCCGTCTGCATGGTTTCTTTTCCGGCATCCTGTTCCGGCCCGGATTCCAGATCAATGCCGCGCTCCTTGCAGACCTCCTGAAAATGGCGGTCAATATCGGCAATCAGAGTACCGGCGGTCTTGTTGATGGTTTCCAGGCTGGCCCGCAGTTCCTTCAGCTCCTTGCCCTGGCTCCAGTTCGCAATGTACCCAAAGCTGTTTGCGCCGGTCTGAATCCCAAAATATTGGCAGACCGCGTAAGAGATGCTCTCGGCCTCCACTTCCTCGGTGCGCCGGTCCTTTTTATGGTCCTGCAAAAACCGCTGGGCGGTCTTTTCGCCGCCGTTAAAGTCCAGGCCGGATTCATCGGTCAGAGGGAGATACCCTTGCTCCGGCAGTTCCAGCGGCTTTGCGGTTATGACGGAACCGGCGTGGTTGACGATAACCCGTTCCTCTACGGCAACCGGCGCGCCGGGGTCATCATCGGAACCGCGCAGGTCATAACAAAACAGTCCGTCCGGCAGATCGTCTGCGGCAATCCGCTCATTGGAGAACAGGGCTGGCTGTCCAAACAGCTCCACTTCCTGATACAAGGGCGCGTCCGGGTTGTCCGGCACATCAAAGTTGTGCAGCTTGCTGTGGGCGATCTCATGGACAGCGGCGGAAACCGTCTGCACCTCGCTCATGCCCTGGCGGATGGCGATGCGCTGCTGGCTGGAAGAAAAATATCCGTCCGTATCCGCGTCCATTTCCTCAAACGCAAGGGGAACCGGGGCGGAGCGTTTCAGCGCCTCCATAAACGCCTCAAAGTGCCGGACATTCCCGAACAAATCTGCCGCCAGGGAGGGCAGCGGCTTTCCGTCCGTCTGGCTCACATCAAAGACCTTGACCGGACGGAACAGCGGGATTTCCACCTCTTTTTCCTCCATGACCACCCTGCCGTTTGCGTCCAGTACCGGCGCATGGGTGTCAGGGTCCAGCTTCTGCTCCTCGATTTTCTTCTTATAGGGGGTGGGCGCGATGATGGTGATGCCGCGCTCGCCCTTCTTCACATGGCGCTCAAACTGGTTCTTCCACTTGTTATAGCCAGCCACAAGGGTCGCGTCCGGCTTCTGCATATAGATCAGCATGGTATTATTGACCGAGTAGCGGTGGAACCGGGACATCACCGACAGATAGCGCATATACTTTTCGCTCTCAAACAGTTCCTTGATGTTCTGCTCAATGCCCTCGGTGATTTCCCGCAATCGCTCCCGGTTGGTAGGTTTCTCTGCCATTTCCTTGTTTCTCCTTTCCAAATCCATGATTTTTGTTAGGTGTTCTGCAATCCATGTTTTTTGTTCCTCGATGCCATCCTCCATCAGAAAGTCCAGAAGATACTCCACATAGTCCTTTTGGTGCAGCGCCTCCACAAAAAGGGGGTGCGGCTCATCCTCCGGGGTCAGGGGCGCAAGGTCTGTTTCCCAGCCCCGTAGCAGATGGGCGTAGTCTGCCAGCGCGCGGAAACACCGCTGCTTTGATTCCCTGAATTTCTGCGATTCTGACTTTTGACGGACATAGGTTTTCTTCGGGGGCGCTTGGCTGTCATAGAGCAGGCCAAAATCCTGGGCCAGTTTTTCCGCCGCCTCTTTGGGGGAGAGATTATAAAGTCTGGCGGCAAAGTCGATCACATCACCGTCCGCCCCGCAGCCGAAACAGTGAAAGCGGCGGTCTAATTTCATGCTGGGCGTCCTGTCATCGTGGAAAGGACAGCAGGCCATACCGTTCCGCTTTACCTCGATTCCATAGTGTTCCGCCGCTTCTCTGGTGGTGATGGACTGCTTTACCGTTTCAAAGACATTCCCGCCCATGCTTATTGACCGGAGGAGGATTTCAACGGCGGCTTATAGCCTGCGGCCCTGGCCCGTTCACTGGCGGCTTTGCGCCGCTTTTCGCTGTACGGCTCCCGAACCGATACGCAGCGTTTGGGGACAATGAAGTTGTGGGCGTCCTTTTTGATGATCTGCTCCGGGTGTTTACCGGCAAGGCGGTTCAGTTTTTTCATCAGCTTTGGGTCATGGGTATAAATCTGGGCGGCAGGCTCCGCCTGGTTGTAGAGGAGGATGGTTTCCTGTTCCAACAGCGACAATTTCATCACGAGCCTCCTTTCCGCTGGCCAAAGTCCAGCTTGAAGTTCACATACTCGCCGGTATCCTCCAAAAGCACATCCGCGCCATAGGTTTTTCCGGTTTTTTCCGAGTAGCAGCCGGTGAGCCTTGCCCGCCCGTCTTTTAAGAGGGCCGCGACAATGGCCTTGGTGGGCTGTTTCTTCTTGGCGCTCCACCACTTGCTGTCTTTCCAGATGGCAAATCTGCAAGTTTCACTTTGGCAGAAAAATCCCTTTTGCGATTCCGTAACCTCACCGCCGCACCGGGGGCATCTGCCTACTGCTTCGCGGGGCGGGGAGAACAGGTACTCGGTCCCCTTAACCACCTGATAGGTTGCCGCCAGCTCCCGCAGCATGGCATAAATCCCGGACAGAAACTCCTCCGGGGAAAGCTCGCCGCGCTCAATCTCGCCCAGCCGGTACTCCCACTCGGCGGTGAGCAGCGGGGATTGCAGCTGCTCCGGCAGAACCGTAATGAGGGAACGCGCATCACGAGAGGGCATCAGCTGGACCGTCTTTTTGCTCTTTTTCCGTTCCAGAAAACCGGTGGAGGCCAGCTTTTCCAGAATCCCGGCGCGGGTGGCGGGCGTACCCAATCCCTTGCGCTCGGCAGTATCCGGCATATCTTCTTTACCGGCGTTCTCCATAGCCGACAGCAGAGTATCTTCGGTGAAATGTTTTGGCGGGCTGGTTTTCCCCTCCTTGACGGAGGCATTGGAAACGGACAAAGATTGTCCCTCGGAGAGTTCCGGCAGCGTCTTTTCCTCTGGTCTTTCCTCCGGCTCCGGGGCATTTTTCAGACCGGCGTGATAAGCGGAATCCAGCCTGCGCCAGCCGGGGCGCTGAATGGTTTTCCCTTTTGCGGCAAACTCCTGACCGGCGCAGACCAGCGTGGCGGCGGTTTCCTCGTAGAGATGGGGTTCCGCCACCGCGCACAGCAGCCTTGCGGCCACCAGCTCCAACACCGCTTTTTCCCCCACAGGGAGGGCGGACAAATCCGCATCCCGAAGATTGCGGGTGGGGATCACCGCATGGTGGTCGGTCACTTTCTTATCGTTGATGACCGCCTCCGGGTTGCAGACAATGGCAATCCCTTTTCGGAACGGCATCGCGTTGGCGGTGAGGTTGACTAACACCGGCAGGCCCTCCGCCATATCCGAGGTCAGATACCGGCTGTCCGTCCGGGGATAAGTACACAGCTTTTTCTCATAGAGGTTTTGCAGATAGTCCAGCGTTTGCTGGGCGGTAAACCCCAGCAGGCGGTTGGCGTCCCGCTGTAAGGTGGTCAGGTCATAAAGGGCGGGCGGCTTTTCGGACTTCTCTTTCCGCTGCGCCTGTTTCACCACCGCAGAACCGCCCTGGCAGGCGGTTTGCAGCTCTTTCGCGGCGTTTTTATCTTTCATCCGCGCCCCCACAGCGGTAAATCCGGGCAGTTCCAGCGCCACCGTATAGAACGGCTCCGGCTGGAAGGCTTCAATCTCTGCTTCCCGCTGGACGATAAGGGCCAGTGTAGGGGACATAACCCGCCCGATGTTGAGGGTCCGGCGGTACAGCACCGAAAACAGCCGGGTAGCGTTGATGCCCACCAGCCAGTCGGCTTTGGCGCGGCAGAGCGCCGCCTGATGCAGACCGTCATAGTCCGCGCCGGGGCGGAGGTTTTCAAAGCCCTCCCGGATTGCCGAATCCTCCATGCTGGAAATCCAGAGCCGCTTCATGGGCTTTTTGCAGCCCGCCAGCTCATAGACGTTGCGGAAAATCAGTTCGCCCTCCCGTCCCGCGTCACAGGCGTTTACCACCTCGGTCACATCCGGGGCGCACAGCAGCTTTTTGAGAATATCAAACTGTTTCTTCTTGTCCCGCCCCACGCTCATTTTCCAGTCCGAGGGCAGGATCGGCAGATCGTCATAGCGCCACTTGGCGTATTTAGGGTCATAGCTGTCCGCATCGGCAAGCCCGGCCAGATGCCCCACGCACCAGCTGACCCGCCAGCCGTTCCCTTCCAGATACCCGTCCTTGCGGGCATTGGCTCCGATTACAGCGGACAGGCTTTGGGCCACCGACGGTTTTTCAGCAATCACAAGGCGCATAATCTTCATCCTCCCATTCTTCCCGCATAGATGTACGCAATTTTTCCTCAATGCTGTTGTCCTCTGTCAGCATCAAGTCATAGCCAAACCGGTAATCATATCGGTACAGTTTTCCTACCAGATCATTGATGAGGATGCGGCAGGCCAGAATGACACGTTTTTTATCCACCTGCATCAGCTGGTAGCGTTGATAATCGTTGTAATAGGACTCATGCCGGTGCGCGCGGCTGTTGGCGTCCTCCAGCAGCCAGTCTACCGGGTCCTGGCAGCCTTCCTCTTTTTCCCCCTCCATATATTTCAGCAGTTCCATCACCATCGGAAAACTCTGCTCGTCCATACGGGCTTCTTCTTTCAGATAGCCGATCAGGGCGCATAAAAGCAGGCGGGCCGCTGTCTGTTCCCGTTGCGTTAAAGCCTCCATCGTCTTTGCGGCATCCGGCAGAAGCTTTTCCTCTACAAAAGTTTCCACATCGCCGGAGTACAGCTGGCGGATGGAATCTATGGACAGCGGGGCGGCTGTGTCGCCATCCATAGAAAAGTCATAAAGGTCGTCGCTCTGTGCAGGCTTTTTCCGAAGTTTGCGTGTCAGGGCAGTCAGAATATCGCCGCCCAGATACACCGCCAGACAGCACAGGTCAAAAACAGCAACGATTTTGATAAATAAAATAAGATACTTCATTTCCGATCTCTCCTTTCTTTCAGCTGCTTTTCCAGTTCCCGGTGGCAGAATCCCACACAGGGCCTCCCGTAGTTGCCGCAGCCATAGCAGGGGTGGCTTTTGGGTAAAGAAGGAGGGCTGGAAGTTTTCTTCCTGCCCTCCGGTTTCTGTGTCATCATGCGCTCAAAGGGGCTGTCAGTGAAGCGGGTCATTCCGGTTCTTCCTCACTTTCCTCCGGTTCCTCCTCCGCGCCCTCCTCGGATTCCCACAGCTCATCTTCCTCATCGCCGTAGTCGTAATCGTCCAGATTGTCCGGGCCTTTGGTTTTCGGCTTGTTCTTCATAAACTTGAAGTAGTAGAGCGCGCCCCCGCCGCCTAACAGGGCCACAACCAAAAGCAGGACAGCCGGATTCATGCCGGACTTTTTCTCCGGTTCCGGCTCCGCTGCAGGCGGCTCCTCCGGTTCCGCCGCCTTGCCGGTGCAGCTTGTCATGGTAAAGGCGCAGACCGGGCAGTTCCGGTTGATCGCGCCTGCCTGACATTTCTCGGTGCAGCCGCAAACGGCAGGAGGTTCCTCGCTGGCCTCGTCCTCCATCAGCGCCATCAGATCGGCCTCATCCACCTGGTTCAGAAAATGGACGGTGTTTTCCCCCTCGTCATCCCGGTCCACCAGGATGTAAAAGTAGTTGCCGTTTTTGGTGGTAACGGTAATCAGCTGCTTGTTCCCGCCGTAATCGTCCACCAGGGTGGCGTTGCCATCCGGGGTGAGGGGCGGCGTTTCCTCCGGCTGCTCCACCTGTACGTTGGAATCGTTGGTTTCATCAGCCGGTTCCCCGCCGCCGCCCGCGTAGGCGGGGACAGAAAAACCGCCCATAAGAACCAGGGCGGTGCAAAGCGCGGCCAGTGTCCGCAATAGCTTTTTAGATTTCATCGTGATTTTCCTCCTTCTCTTGGGCATCGGGGGCAGAAGCTCCCGTGCCCGGAATCCCGCCGCCGGACAGCAGCGCGTTCAGCTCCTGCGGGGTCATTCGGACCGCCCGCACCAGCTGGACGATTTGCAGGTTCTCCGCCTCGGTTTTCTGCGCCTCCAATTCCCGCAGCCTGTTCTGGTATTCCGCCAGCTTTTCGCGGGTCTTTGCAATCTCCCGGTCAATCCGGTCGATTTTGTTCGTTGCCATCTGTAAACACTCCTTCCCATATGGTTTAGTTCCAGTTCATCAGGCCGTAGCCCTTGATACACTGGTAATTCAGATCATAGCTTTTGATTTTGCAGGCGTCGCCGGAATTGCCCTCCACCGTATAGACCCGGCTCCCGTCTGTGCCGATCACAATGCCGACATGGTCGGCGGAACCGTCCAAATCCCAGTCAAAGAAAATGGCGTCGCCGGGGGCGATGTTGGCATATCCGCGTCCGCCCCATTGCCCATGCGACTGGAACCAGGGTACGCCCTGGGACTGACAGCCAGCAAAGCGCGGTTCGCTTTTCCCGGCCTGGTTATAGCACCAGCTCACGAAGCAGGCGCACCATTCCACCCGGCTGTTAAAGCCGTACCAGCTCCAATACGGATAGCCGCCCACGTTTCCCACCTGACGCTTCGCCAGATCCACCAGTCCCGGATTGCCGGGGCGGGTCCCGTTTATAAACTCCACGCCGCTCAAATCCTCGGAATTTCCCATATCCGGGGAACCGCCGCCAAACAGCAGCGGCTTGTTGCCCCTGGTGGCGATATAGACCTGGTACATCTCATATTCGTCCGGGGTGAGAAGCTCCGGCGCAAGGGCGGAAATCTGGGTGTTCACAAGCTCCACATGGAGGATGTAGTATTCATAGGGGACTTCCTCGCTGGTCGTTTCCCCGGTTTCCGGGTCGGTGCTGGTTTCGGTGCGGTAGCGGATTTCCACCTCCTCGGTCAGCGTCAGGACATATTGGAGGTCAAAGACCCGCTGTAACTGTGCCGCCGCGCTCTGGGGCGTGTACTCATGGAGCAGGGCGCTTAAATAAGCCGCCAGCTCATGGGGATTATGGCCGATGGGGTCTAAATTGTACCGGTACTCGTCATAGCCGGGGTGCAGGCTCTCTATGTTATCCAGTTCGGCTTGCAGTTCCGCCTCCTTTGCGGCATAATCCGCTTCGGTCCCCAGCATATCCTCGTCTTTGGAGGGATAGGTGGAACCGGACACCGCCGAGCCGATGCTCTGGGCCAGCATGGAGCAGGAGGACAGGGTATTCATCAGCAGGCAGACCAGCAGAAACAGCGCCAGCGCAATCAGGAATCCCTTCTTGTGCCGCATGACAAACCGGCCTGCCTGTTCCGCTTTTTCTTTGACAGACTTTGCCGCCTTGCCGGTCTTGTGCGCGGTCTTGGTGGTATGGCCTGCGGC
>ERZ808028.1294-NODE-1294-length-15601-cov-7.798441_pt1 | contig 15601 bp, 11 predicted proteins | sample MGYA00380184_ERZ808028 | MGnify/ENA primary metagenome ERZ808028 (study PRJEB31490, sample SAMN06133397) | mouse gut metagenome | isolation source: J8_1 | host: mice | place: China: Chengdu | collected 2015-05 ...
TGGTATCTAAACGCTTCCGCGCTTAAACCGAATTTATTGAAGCCAATCTAGCTTCAAGTTAGAATTGATGAGACCCTTCATTTCGCTGCCTTCCGACAGCTTCCTGAAGGACTCAAGTCCTTCTGGTGCTTCGTGTTCTTTCGTTGTTTAATTTACAAGGTGCAAACCCGTCCGCTCTTGCCGGACAGTGACTTATTCTAGCACACTGTCTTTCGCTTGTCAAGCCCTTTTTTCATCTTTTTCGGAATTTCTTCCGATCCAGGCCCTTGAGCCCTCATCCAAGCTCTTGCCGCGAACTTTGTTATCTTACCACACCCGCCAAGGTTTGTCAAGCCCTTTTTTCGATTCCCTCGAATGTTTCTTGACTTTTTTCGCTCTCGCGACCCCTGTTGTGTGGCGCTCGATTATATTAGCAAATCCCTCCTCAAATGTCAACCCCCTTTTTCAAGTTTTTTCGAGTTTTTTCGGAGCCTTCGCCATCCACATCTCCCCGGCAAAATTTGCTGCGGCCCAACAATGTATGCGCGGCAGTCCAGCGCTTTTTTTACTTGCGCAACCGTCCCACCTGTGTTACCCTATTTGTACACTATTATGAATTGTAAAGGAGGCTGTGCCATGCCCATCCGTATTCCTGACTCTCTCCCCGCTACCAGCGTTTTGGAGGGCGAGAACATCTTTGTTATGACGGAGCGCCGTGCCCTGCATCAGGACATCCGCCCTTTGAACCTGCTTATTCTCAACCTGATGCCCACCAAGATTGTCACCGAGACTCAGCTGCTGCGCAAGCTGTCCAACACCCCCCTTCAGGTCAATGTCCAGCTCCTCCAGACCAAGAGCCACGCCCCACAGAATACCGACGTGGCCCACCTGAAATCTTTCTATACCACTTTCGACCAAGTGAAGGACCAGCAGTTTGACGGCATGATCATCACCGGGGCCCCGGTGGAGAATCTGGAATTTGAGGAGGTGGACTATTGGGAGGAGCTGTGCCAAATCATGGACTGGACCCGAACCCACGTCCACTCCACGTTCCATATCTGCTGGGGGGCCCAGGCAGGGCTGTACCATCACTACGGCATCGACAAACGCACCCTGCCCCACAAGCTGTCCGGCGTATATGAACACACCATTATCCGCAAGCGCTCCCCACTGTTCCGCGGTTTCGACGACCACTTCTGGGCGCCGCACTCCCGCTACACCGAAATCACCATGGAGCAGCTGCTTGAAAAACCGGAGCTGGAGATTCTGGCCCTGTCCCACGAAGCGGGGGTGTTCGGTGTAAAGAGCTCGGACAACCGCCGGTTCTTTATCTTCGCCCACCCGGAATACGACGACGACACCCTGGCCCAGGAGTACTTTCGGGACGTAAAGCGGGGCCTGGACCCAGACCTGCCCGCCCACTATTTCCCCGGTAATAACCCCAGCCTTTCCCCCATTGTCAATTGGCGCAGCTCGGGCCAGCTGCTGTACACCAACTGGCTGAACTACTATGTCTACCAGACCACTCCCTATGACCCCAGGAAAATCCCCCTGGAGTCTCAGGCATAAACGTATGCTTCAGATTTCCAACCTTAAGCTTCCGGTGGACGGAGGACAGAACCTGCTCCGCCAAAAAGCCGCCGGAGCTCTGGGCGTCCGTCCGGACGACATTTTGGAGCTGTCCCTCCACCGCCAGTCCATCGACGCCCGGAAGAAGTCCGACGTCCGCCTGGTCTGCACCGCCCGCGTTACATTAAATAAAGAAATGGAGGACGCCGTCCTCCGCCGTGCTCCCAAAGGGGTGTCGGCTGTGGCGGATGCGCCCTATGTTCTCCCCGCCCTGGGCCGGACCTCTCCCCTGCCCCCGGTGGTGGTGGGGATGGGCCCGGCGGGGCTGTTCGCCGCCCTGACCCTGGCCCGCGCGGGCCTGCGGCCCATTGTGCTGGAGCGAGGCCGGGAGGTGGACCGGCGTACCGCGGATGTGGAGCGCTTTTGGGCCACAGGCTGTCTATCCGCCTCCTCCAACGTCCAGTTTGGGGAGGGGGGCGCGGGAACCTTCTCCGACGGCAAGCTGACCACCGGGGTCAACGACCCCCGCGTCTCCCACGTATTCGACACCTTCGTGTCCCACGGAGCCCCGGAGGACATCAAATGGTCCCACAAGCCCCACATCGGCACCGACGTGCTCCGAAACGTGGTCAAGTCCATTCGCCGGGAACTGCTGTCGCTGGGCGCGGATATCCGCTTCGGCCACCAGCTCACCGGCCTGGTCCGGACCGGCGGGCGGCTGTCCGGCGTCACAGTGACAACAGATGGCGGCCCCTGTGCCGCCCCCATCCCCTGCGGCGCGCTGGTGCTGGCCCCCGGCCACTCCGCCCGGGACACCTTTCAAATGCTATATGAGTGCGGCCTGCCCATGGAGCGCAAGAGCTTTGCCATCGGCGTGCGCATCGAGCACAGCCAGGAGGCCGTCAGCCGGGCCCAGTTCGGCGCGTTCTGGGACAAGCTCCCCGCCGCCGACTACAAGCTGGCCTGCCACCTGCCCTCGGGCCGGTCGGCCTTCACCTTCTGCGTCTGTCCCGGCGGGCAGGTGGTGGCCGCCGCCAGCGAACACGGCCAGGTGGTCACCAACGGCATGAGCCTTCGGGCCCGGAATGGGGCCAACATCAACGGCGGCTTTCTGGTGGGGGTGAACCCGGACGACTTCGGCGGAAACGATCCCCTGTCCGGCGTCCGCTTCCAGGAGCGGTGGGAGCGGGCCGCCTTTGAGGCGGGGGGCGGAGGCTTCCGCGCCCCGGCCCAGCTGGTGGGAGACTTCTTGGCGGGCCGCCCCTCTGCGGGCCCCCAGTCCATCCTGCCCACCTACCGCCCCGGCGTCTCCTGGACCGCCCTGGACGGCGTGCTCCCCGGTTATGTGCTGGACACCTTGAGGGAGGCCCTCCCTCTCTTTGACCGCAAGCTCCACGGCTTCGCCCACCCGGACGCGGTGCTGACGGGGGTGGAGACCCGCTCGTCCTCCCCGGTGCGCATCCTCCGGGACGCTTCCTTCCAGTCCCCCGCCCTGCCCGGTCTTTACCCCTGCGGCGAGGGGGCGGGCTACGCCGGGGGCATCACCTCCGCCGCTGTGGACGGAATTAAGGTGGCGGAGGCCGTCATTTTGGGTTGAAGCGCTGCTCCCGACGGCTTCGCAACCTCGCAGTCGTGCTCCGCCTGCTCGCGACGCGCGGCTTCCCTCCGTCTCGGAGAAAACCCGTCCCCGCTGCGCGGCGACTGGGCTTTTCTCTTCGCTTCGGTCCATCCGCGCTGCTCCCGACGGCTTCGCAACCTATTGTTTACGTCCCGCAACCCAAACGCAACAGAAAATTGGTGGCCTGAACGGGGTGTCCCGCTCTAAAATGGGGACACCTTGAAAGGAGGTCATCACCATGACATTCGGTGAAAATCTGCAATTTCTGCGCAAGCGCGCCAACATGACCCAGGAGGACCTGGCGGAGAAGATGGATGTCTCCCGCCAGTCGGTAAGCAAGTGGGAGTCCAACTCCTCCTACCCGGAGACGGAGGCCATTCTGCGCCTATGCACCCTCTTCCACTGTGACATGGACACCCTGTTGCGGGGCGACGTGTCCCGCCGCTTCGGCGAGGACGCGTCCCTCTGGGACCAGCACATGAACACCTTTGCCGCCGCCACGACGGCGGGGGTGGTTCTGGTGCTGCTGGGCGTCACCCTCATGCTGTTTGTGGGTGAGTTTTTCGCCCTTGAAATGTGGGCGGGGGTGATTTTTTTCCTGTTCCTCTCCGCCGCCGTCACCACCTTCATCCTCTCCGGCATGGGCCACGACACCTTCCTGCGCCAGCACCCCGGCATCGGCCCCTGCTACACCACGGAGGAGATGAACCGCTTCGAGCGCCGCTTCCCCGCCCTCATCGCCATCCCCATCGTCCTTCTGCTGCTGGGGCTCACCGCCATGATCCCCTTGGAACCCCTCGCCCCGCCCCAGTTCAGCAAGGACCAGTGGGACGCCCTGTGCGGGACCTTGTTCCTGCTGTGCGTCACCATCACCGCCGCCGCCCTCACCTGGGCGGGCATCCAGCACTCCAAATACGGCTTCCCCGAGGAGAAGATGACCCCGGCCCAGCGCCGGGTGGGCCGGATCTGGGGCGTGGGCATGGTGGCCGCCACGGCGCTGTACGTGGGCCTGGGCTACGGGCTGGACCTGTGGAAGCAGGCCGCGCCGGTTATCTATACCGTGGCCGCCCTGCTGTGCGTGGCCCTCACCATCCTGGTGAAAAAGGACGACGAACCCTAAGAACCCTAAGAACCTGTATTCACAACTTCAATTCACCGTCTGGTCGGGTGTTTCGGCTGTGAATGCAGGTTCTAAAGGAGCGCTTTTATGATTGACCGCCGCCCAAATTATTACGATACATTCCACTGCCTGGGCGGGTCCTGCCCGGACACCTGCTGCCGGGACTGGTCGGTGGTCCCCGACGGGGATACGTTGGCGGACTACGCCGCCGCCCCCTCCCCTCTGGGGGAGCGCATCGCCCAAAACCTGGCCGCAGATGAGGACGGGGACGTGTGCTTCCGCCTGGATGAACAGGGGCTGTGCGCCCTTTTGACCCCCGACGGCCTGTGCGCCATTCAAAGGGACTGGGGGGAGGAGCATCTCTGCGCCCACTGCGCCGCCTACCCCCGGTTCATTGAGGAATACGGCTGTCTCACCGAATTCTCCCTGGCAATTTCCTGCCCGGAGGCGGCGCGGCTCCTGCTGGAGGCCCCCCGGTTTACGCTGATTGAGGCGGATGACGGCATAGAGGACCCGCCCTTTGAGGGCGTAGACTCGGACCTGCTGGCGGGGCTGGAGCACAGCCGCGCCCGGGTCCTGGCCCTTCTGGACGGGGGAAATGGAACCATTTGGGAGAAGCTGCGGATTGTGCTGACCTATGCCCTGGACCTTGAAGGCTTCATTGGCATGGGTGAATATAGCCAAATAGCCTCCCCCTTCCCGCCCCCGCTCGAACCCGACCCCTCCCGGCGGCAGGGTCCCACCGTCCGCCTCTTGGAGGTGCTCTCGGAGCTGGAGCCCCTGCGCCCCGACTGGCCCGAACTGCTGAAGGAGCGGGCCAAGCAGCTCTCCGCCCTCGCGGAAGCGGACTACGCCGCCCTGCGCTCACGGTATGAGCGGGCCAACCCCCGCTGGGAGCGGCAATTGACCAACTTGGCCTGTTACCTGGTGTTCCGCCACTGGCACAAGGCGGTGAACGACGACGCGCTCTATGGCCGCGCCGCTTTTGTATGCGCCGCCTGCGCTGCCCTGTACCATCTGGCCCTGTTCCAGCCGGGGGAGGAAGCCGTCCTGTGGACCCGCTTCAGCCGGGAGGTGGAGCACGACGAGGACAATCTGAGCCGGCTGATCTGGGCGCTGGACCGCTGGATTCCGGCCGATTTTATTTGAGAGAGGAGCCGATTTCATGTCCAACTATCTCAGCGACCACGTCCGCCTGGGGGAGGACCTGACCAGCGTGGTCATTCTGGACCAGACCCTTCTGCCCAACGAGGTCAAGCACCTCACCCTGCGCACGCCGGAGGAGATGTTTGAGGCCATCCGGCTCCTGCGGGTCCGGGGGGCCCCGGCCATCGGCATCTGCGCCGGATACTGTCTGGCCGCCCTGGCGGAGCAGCGCAAATCCCTGCCCCCGGACCAGTTCCGGGCTCAGCTTCACCAGCTGTCCCAATACCTCAACTCCTCCCGGCCCACGGCGGTGAACCTGAGCTGGGCGCTGAACCGGCTGGGGCAGCTGGCCCATTCCATGCCTCACGCGGACCCTCCCGCCATCGCGGACGCCCTTGTGGAAGAGGCCATCGCCATCCACAAAGAGGACATCGCCATGTGCAGGGCCATCTCGGAATACGGCCTCACCCTCATCAAGGAGGGCGACGGGGTGCTCACCCACTGCAACGCGGGGCCGCTGGCCACCTCCCAGTACGGCACCGCCCTGGGCCCTTTGCTGCTGGGGACGGAGCGGGGGATGAAATTCCGGGTGTTCGCCGACGAGACCCGCCCCCTGCTCCAGGGCGCGCGGCTCACCTCCTACGAGCTGGACAAGGCGGGGGTGGACGTGACCCTAATCTGCGACAACATGGCCTCCATGGTGATGAAAAACGGCTGGGTGAACGCCTGCTTTGTGGGCTGCGACCGGGTGGCGGCCAACGGCGACGCCGCCAACAAGATCGGCACCAGCGGCGTGGCCATCCTGGCCAAGCACTACGGCATCCCCTTTTATGTGCTGGGCCCCACCTCCACCGTCGACCTGAACTGCCCCACCGGGGAGGAAATCCAGATCGAGCTGCGGGACCCGGAGGAGATCCGCTCCAAATTCTACGCCCAGCCCATGGCCCCGGCGGGAGTGAAGTGCTACAACCCCGCTTTCGACGTGACGGACCACACCCTGATCTCCGGCATCGTCACGGAAAAGGGGATCTGCCGCCCGCCCTACGCCCAGTCGCTGACGGCGCTGTTTCGTTGAAAAAACCGCCCTGTTTCTGAGAAACAGGGCGGTTTTCTTATCCTTTAGCCGTTCAAACAGCTTCTGCCATAGCCTTTACCAGCTCCCTCATCTGCACCCGGTTCTCCTCACTGACCGCGGAGCGGATGGTGACCTTGGGTTCCAGCACATTCAGCCCCTTCATTCCCTCCAGCTCCGCCAGCATGGTGCGCAGGGCGGTGGGGCCCCAGGATCCGTTCTCCATCAATCCTACGGCCCGGTCCTTGAATCCCTTGGACTTCAGCCGGGCCAGCAGCTGAGCCATGGGTGGGAACACCCCCGCGTCATAGCTGGCCGCCGCCAGTACAAGGCCGCTGTACCGGAAAGCCCCGGCCACCGCCTCCGCCCAGTCCTGCCGGGCAAGGTCTATCGTCTCCGCCGTCAGCCCTTCGGCCCGCAGCATGTCCGCCAGCTCCAGCGCCGCCTTCGCGGTGTGTCCGTGGATGGAGGCATAGGCCACCAGCACCCCCCGCTCCTCTGGAATGTAGCGGCTCCACAGGTCGTATTTCTCCAGAGCAAGGGCCAGCCCTTCCCCGGACAGCACCGGGCCGTGAAGGGGGCACACCGCCGCAATGTCCAGCGACGACGCCTTTTTCAGCAGAGACTGCACATTGGTGCCGTACTTGCCCACAATGTTGATGAAATACCGCCGGGCCTCGTCAACCCAAGGCTCCGCCGGGTTGGCGGACCCGAACCGCCCGAAGCCGTCGGCGGAGAACAGAATTTTGCTGTTCTTCTCATAGGACACCATCACCTCCGGCCAGTGCACCATGGGGGCCAGATAGAAGCTCAGGCTGTGCCCGCCCAGCTCCAGCTCATCCCCCTCCTTCACGACAAGGGCGCGGCCCTCATAGCTCTCCCCGGTAAAGGCGGCCAGCATAGGGAAGGTGCGGGCGTTTCCCACCAGGGTCATGCCGGGATACTTTTCCGCCAGGGAGGCCACACTCCCGGCGTGGTCCGGCTCCACGTGGTGGACCACCAGATAGTCCGGCGCCCGCCCCGCCAGAACCCGGTCCAAATTGTCCAGCCACTCCCCCGTTTTGCGGGGGTCCACCGTGTCCAGCACGGCCACCTTCTCATCCAAAATCACATAGGAATTGTAGCTCACGCCGCCGGGAACGGCGTACTGGCTCTCAAACAGATCGATATCGTCGTCAAAACAGCCCACCGGCACAACAGCCGGATCAAGATGAAAGCTCATGATAACAGTCCTTTCTTTCGTAGGTCCGGGGACGCCCGGTTTCAACGCCCATCATTTTACTATGAATTGCCTCTCCCGTCAAGTTTTCCTGCCCCCTCAGTCTTGACAATTTCCGTCCCTGGTGATACACTGTCTCCTGTCAAAATGGCGATGACGGAAAAGAACCCGCAATGCGGCGCACAGAGAGGGACGCGTTTTGGTGGAAGCGCCCCGCGCACAGCGGCGGGCGGTACCGCTCCCGAGCCGCCCATGAGGAATGGGACGGGGCTTTCCCGTTATAGAAAGACACGAGCGGCAAGTTGTCACGCTGCGCCTGCTCGCGACGCGCGGCTTCTCTGGGACTCGGGCTGGTCCGCAAGCCACTTCGTGGTTTTCCCCTTGCCCTCGCTCCGGTCCATCCGCGCTGCCCGCGACGGCCCCGCGCTTCTTGCAAACAGGGTGGAACCGTGGAATGCGTTTTCGTATCCCACCCCTGATCCAATCAGGGGTGGGATTTTTATACTCTTACCCCAATTTAAGGAGGAATACCCAATGAGTGAAGAAAATCTGTATACCTTTGAAAACGAGCAGTACCGCAAGACCTACTGGCACACCTGCTCCCACGTGATGGCCCAGGCGGTGAAGCGCCTGTGGCCGGAGGTGAGGCTGGCCATCGGCCCGTCCATCGACGAGGGCTGGTACTACGACATGGACGCCCCCTTCGCCTTCACCCCCGAGCACCTGGAGCAGATCGAGGCCGAGATGCGCAAAATCTGCAAGGAAAAGCTGAAGCTGGAGCGGTTCGAGCTGCCTCGGGCCCAGGCGCTGGCCTTCATGGAGGAGAAGGGGGAGCCCTTCAAGGTGGAGCTCATCCAGGACCTGCCGGAGGACGCCGCCATCTCCTTCTACAAGCAGGGGGAGTTTACCGACCTGTGCGCCGGCCCCCACCTGGACTCCACCGGGCGGATCAAGGGCAACGCCCTCAAGCTCACCGCCTGCAACGCCGCCTACTGGCGGGGGGACAGCAATCGGGAGACCCTCCAGCGCATATACGGTATTGCCTTCCCCAAGAAGGACGAGCTGGACGAGTACCTGGCCCGCATCGAGGAGGCCAAGAAGCGGGACCACCGCCGGCTGGGCAAGGAGCTGGGGCTGTTCATGCTCCGGGACGAGGGCCCGGGCTTCCCCTTCTTCCTGCCCAAGGGCATGGTGCTGAAAAACACCCTCATCGACTACTGGCGGCAGGTCCACAAGAAGTACGGCTATGTGGAGATCGCCACCCCCATCATGCTCAACCGCCAGTTGTGGGAGCGTTCCGGCCACTGGGACCACTATAAAAACAATATGTACGCCACCGTTATCGACGACGTGGACTTTGCCGTCAAGCCCATGAACTGCCCCGGCGGAATGCTGGTGTACGCCAGCGAGCCCCACTCCTACAAGGAGCTGCCCCTGCGGGTGGGCGAGCTGGGCCTGGTCCACCGCCACGAGCTGTCCGGGGCCCTCCACGGTCTGTTCCGGGTGCGCTGCTTCACCCAGGACGACGCCCACGTGTTCATGACCCGTGACCAGATGAAGGACGTGATTCAGGAAACGGTGCGGCTGTTTGACGAGGTGTACTCCACCTTCGGCCTGAGCTACACCATCGAGCTGTCCACCATGCCGGAGGACCACATCGGCACCGTGGACGAGTGGGAGCGCAACCAGGACATTTTGAAGGACGCCATCACCGGCATGGGCAAGGAGTTCGTCGTCAACGAGGGAGACGGGGCTTTCTACGGCCCCAAGCTGGACTTCCACCTGGCCGACTCCCTGGGCCGGACCTGGCAGTGCGGCACCATTCAGCTGGACAGCCAGCTCCCCGAGCGGTTTGAGCTGGAGTATACCGGCGAGGACGGCGCAAAGCACCGCCCCGTCATGATCCACCGGGTGGTGCTGGGCTCCATCGAGCGGTTCATCGGCGTCATCACCGAGCACTTTGCCGGGGCGTTCCCTGCGTGGCTGGCCCCCGTCCAGGTGAAGGTGCTGCCCGTCACCGACCGGGCGGAGGACTACGCCCGCCAGGTGTCCGCCAAGCTGGAGGAGCTGGGCTTCCGCACCGAGGTGGACGGCCGCAACGAAAAGATCGGCAAGAAGATCCGGGAGGCCACCCTGGAAAAGGTGCCCTTCATGCTGGTGGTGGGCGACCGGGACATGGAAAACGGCACCGTTTCCCCCCGCCGCCGCTCCGGGGAGGACCTGGGAGCCATGGGCCTGGACCAGTTCGCCGCCCTGCTGGACGAGGAGGTCAAGAGCAAGGCCATCAAATAAGCAGCAAAACAGGCGGACGCCGCGGCGTCCGCCTGTTTTGTCGTTTATGTCTCCTCCTCCGGCTCAGGCAGGACCACCACTTTGATCTCCAAAACCCGGTGGTGTTCCGCCCGGGTGACGGTGACGTCCAAATTCTCCCACACAAAGTGGTCCCCCGGCTCGGGGACTCGGCCCAGCTGCTCCAGCACCCAGCCGGACACCGTAGCTGCGTCACACTCCCCCGTGAGCGCAAACAGATCGTACATGTCGTCCAAATCGGCGCTGCACGCGATGAGGTAGCTGCCGTCGGGCTGCTTGCGGAACTGCTCCACCACCTCGTCGTGCTCGTCCCAAATTTCGCCCACCAGCTCCTCCACAATGTCCTCCATGGTGAGGATACCCTCGGTGCCGCCGTACTCGTCCACCACCACCGCCATCTGGGTCTTGGTGCGCTGGAACTGGCGCATGAGGTCGTCGATCTTGGTGCCGGAGGTGATGTGGAGCACCGGCCGCACCAGTGGGGCCAGCTGATCCCGGCCATGGTAGCGGGCGGAGAACAAGTCCTTCTGGTGGATGACGCCCACAACGTCGTCGATGCTCTCGTGGTACACCGGCAGGCGGGAGTATCCCTCTGCGGCGAATACCGCCGCCACATCCGCCAGGGAGGCGGTGTCCTCCACGGCGATCACGTCCACCCGGGGGGTAAGGATGTCCCCGGCCTCCAGGTCGTCAAAACGGATGGCGGAGCGGATGAGCTGGCTCTCCTCCCGGTCCAGGCCGCCCTGGTCCTCCGCCTCCTCCACCATAGTGACCAACTCCTCGTCGGTGATACCCTCGTCCTCCGCCTTGTGGAACAGCTTGCTCAGCAGCTTTTTCCAAAGGCCGAACAGGAAGTTCAGCGGAGTGAGCACCGTCATGAACAGCCGCAGCAGCGGTGCGGAGAACATAGCGAAGGCCTCCGGGGACTCCTTGGCCAGACTCTTGGGGGAAATCTCGCCGAAAATGAGCACCACGATGGTGAGTACGATGGTGGACACCGCCGGACCGCTCTCCTCGTTGATCAGCTTGATGAACAGCAGGGTGGAGAGGGTTGCGGCCACGTTGTTGACAATGTTGTTGCCGATGAGGATGGTAGACAGCAGTTTGTCGTAATCCTCCGCCAGGGCCAGGGTCTTTTCCGCCTTTTTGTCGCCGCCCTCGGCGCGGCTCTTCAGGCGGATGCGGTTGAGGGACGTGAAGGCTGTCTCTGTGGCGGAGAAGTAGCCGGACATAACCACCATCAGCACCAGCACGGCCAGCAGTATCATACTGTCAGGGTCCATGGGGACAAAATCAACTCCTAAAATAAGTAAAGATTTACCTTTTATAAGGTATTGCAAAATATATACCATACTTTTGGGGAAAAAGCAAGAGGCAGAACCCGCATTCGCGTCCGAACGGGCCGGAAAAGGGGCCGGACAGTGAATTGAGGTCGTGAAGACAGCGTCCCCAGTTTCTATTTGGGCCTTCTCCGCCTCAGCGCGGCCAGCACCGACGCCGCCGCCGACACCCCGCCCAACGCCAGTCCGGGAACCAGTCCCGGGGCGGTGTAGCGCAGCTCCACCTCGTGTTCCCCGCCGGAGAGCGGAACGGCAAGGAATGTGTCCAGCCATGTCCCGGAGGCCGCTTTTTTCCCGTCCACATAGGCGGTCCAGCCGTCCTCTGCGGGGATGGTGGTCGCCAGCGTCCGTTCTCCGTCCGCCCGCGCCGTCAGCCGCACCCGGCCTCCGTCCACTTCCGTGACCTCCACATTGTTCAGCCGCTCCGCCACGCTGTGCAGCGTCTCCAGGTCGCACTCCCACAGCTCCCCCGCCCAGCCGGAACCGCCCCGGACGGTGACCGTCCATGTCTCGCCCATGGCGGGCGTCCCCAGGCAATGGACAGACGCGGCCTCATCGGCGCCCAGCGCCGCCACCCGCCTGCCGTTTACCAGCACCTCTTTCAGCCTCTTGTCCGACAAGTCGGCGTACACCGGCGCGTCCACCCCCATCAGCACAAAGGTGGTCTCCCCCGCTCGGACGGTTTTCTGCGCCGGAACCGGGTAAAATACCGCCGTATACTCCCCCAGCAGACTGGACAGAAGGTCGTTCTGCCGCTCAAAGGGGGTCTCTCCCTCGAAGGTAAGGCTGTCTCCCTCGGGCACAAAGGCCAGCGGCAGCGCGTCCGGGTTTTTCCACAGCGTCAGCCCTCCCGCCTGGTCCACCTGTGTGTAACCGGGCATATTCTCCCGAGCGGCCACATACTCCACGCCGAGTAGCGCGTCGGTCACGGGGGTGGAGCCGTAATAGGCGCACCACATCCAGGCCTGGGCAAACCCCAGCTCTTTGAGCAGCCGGTTCACGTTGTGGTTGTACAGGCTGCTGTAGTGGGTGATGCCCGGGTAGCCGAAGGACAGCGGGCTGTTGAGTCCCCGGTCCTCCGCCGCCCCCATGCGGAAAAAGCGCCCCCCGGCGTCCTGCTCCGCCGCCTGCGCCAGCCGGGCGTTGGCGGCATAATATTTTTGGTATTCCCAGTAGGACCCGGGCCTGAACTGCTGCTCCAGCCCATAGAGGATGCGCTTTGTGTTCGCCCCCAGCTGGACCACCGACAGCACCGTCAAAAGCACCGCCGCCCCCCGCCGGACCCATACTCCCCGTTCCGCGAAAGCCGCCAGCAGCGGCCCCAGGGCCTGGACCGCCAGATACACCAGTACGAAGGAAAACACAAAGGAGTAGCGGAAGGGAAACCAGTTGGGCCGCTGGAACAGGTGCCACACCTTGTCCAGAGGCGAGAGCAGCATGGACGCCGCCAACGCCAGCACCAACGCCCCGTTGGCCAGCCGCTCCCGCCGGGAAAACTCCCGGAGGAAAAAATACAGCGCCGCCAGAACCAGCACCGCCGTCCCGCAGAATATGTAGGGCGGCGCGCCATAGCCGATGGACTGGAACTGCCCGCCCCGCAGCTGGCCCAGCAGCTCCAGCGGGCCGCAGGCCAGCAGGCCGTCATACTCCACGCCGCCGCCGCTGAATTTGCCGTTGAACATGGCCAGCAGGGTGGGCAGCCACATCCACGCCGTCAGGCCCATGGCGCAGGCAGCCCCGCCGAAAAACCGGCCCAGCACCTTCACCAGCGTCTGTTTGTCGGGCCCCAGCGCCACCAGACGGACGCACAGGTACAGCGCGCAGAAAATCCCCGCCATATAGGAGATGTACCACGTGGAGAAAAAACACACCGTCAGCGCCGCCGCAAACGGTCCCGCACCCTTTCCCTCCAAAATCCGCTCCAGCGCCAGCAGGATCAAGGGCAGCCAGATCACCCCGTCCAGCCACATAATACAGATGGAATAGGCCGCATTGTAGGACATCAGCGCGTAGCACACCGCTCCCAGCAGAGCGGCTCCGCCGGACCCGGAAAAACGGCGCTGGGCAAAAATGGCAAAGGACAGCCCCGCCAGCCCTATCTTCAGCACCGTCAGGAACATCAGCCCCACGGGCATGGCCTCGTTGGGCACCAGCAGCGTCAGCAGGGACAGCGGGCTGGACACATAGTAGGAAAACACCCCAATGTAGGACGTGCCCAGCGCCTTGGACCAGGAGAAGAACAGATCCCCGTGCTTCAGCGCGCAGAAAAACTCCACATACTGGCTGGACATATCGGACATCAGAATTGTCTTGTCCCCCCAGGGGGCCATCCCCATGGCGGCATAGGCCCAAAGCATCACCGCAGCCGGGACGGCAAAGGCGGCAATACAGACCGCGGCCCGGAAAAGCCTGTTATTGGTCCTCATGGTCCCCTCCCCGTTCCCGCAGGATATAAATGGGCCTGCCCTTCACCTCCAGGTAGGTCTTGGCCAGATACTGCCCCACAATGCCGATGCAAAACAGCTGAATGCCGGTGACCAGCAGGATGATGCACACCAGGGACGGCCAGCCGTAGGCGCTGCCTCCCCACACCAGCTGGCGCACGATGACAACGACGATGGCGAAAAAAGCCACCACACAGAACACCAGCCCCAGCACCGACGCGATGGCCAGCGGCGCGGTGGAAAATGCGATGATGCCGTCCAGCGCGTAAATGAGCAGCTTGAAAAAGGACCACTTGCTCTCCCCGCCGGACCGCTCCACGTTCACCGTCTCCACCCACTTGGTTCGGAAGCCCACCCAGGAGAAAATGCCCTTGGAAAACCGGTTATACTCAGTGAGGCGCAAAATGGCGTCCACCATCTGCCGCGTCATGAGCCGGAAGTCCCGGGCCCCGTCCACGATCTCCGTCCTGCTCATTTTGTTGATGACCTTATAGAACTGCCGGGCAAACCAGGAGCGGATGGGGGGCTCTCCCTTCCGGTCCACCCGCCGGACGGCGGCGCAGTCATATCCGCCCTCCCGCACCGCCTCCAGCAGCTCCGGCAGCAGCTCCGGCGGGTCCTGGAGGTCCACGTCCATCACCGCCACATAATCGCCCCGGGCGTGCTCCAGCCCGGCGAACATAGCCGCCTCTTTGCCAAAATTCCGGGAGAAGGACAGCCACCGCACCCCCGAATGCTTTTCCGCCAGGCCGCGCACAATATCCATCGTGCGGTCGGCGGACCCGTCGTCCACAAAAATGTACTCCGTCTCCACGCCGGACAGCTCCCGGCACACCGCAGACGCCGTCCGGAAAAAGGCCTCCACCGTGGCCTCCTCATTGTAACAGGGCACGATGATGCTCAGCCGCTCCATCCCTGCTCCCTCTTTTCTAAAAAGCGCCCCAAAAAATCCGGGCAGATTTTCCAAATATACCGGTATTCTATCACACAGCCTCCTCCATTGTCAATTCACCTCCCCAGGCGGAAGGGCCGGGACTTCCCCAGCCCCGGCCCTTCCATGGCTCACATAGGGGAAAAGGCGTCCTTCCCCAGCAGGCACACCGGACACACCCAGTCGTCCGGAATATCCTCAAACGCGGTTCCCGGCGCGATGCCGTTGTCCGGGTCGCCCAGCTCCGGGTCGTACACCCAGCCGCACACACACAGATACTTGTCCATTTTACCCATTCAAATTCACTCCTTTTTCAAAGTGGTGTCAGTATGCCCGGATTTCCGCCCCGCCACACCCAAGAAGTCGCATGCCCTGGTTTTTCCACGCATAGGACCGGGGATTTTTTCACATCCTCTTGTCATACGGGCGGGCACAGCCCCGCCTGACTATACCTACGGAAAGAGGTTCATACCATGAAACGATTGACTGCCCTGGTGCTGGGTTTTGCCATGGTCTTCGCGCTCAGCGCCCCGGCTTACGCCGTCCCTGCGGAGGTGACCGCCCCCTCCGCCATCCTCATGGAGAAGACCACCGGCAAGGTGCTGTGCCAGCAGAACGCCGACGCCCAGTACGAGCCCGCCTCCGTCACCAAAGTGATGACTCTGCTGCTGGTGATGGAGGCCATCGACAGCGGCAATCTGCGCTGGGACGATATGGTCACCGCCTCCCCCCATGCCATCTCTATGGGCGGGTCCCAGATCTGGCTGAAAGAAAACGAGCAGATGACCGTCCGGGACATGGTGAAGGCGGTGACGGTGGTGTCCGCCAACGACTGCGCCGTGGCCCTGGCCGA
>ERZ808028.1296-NODE-1296-length-15593-cov-5.519850_pt1 | contig 15593 bp, 21 predicted proteins | sample MGYA00380184_ERZ808028 | MGnify/ENA primary metagenome ERZ808028 (study PRJEB31490, sample SAMN06133397) | mouse gut metagenome | isolation source: J8_1 | host: mice | place: China: Chengdu | collected 2015-05 ...
CTAAGACAGCATAGCTGTCAAGAGCCAATGCTGTATCCCCAGAGCTAAAGCTCGGGGTTTTACGGCGGTTATGATAACATCATGCCTCCTCTCGGATCCAGGTGATAGCCGATCGATCAACGACGATGTTGTTTTCAACCATGCTGGCCCATTTGCTGCCCGTAGAAAGACGCTGCCAGTCCGATGGCTGAATCACAAGATCGTACTCACTGAATGCAACCAGCCGGCCGACTATATCGCAGTCTGGCCCATAGACACGAAGCCTCGCTTCAATAAGGGCGTTGGTTACCAGAGATGCTGGAGAAAGAGGTTCCAGGATGGGACGGAATCCCACGGTCTTGTACCGGTGCGTGGTGTAGCATTCACTCCGCCGGTGAGCAGAAGAAAAACCCCGAACAACATGAGCTTCACGACTATTTTCTTGAAACGGGGATTTTTCCTGACCCCAAAAATAGCGGCCCTTGCAATGCCACAGGTCATCGGCTTCCCCAAACTTATCTAGGATGTCGTCCCACTCACTAAAGTCTCCCACTTTGGTTCCAACCCTAGGAGCCCGGCATAGATAGGCATCTCCATCAATGAGGACCGGGTACCCGGTAATGAATCTGTGATTCTCCAAGTCCTCCCAGCTTGCGTGGGGGCAGAGGATCAGGCTGGATACCCAACCATCATTCCACCTCACAAAGGGGATAGCATTGCCAAGAACGGTGTTCCCAAAGGAGATGATCTCTCCGTTGTATTCACGATCAAATTCACAGGGCTGCCCGTCTAAATAAATAGTTCCAAATTCTTTGATTTCCATATGTATCTTATCCTCTCAAATTGGTTTATGCCTAGATGCTATGCAAGTTGAAGCAATTCCATTCAGACAATTTACGGCCAGAAAAGGACGGCCCCGACGACACAGTGCCAGGTTCTGCCCGAAGTATCCGCCCACAGCGTGGGCAACAGTACACCGGAACTGGGACATCCTTAGACAAGCTAGCCTCAGATCCCTTCAGCACGTTACATTTGAAAGCAAACCTGTCCAAATATCATCGATCGGTAGGGTCGCTCAGAACATATGGGTATGGAGCTGGGGAAAAACTTCCTGCTACATTTTCTTGTATCCACCAAAAGAAAAACTGTCGCATTGAAATATCCCATTCTCTCGCATCCATAGACAACCCCCTATTCAAAAATCAAAAAGCTTCTATTTGCATATCATCAGAACAGTCCCAATTGAGGCAAATCAAATATTGATCAGGAGGAATTTAACCATGGGAAAATACTACATCGACAAAACCGTAACCGCTAAGAAGGCCCAGCAGGTACTGGACCTGCTCAACAATACCCCCAACGGTATTGTTATCGACGCAGATACCATCTTGGCAGACCTACTGGAGAACGCCAACTTTGAGGTGACTGGCATCGCCGCTGAGTTGCTCGATATTTGGGCCAAGAGCGATGACCAGGCCAGCGTGGAGCAGCTGTTCTGTCTGTTGACCGACTGCTCATTTGAGGACTTCCTCGATAGGTGCATCGCCAAGACGACCAAAGGCTGAGGAAGGGAGGGCTATACAAATGGAGGAGAAAAACATTGTCAATGGTGTGCTGGAGGCCATCGAGTTTGGCCTTGCCATGCAGGGCTACATTATCACAGGCAAAGACGATACCGGTCTCACCGTCCGCAAAGTGGATGACTACAATGCCTACATCCACATCACTGCGGAAGAGATCCCTGCGTAAGAAGGAGGAACCACGATGGAATGCATTGAAATCCTGTCCTACACCATCCCTCTTTACGGCAACCGCCGTATCTTTCCCTATGGAAGAATGAAAATTGAGCATGAGGGTGAGGAGACTGTTGTCCGGTTCGGCGAAGTTGACTCTGAGGGGCTCTACTACATCACTTACAATCGGAAGAAGTACCGCTTCCGCAATGTGAGTTCTCTCTACAATCCGGTTTTTGAGTTTCTTCCCACAGGCCCCATTCGCCGGCCTTTTGATAAGACCGAGACCATCTCCATTGAGATTCCGGAGGGTGCTGAGGTAGAATACAATCCGAAGACCAGGAAGGTCTATGTTATTGTCAACAAAGATGCCCCGATCACTCTCTCCTGTCATATGGGGACCTCCGAGCAGATGCCGGATTCCCAGACTGGCTATAAGCTGATTCGGGACAGCAATGGTGCCATGACAGTGATGACAAGGAGGAAGGATGATGTGTGAGACCAGATTGACCGACCTGCTGAATATCCTGGTCGACCGAATGATCGAAGAAGCAGGGAATCACCATGGGCCCGTCATCGAGGAGCTGCTTCATTTAGGCTTTACTCCAGATGAGCTTGTGATGGTGCTCAATTTTCCAAAGCCAGAAATTGAACTGAGAGTGCCGGACGTGGCATGAGAAAAACAAGGAGGAAGAAAAACTTATGGATAAGAAATATATCGCGCTTTATCGGTCGGCAGCCGTCCGTGATGTTCAGATCTGTATGGGAGACCCTGATACAGACGATGTTTTTTGGGATGACGGTCTCTGGAGCGACTGTCCGGAAGCCGAAGTCTACATTGGAACCTGTATTGGCTCCTCTGCTGAGGCTGTCCTGCATAACGTGGCTGCCCGTGAGGGCTGCAACGAGAATGCCATCCGACTGATTCCCATTGAAGATTGCAAACCCGAGGACGATGATACGACTGCCGTATGTGGGGCAACAAATGGTCCCTGTTGCTGGTGCAAGCCTGGGCCCTGTGACGGCCGGCGGATAACTGCTAATAAGGCGAAGGATTCTGAGCCAGAGCTGGATTACATGGTCCGTTTCGCTATTGAGGCTGATTTCGACATGGAGGAGCTTCCGGCCAGTCAGCTTCACGCGCTGTGGGTGGCCTACTGTTTCCACAACAACCTCGACACTGATACCAGAGGGTACGACCTGGCCCTTGCATGGCTCTGGGAGGCTGTGAAAGACAAAAACTGCAGCGTCTGGCGTGATTTCGACTCCTTCCAGAGTTACATGTGCGAGGACCTCGTATAGGTGTTGACAGAGCTGTACAATGGATATAGATTGGAATCATAGGATAACAGATAGAAGGGAGAGCGAAATGAAAAAGTACTTGCTCAAAATGACTGCGTTCATCCTGATCGTGGCCAGTACGATGATTGTCAACGTGACAGCTCCTGGGTGTGCCGCCGACAGAAACCTTATCTACTCCAGCACATACGCTGATTTGATTGAGATTGAGGATCAGAAGATTCCCCTCTCCAGCGGCGAGGTTCAGGTTAAGAAAGTCGATACCGAGACAGGCCTCCCCGCTGCGGCATCTATGGCTCAGGTTGGCGTCTTCGGCAATGAGATCAACCGAATCAATACAGTTCGCTTCAATTACGAAGGGCGGCCGGCAATGCTCCACTTTACCAACGATGTGGCAGATGGATTCACCTACCTGGATGAGGAATCCCCGGCATCGCACTACCAGATTGTCACAAAGGGAGTTGACTATGACTTCCTCTGTGCAGCGCTGGCTGATTATACCAACCAGGTGAAGGCGGCTGCTGAAATAGCAAATACCTAAGCAAATACAATACAAAAGGGCTCCCGGGATTTCCGGGAGCCCTTGACTTTTTGTTGGCGGTGAAATTTAGCCAGCCTTTGTTTCCTGCTGAGCCGCATAAGCCTTCCTCTCCGTCTCCCGCTTCTCCTTGCCGGTCCTGACAACCTCGGCGGCCACGGTCTGTTCCCAAATCTGGATGAAGTGGCACACACGAGACATCATGCGGTACATGTCGGCGTCGGAGACCTGGATGAAAGCCTCCTGCTTGTCTGTCATGTTGCTGGAAGAGAAGGTAGTGGCCCCAGTAGCCTGGAAGTGGACAGGGGCCTTGGCGTTGGTGATCTTGAGGGTCCAGGGATAGTTGCTGGCCTGGCCATCGTTGCGGAATGTCTGGTGGAAGATGTTCAGCCGCTGAACAGGAACGATGGCACCCTCTTTGATATCCGCTCCAAAGGCATGGACCCGGTCCTGAACGTAGGTAAAATCAGTGTGGCGGGCGATGGTGATGGGGGTGAGGGTCTGAGTTGCTTCCTGAGCAGCGACTTTGTCCCGGGTCTTGGTCAGCAGAGTGCTGGCCCCAGAAGCAATGGCGGTCAGAGTGGGGATGCCTTTCCCCTCTTCATCCGACTTCACAATTCGATTCAAGAGAGACAGGACATTATTGAGTACGCCGTAGTTCATATCGGCTGCCTTGGTCAGTTTCTTGTTGACAGACCGCTGGTCGGCCAGAATTGGCAGACTGGGGTCGATGACCTGGACTCCGATGTTCTGTTTGCAGATCTCCAGCAGCTGCTCACAGAGCTCCGGGCTGATGCTGGCGTTGACAGTGAGAGAGTTCTCACCGGTCCCCTTGGCGTAGTCGCAGATGTAGAGCTTAATGACGCTGATAGGGGCCTTCCCCTTGCGGCCGCCCGCACCATGCATGTTGGCATAGTCGTCCACGTTGGCGGGAATCAGACCGTCTCGAAAATCGATAACCTTGTTGCGCCCGTTTGTTTTTGTAATGATGCCGTCTACCATAAAAGAATCAGTCCTTTCCGTACTTTTCGAAATTCTTCAGTATTTATTTCTGTCTTATAGTATGCGGTTGGCCTGAACAGTATTCCAACTCTGAGGTGTTCAAACCTGCAAAAATAAAATAATTGAAAGACGCATAATATAGGGCAGAAACCAATAAGGAGGATTGATTTTTAATGGAAGTGAAAGACATTTTGATGCCGATTTGCCGTCCCTGGACAGATCGGATTTTTGCCGGGGAGAAGCCTTTTGAGTTTCGCAACCGAGTTGGTACCTATTGGGGGTCTGGGAGCAAGATCTTCATCTACGAGTCCAAGCGCAATTCTGGAGCGGGAATGGTCGTTGGGAAGGCTGTTATTGATGAGATCATCCCTATCCCTATGGATGCTGTTGGCCCTCCGCGCTTCCTGCTGCGGTACTGGGCCGAGTGGAAAAGACCAGATATGGTCCCTCTGCTGGATGAGCTGGGAGATTATGAACTACCCGGCTACAAAAAGGGGACTATTTTGCGGTACCTGGAGAGTCCTGAACTGCTCAGAAAGGCTATGAGAACTGAGAAGTGGCTTCCTATGTACGAGCAAGACGAGATGGCTCTTTATGAGTGCGAGGACTGGCTGCGCTACATTGGTTTGGTAGATGACTACGGCTGGTACTGGTATAAATACGCGCTCAAGATTTCTGGGGTCCAAAAGTATGCGAGTCCCAGGCCGCTGGCCGATTTTGGGATTGCTAGAGCACCGCAGAGTTGGTGCTACGCCAAGGAGGTGTAATGATGGCAGATAACTGCAGAAGGCAGGATATTTACCCCGGGCTGCTGGTGGATATTGTTCTCAAGAAGAATCAGCCTACAGGTATTCTAACTCGGGGATATGTGTTTGAAACCTTGACCAACAAGAAATATCATCCACGGGGCATCAAGGTAATGCTCACCGATGGACAGGTTGGCCGAGTGCAGCGGATCATTGAGGAGTAGGCACAAAACCCGATTTTGAAACAGGAGGGAAAAAATGGGAAATACTTTGCAGAAGGATTTCAATCAGGCTTTCGAATCACGGAAGTTCATCAATAACCAGTTAGCTACTCGCTTCAAGGAGGCGGCTGCATTCAAGCATTTCCTGGCAGCCTTGAGCTACTATACCAAGACGCTTGATACTGATCAGGTAGAGACGTTGGAGCACGAAATTCGGTGGCACGAGTTTGTTTTCATGCAGCCAGAGAACCTTGAGCAGCTTGCCGGTGTGGTTGCGGATGTGGGCGACAAACATTTCCGGGCGTGGTACCGGCAGGAGGAGCCTATGGAGAATATCCTGGCCTTTTCTGGCGATGTGAATTTGGATGAGCTATATCGCTTTGCCAAGACGATATTGCCGGCAGGATATTTTGGCATGGACTATACCACGCAGCTGGCCCTCCATTGGGAGTTGGCGGTTGTATCCACCTGAAACGAAAAGACAACCTTCCCTATATTAGGAAGGTTGTCTTTTTTTTGCTTGTGTGACCATATCGACGAGCTCTCCTCTTTTGGTGGATACGAAAAACGTGGTGGGAAGTTTTTGCTGTGTTCCATGCCCATGCATCCTGAGCTACCGCACCAATCGATGGTATTTGGACAGCCCTCCTGCGCCACAGTGTCGCAAAAAAATCTATGTTGAAAACAACAAAGAAGGTGGGTCAGGATACAAATCCCAACCCACCTGTATAATTCACTGGAAGCAGACTCCGTTTTGCCAACCTGGAACGACCGGCAGGTGTAAGGGGTCCCATCAATCTTGATTGGATAGCCGAAGATGAACCCTGGATGATTCAAATCTTCCCAACTGATGTTGGTACAGACACATTGTGTTGCTAATAAAAGATTTTTCCATTTCACAAATGGAATAGCCAACTCCTGGATGGTATCTCCGAAAGAAATATTTTCCCCATTGTGTTTGGCTCCGGGGGCCACTGGCTGCCTATTGAACTGCAGGCAGCCCAATTTGATAATTTCCGCCATATCAGTCCACCTCTTGTATCCAGGTGATGGCGGAGCGTTCGATTATGATACGGCCGCCATCTCTGCTGACCCACTTGCAGTCAGTGGGAATGAGCTGCTGAGCAGACGGTTCGATTACCAGGTCGTAGTCACTGAACCCCTCTAGCCGACCAGAAAAGGCCTTGTTAGGACCATAGAGCTTGAGTGAGGCTCCAACCAGAGAATCGGATATCAGAGGCGCAGGGGGCAGAGGCTCTAAGGCGGGCCGGAACCCCACGTACACGTACTGAGACGATGCATAGTCGTGGCTCCAGTTGCGGGCCGAGTAATACCCCCGAACCGCACGATCCGACGCCCCTTTTCTGAATGTTTCTTGGCCCCAAAAATACATTTTGTCCCAGTGCCAGAGAGAGTTGTCTTCACCTAAGTCGTTCAGAATATCGTCCCATTCATTGGGCACATCTCTTTCTTCGCCAACTTTGAGACTACGGCAAAGGTGGGGAACTCCGTCGATCCTAATGGGCCAACCAGTAATAAAATTGTGCTTATTCAGGTCGGTCCAGCTTGCGTTGGGGCAAACAATTTCGCTAGCCACCCAGAGGTCTTTCCATTTCATAAAGTGGATGGCTTTCCCTGGAACGGTGTCTCCCAGGGAAATGGCCTCATCTCCATATGCGGCATTGAGCTCACTAGGCTGCCCATTCAAATACAAGGAACCGAAATTTTTGATTTCCATATGTATTATCCTCCCAATTGATTTCTGACAAAAATGATATGCAGATTGAGATGATCTTATTCAAGAAGTGTGAAACAAGACTCTTCCTCTTAGGTGTTTTCCAACACGGAACCCCACAGCGACATAGTGTCATGGGGGCTGCCCAAATATCATCGATCGGTGGGATAGCTCAGGACATGTAAGCGCGGAGTCCGGGAAAACCTTCCCGCCATGTTTTCTCGTATACACCAAAAAAGAAAGAGGTTTCTCTACAACAACGCTTGCTGTATCAGGACAATTCCAGCCTTCCAGGCAGAAAAAGCCCCGCCCTTCTCAAGTAGAAGAGCGGGCCCAATATCTCTACGAAAACAACCATGGCAGCCAGCCTTGCACCAGTTCCCTTGCAAAGAACAACACTGCCGCAGTAAACAGAGCTGATAGAGATAACCCAATTACCATCAGGGATACCCTTAAGCCCCCGGCACGGTTCCAAGAATCCATTACGGCTCGGAAAGTAGCTCCATCCTCAAACTGTCCGGTGCCCCATACCCAGCGTTCCGCAAACAGTCCGCAGGACACATTCCAGGCAAAAAACAGCGGAGTGGATGCTAACACTACAAAGAGCGGTACGATTTTATATGCCCATAGCACTGCCACTAGACACGGAATCAGACATGGCAGGAACGCCAGAATGGTTTTATATGTCCGGTTGGCAAACCCGAACAGCACTGGATTGGCAAATGCCCCCCAATTCCACTTGAACTGTTTGGTTGGCACATTGTAAAAATCTGAGGCCAATCCAATCACCTCCTTCTGCCTCCTATTGTATGCAAAAACAAAACCGTCCATCGGCAAGGGAAATAGCCTTCCCCCCAACCGCATATCATAAGGGTAGATAAACCAGAAAGAGGTGACTCCGTGTTGGATAAAACAATGTTGCCCGACAAAAAGGCAGGCAAGCGCTACACAAGAAACGAACTTCTGGAGCGAGGCTGGACTACCGAAATGATTGACAGTCTCCTCCACCCTCAGCAGGCCAAAAACAAAACCTTCTACCGTGCCTCCGAAGTTTTGACAGCCAAACAGGACCCAGAGATCGCGGCTCAGCTGGAACAGAACCTGGCCCTTATGGATGCCCGAGCCCAAGTAACAGCTACGCCCCTCGATATCCGGTGTGACGTGGCAAAAAAATTTGCCGGGATGCTGGACCAGGCATACGAAGTCGCAGCACTCCAGGACGATGTCTTATCCGTAGCCTCCATTTGGCATCGTTTGTTCCTCTCTGCTCTGAAGGATCAGCCGCAGGTCATCAAAGATACCCCGCTCCTGGCCGATGAAGTTATGACCAAGCTGGATTCCTGGCTTGCCGGCAAGCGTAATGTGAGCAAATGGGCTCGCAGTTGGACAAAGTGCGCCAAGGATGCTTGGGTCATTCTAAAAGCGAATGAGGCCACCGATAAAGCAGTCAAATCCTATATTTCGACCCTTACATCCCTGGCCAACCGAGAAGTCAAAGAATTGAGGGACAGGACTGTTATGGCCCCGCTCCAGGCTATTTTGGATATCCCTGCTGTAAAAGATGCTTATCCGGCCTACCACGACCTGTACTACTGCTATGTGACCTACTATGTTCCGGACAGTATTTCCCGGGACCTGACCAAGCTGCTGGCGGTAGACCCCAAGGACGAATACCCAGAGGCCCGGATGATGCAGCGTCGTTTTGAAATCCACGTTGGCGGGACAAACACAGGGAAGACGTTTCAGAGCCTCCAGAAGCTTATGCAGGCCAAGACAGGTGTTTACCTTGCCCCCCTCCGTCTCCTGGCTCTGGAGGTCCAGGAAAGGCTCCTGGAGGGAGGTATCGTATGCTCCATGCTGACGGGTGAGGAAGAGGACATCCGGGAGGGGGCTACCCACATCTCCAGCACGGTCGAGAAACTGGATGTCAGCAAGGCGTATGACGTAGCTGTTATCGATGAATGCCAGATGATCAACGACCGGCAGAGGGGCTACGCATGGACCAGAGCTATCCTCGGCGTCCAGGCCGAGGAGGTGCATCTCTGTGTGGCTCCAGAGGGTCTCAATATTCTTCTGAAGCTGCTAAAGGACTTGAAGGAGCCCTATGATATCGTCAAGCACGAACGTAAGACCCCTCTGAGCTGGGAGTACACTAAGGTCTACCCCAAGCAGGTGCAGCAAGGTGATGCTTTTGTGGCTTTCTCCAAACGCAAGGTCCTTCAGATGGCGGAAACCTTGAGAAAGAACGGTACGCCTGCTTCCATTATCTATGGCAATCTTCCCTATGCTACCCGCCGGCAGCAGATGCAGATGTTCCTGGATGGGGAGACGACTGCCTTGGTTGCGACTGACGCCATCGGTATGGGGCTGAACCTCCCTATCCGCCGGGTCATATTTATGGAGGACAAAAAATACGATGGTGAGGAAGTCCGCAGGCTGAAATGCGGCGAAGTGCGCCAGATTGCTGGCCGGGCTGGCCGGTTTGGCATCTATGATGAAGGGTTTGCCGCTGCAGGGCCTGACTGCTCCAATGAGTTGGCCGAGATGCTGGACACTATCCCGGAAAACGTCCAGTACGCCTCCTTGGGCTTTTCCGACCTGGTGCTCAAGGTGGACCATCCCCTGATTGACGTGCTCCGTATCTGGAACCAGATGCCTGTCAAATATCCATACAAGCGCATGGATATCAGCCGCCACATTTTCGTCATCAACTACATCAAGTCCGTTCTCCACCTGGATTTTTCCAAGGAGGACCAGCTTCGAGCCGGCAATATTCCATTCGATGAAAAGGATGGAGATTTGTTGAAGTTGTTCGGAGAGTACTGCAAAATCTACATTGAGGGCGGGGTTTCCCTTCCGATCCCACAGCGCGAGGGTAGACGTTTGGGGGATTTAGAGCTATACTATAAAAAATTGGACCTCTACTACTCCTTTTCCAAGAACTATGGTATGACTTGGGACAAGGAGTGGCTGAGTGAAGAGAAAGAACTGGTAGCTGAGGAGATCAACTACCTGCTGATCCATGATTTGAAAACCAGAGGTGCAAGCTGCAGGAAATGTGGTGGTCCTCTCCCTCTCTTTTCTCCCTATGGCATGTGCGACAAGTGCTATCACGCATCGATTGCCGCCATGCGGGAAAGGGATGATTGGGGATGGAGTGGATATGGAAGAAAAAGACGGTGAGGAGGATTGAGGATAGTATGGAGAAGCTGCGCTGTGTTGTTGAGAGAATCACTTATCAAAATCAGGAGACTGGTTACTCTGTACTCAAGGTCGCCGTGAAAGGTTACGACGACCTTATCCCCCTTGTCGGAAACCTTTTGGATGTTACTGCCGGTTCTGTTCTGCTTGTGGATGGATTTTGGAAGGCGGATGCTAAATATGGACGCCAGTTCATTGCACAAAATTGGGAGGAAACTATGCCCGCTACCCTATATGGGCTAGAAAAGTATTTGGGCAGCGGACTTATCAAGGGTGTTGGCCCCAGGTTCGCCAAGAAAATTGTTGCAGCTTTCGGCATGGATACTATTGACATTATCGAAGGCAATCCAGGGAAACTCCTTGAAGTTCATGGGATTGGAAAGAAGCGGGTCAATAAAATAAAGGATAGCTGGGAGCGGCAGAAAGAAATCAAGAATGTCATGATGTTCCTGCAGGAGTATGGGGTCAGTACGGGGTTTGCAGCCAAGATATACCGGGCTTACGGTAACGAGTCCATAGATACAGTGAAAGAGAACCCGTACAAGCTGGCCGATGACATATGGGGCATTGGTTTTAAAACAGCCGATACCGTCGCTGAGAAGCTGGGGTTTGGTAAGGAGTCCTTTGTTCGCTGCCGGAGTGGAATCATGTACACGCTGAATCAGTTGGCCGACGAGGGACATTGTTTCGCATATCGGGAGCAGCTGGTTGAGAAAGCCATAATGCTGCTGAACGCCAGTGAGCCAGTCATCGTCATGACCATGGACCAGATGCTGAAAGACCAGGATTTGATTTTGGATGCGGATGAGGAGAATGGAGATGCCATCTACCTTCCTCCCTTCTACTACGCCGAATCTGGGTCAGCCAATCATCTCAGGAAACTGGTCAGTGCTGGGTCTCAGATAACCCTCCCTTTGACCCTTACCATTGAGGATATTGCAAAGAGGGATGGGATTCAGTATGATGAGGTCCAGATTGAGGCAATCAGAAAAACCTTGGGATCTAAAGTTATGGTACTTACCGGTGGGCCAGGGACCGGGAAAACGACTGTAACCAAGGGTATTATTGCGGCTTTACAGGCATCTGGATTGAAGATACTGTTGGCGGCGCCTACTGGCCGGGCAGCCAAGCGAATGACTGAGGCCACTGGGTTGGAATCCAAGACGATACACCGGTTGCTGGAGTTCAAGCCGGCGGATGGCTATCAGCGCAATGACGAGAACCCATTGGAGGGCGACGTTCTGATTGTAGATGAGTCATCCATGATCGATATTATTCTAATGAACTCGTTACTGAAAGCTGTGCCTGCCCATATGCGGCTAATTCTGGTGGGCGATATTGATCAGCTCCCCTCTGTGGGGGCTGGGAATGTGTTGAGAGACATTATTAATTCTGGGGTGGTCCCCGTGGTGCGGCTGACAAAAATCTTTCGGCAGGCCCTCTCCAGTCGAATCATTACGAATGCCCACAGGATCAATGCCGGTCAGCTCCCGGATATCACAACAAGAAAGGACTCCGATTTCTTTTTCATCCAAGATACTAACCCGGACCACGCTGCAGAGCAAATTGTTGATCTGGTGAACAGACGGCTTCCCAATGCGTACAAAGTCTCCCCTACCGATATCCAGGTCCTGGCTCCGATGAAGAAAGGTGTTGTAGGGGCAGGGAATCTGAACACCATTCTCCAAGCAGCGGTCAATCCAAGCGATATCTGTTTGCGCCGGGCTGGTATGGAGTACCGGCTAAATGATAAAGTCATGCAGATCAAGAACAACTATGACAAGGAGGTCTTCAATGGAGATATCGGAACCATTGAGGTTGTAGACTTAGAGGAGCGGACACTCTCTGTCCGGTTTGATGACCGGCTCATTGAGTACGACGTGACAGAGCTGGATGAGCTGACGCTTTCTTATGCTACATCTATTCATAAGTCCCAGGGGTCAGAGTTTCCCATTGTGGTCATGCCGGTTCTGATGAGTCACTATATAATGCTCCAGAGGAACATGATTTACACCGGAATTACAAGGGCAAAGAAGCTGCTGGTCATCGTGGGGGATCCGAAGGCGTTGAAATATGCGGTACAGAATGTCGTGACAACAAAAAGAAACAGCCGGCTAAGCGACCGGCTGATGACGGAGTAGGATATTCTCTTAGCTTACAGGGCTTGGCTTTTGGCTGAGTCCTGTTTTGTTTGCGCAGGCCCAATATGCACGAAAAGAGAGTATTACCGACCTCCTCCGTCGAGTTGCAGACTGCTCCCGTCCCTCACGGAGTAGGCTTTCCTGCGGCTATTTCTGTAGGTATGCGTCTTTTTAGTGGATACAGAGAAATGTGGTGGTTTTTTTTTGAGATCCTCAGCACATATATTCTGAATTACCACACCGATCGATGGTATTTAGGAACCAGCCACGGCCCCCATTGGCCATTCCTCATTTTTCAAATCTCGCTTTTGAAGACGGTAAAACAATACCCATCCTCCGGAATCCCCTCGACCCAAGGCTCGCATGCGGTATCATTCCCATACCGCTCCCATACGATTTTCTCCGCGTCCTCCGAGTTGTCTGCATATACCACTCCAACCTTCTTGGCAATTTTAGCTTGGGTACGCGGCGAGCAGAGGGTAATACAAAAGAAATATGGATTTTTCTTGCTGCATCCATCCATGAAAAACACCTCCTCTCCCCTATTGTACGAAGATGCAAGGCGTATTTCAAGCAATGTCCAATATTTTCCCCAAAAGACAGAGCTCCTGGGAAACCCAAGAGCTCTCTATATTCTACTCAACGATAATTTTGTGTCCCATTACGGCGCTGACTTCCTGGGCACAGAAGCCCATGGCATCACCCTCCACCTTTTTCTTGACAGCCTCGATAGCGTCGTTTTCAGTGCTGCCGATGGACAGAGTTTGCTGGTTTAGTGTTCCCGAAAAAGAACAGTTCCAAATGCTGTATTGGACAATAAATAATTTCACGAAAATTCCTCCTCAGATTCTTCCAAATGCATGTAGATGATTGAGCTCCGATCAACAAAAATTTCAGTTTTGGAGATGTCTACGATAGAATCTCTTTCACCAGGCCAAGATACCCATCCTTCAAGGGGGTCAGCGTTATCCCGCATAGGCTCCGCATCAACGATTCCGTCAAGGACCAGATCATAGTCAGTGAAATCTTTTACACGACTGGTTATCCAGCCCATATTACTGAAGACTTTGACATGCGAGCCTATCAGGGATTCATCAACCAGAGTGATTTCTTCTGGCAACGGTACCAAAACGGGTCTGAAACCGAAGTCTTTGGACCTCAGGTCTATGTTGGCCCATGCCCACGTGAAGGCGAATTTTCCGCCATAGCCTCGGCAGGTTACAGTGTCGTTTAATCTGGCTGAGTCTGAAGTCTCAAACGTATCCTGTGAAAAGGAGTATATACCACCCCAATGCCAGATAAAGGCATCAGAACCAACCCTGCTCATGGAGTCACTCCACTCGCAGACCTTGTTTTCCTTATCTTCCTTCTTCAGAACGCGGCAAAGATAAGCCTTTCCGTCGATTCGAACGGGCGTACCCCATATGTAGCCCATCTTCAAGAGGTCATTCCAGCTGATGCTGTTACAAAGGACCCGGTCTGCAATCAGGACGCTATTGACTGGAACCCAGGAGATGATACTGTCTTCAACAGAGTTGCCGAAAGATATCTCCCCCTGCCCGGGGTATTTATCCCCCAGTTTTGCCAGGTCATTACCGAAGTACATAGAGCCCATCTTGATTTTCTTAATCAATTCGGTGTCCACCCCCTCTGTACGTAGCACACAGCGGAGCGATCCACGGTGACGAATCCATTTTCGTAATCCACGCTCAGCCGGGGGATGAAGTGGTCGGCTTTTTTCCACTTGAGCCGGCCGGACAGAACGATGTCATAAGGCGTTGCACTGTAGAATTTCCCAGACACAGTTCCATTGTTCAGATGCAGAGTTACCCAGGCACCGCACGACAGCTTTTCCGGCACCAGAGAAGGGCCGAGCAGCTCCAGAACTGGTCGGAAACCGATCCCAGGGGTCCGTTTCCACACCTCAAATCGCTTTGTGTGCTCTGGGGTTTTCCAGCCGCGGGCCGTAACAAACTCCGGTTCTTTGGCTGCGTTGAGGCTCGCTTCCTGACCCCAGGTGTATTCCCCACGCCAGTGGAAGATATAATCCAGGTTTCGGTACAAGCGAATAAACCGATCCCACTCGCTGGATCCTCCATCAGGACTCTCCGTTGTAAGTGACCGGCAAAGGTAAGGCTTTTCATCAATGATGACGACACGCCCCCTGCACAAAGCCTGTTCGTGCAGTTGTTTCCAGCTGACAGAGGTGAGGTTTACCTGATTGGAAACCCATTTGCCCTCAAAGGGCAGCCAGGACAGGAGACTTTCCTCAGAAGCCTGGTCGGTATCTCCAAAAGAAATGACGCCAGCCCCATATTCGCTGGCTTTTGAATAAACCTGTCCGTCGATTGTCAGACATCCAAATTTCTGAACAGAGTCCAAATCGTATGAAAGCGGCATTGTTTTTCTCCCTTCTCATTTCTGCATGGGTACGGCTACAAGATCCAGCAAGCGTTCCATTAAACAATCCGTGTTAGGTACAACATAGATGTCTTCTGGGGGAATTACGCCCCGGTAAACGCAGCTGATGTTTTCGGCGCACCCAACAATATTGCAATCTTTTTCCAGCAGGACTGGGTTAAGTTTGGTAGTTGGTACAGCCAACAAAACGATTCCAGAGTTGTAGACCTCCTTCGAAACCTCCTCGGCTGTCTCAGCGAAACTGATGGCGATGTCCGGATACGGGGCGAAGCAAACAACTCCATTTTCGCTAAATTCCCAGTTTTTGTGCTGAGCAACACCCAATCCTTTTTCTTTAATACTGTTTATGTATTTCCTATAGGTTGCGTGGTATAGCACGTCTTCCATGGATATTTCCTCCCTAATTGGTGATAGCTCCATCATATGCAAAATCAAAATAATCCATTTCGCATACCATAACGCTATCATTCAATGAGGAGGAGCTATACATATGGACAACAAAGAAGTCAACTATGTTGCTTATTACAGCATGGGTTTGGCTGGATATGAGGTCGGGGTCAGTGACGACGGAGAGACG
>ERZ808028.1297-NODE-1297-length-15593-cov-3.779776_pt1 | contig 15593 bp, 16 predicted proteins | sample MGYA00380184_ERZ808028 | MGnify/ENA primary metagenome ERZ808028 (study PRJEB31490, sample SAMN06133397) | mouse gut metagenome | isolation source: J8_1 | host: mice | place: China: Chengdu | collected 2015-05 ...
ATATTGACCAGACCGAATTCTCTCTGCGCGTTCATCAGATACCCGCCAATGCTCATAAACGCTATCATGGTCAGCATAAGCGGAAGCAGCACAATCGTAAGAAATGTAATCAACAGCCTTGTTTTAAATTTCATCCGCTTTTCCTCTATAACCCTTATTAACCTGCCAGCATACATCAGCATGCTTCCTTATGACCTGCGCATGCCTTAACATGCTTCATTATACCACATGTTGTACCTTTAGATTATAAAAAGAACAAAAGAAACTTATTAAAACTTTGTAAAATGCTATTGACATCGACTTTTTTTTTGTTATAATAAAATCGATAATGATTACTGATTTTGTATAGGAGGGTTATTATGGCCTTGAAATACAGCCGCCAACGGGAAGTCATCAAAGATTTTCTCTGTACAAGAAAAGATCATCCTACGGCCGATGTTGTATATATGAATGTCAGGCAGAAATATCCGAATATCAGTCTCGGAACCGTATACCGCAACCTCACCCTGCTTTCCGAAATAGGGGAGATCAGGCGGCTTCGCGTAGGCGACGGTGTAGATCATTTTGATGCCGATACATCTTTGCACCATCATTTTATTTGTTCGCACTGCGGACGTATAATTGACCTAAAAATGGAAAACATTGATTATATCCAGGAAACCGCAGAAAAAGATTTTAATGGACGCATCGATAGTTATTCCGCTTACTTTTTCGGTTTATGTGAGAGTTGCTGCAATTTATTGCAGTCATAATAAAGTTTAATAAGAAAAGGAGATTTAAATTATGAAATTTGTATGTCAGGTATGTGGATACGTTCACGAAGGAGATTCTGCACCGGAAAAATGTCCCGTTTGCAATGCACCGGCTGATAAATTCACACAGCAGGGCGAAGACAAAACATGGGCTGCTGAACACGTAGTAGGCGTAGCTCAGGGCGTAAGCGAAGACATCGTTGCTGACTTAAGAGCAAACTTTAACGGCGAATGCTCCGAAGTTGGTATGTATCTTGCAATGGCAAGAGTAGCACACAGAGAAGGCTATCCTGAAATCGGCCTTTACTGGGAGAAAGCTGCTTGGGAAGAGGCAGAACATGCTGCAAAATTTGCTGAGTTGTTGGGCGAAGTAGTAACCGATTCCACAAAGAAAAACCTTGAAATGAGAGTAGAAGCAGAAAACGGCGCTACCGCTGGCAAATTCGATCTCGCAAAACGTGCAAAAGCAGCTAATCTGGATGCAATCCATGACACCGTTCATGAGATGGCTAGAGATGAGGCTCGTCATGGAAAAGCATTTGAAGGTCTGTTAAAGAGATATTTTGGTTAAAAATTATATAATTTTATATAAGGAGGTTCTGAAAATGAAAAAATATTTTTGTAATCCCTGCGGCTACACATATGATCCCGAAAAAGGCGATCCCGAACATGGCATTGCGCCCGGCACCGCTTTTGAAGATATTCCCGACAGCTGGGTATGCCCTGTCTGCGGCATTGACAAAAGTATGTTCCAACCTTGCATAGATAACTATAACTAAGCAACGGATGCCAGGCTTTGCCAGCCATCCTTATGTTTAATGAAAAGAACTGCCGCTTTCACCATAAAAAATCGTGGGGCGGCAGCTTCTTTTTTTATTGCAGCAAATACCTTCGCTCTTTCCAGGCCGGCGTTTGCTGCAGAAAAAGATATACTGATTACTATTTTGAAACGCCAAGAAATTTTAGCCCGCGTTCATATAAAAGTTCATTTGTATCAAAAATCGTCATATTGTGATGCAGGGCAAAAAGAATAATGGCATCGCGCTCATCCCTCGCATATAATTCGCGGTTGCCGGAAATTTTTAAAAGTTTCTGAGTTTCTTCAACGGAAAGCTCCATCCCAAAAGCAAGAGCAATCAGCTTATTACGGGAAGGAAATTTCCTTCCTGCAAATATCTGATAAACATATACCCGATCCAGCAGGGAGTTCCGAACGACATCCTTTTTTTGGAGATCCTTTTCCAAAAGCAGTGCATGTAAATATTCTGACAGGCCGATAGTCAATATATTATTTTGGTTTGATGCAAAAAAATCCTGGATATTCCCGGCTTCTTTTATCTCATGATTGAGCTGCTCCGTAGTTTTGGTAATCATCTTGTATCTCCTTACCGAAAAGAATATAATGTACTGGTAATGTTATAACACTAAATCGAAAATACGACAAGAGGGAGCGGAAGAACTCAATGGAATACGAAAGAATCCGTTTATTAAAGGAAAGCGAAAAAAGCATCATAGAACTTGTGTGTGAGCAAGGCACGAAACAAACTTTTATCAGAAAGAAGCTACAAGGATGCATATCCATATACCAAAAACTCCAACACATACAGCACCCATATTTGATAAAGGTATATGCAGCTAATGTTTCAAATAATATTACAACAGTCATTGAGGAATATATTGACGGACGCACGCTGGGAAACGTGGAACTATCGGAAAGGCAGACTATTGCAGCGATACGGGAACTATGCTCCGTTCTGGAATATCTGCATAGCTGCGGAATCATCCACCGGGATATTAAACCGTCCAACATCATTCTTGCAAGAGACGGGCATATCCGCCTGATCGATTTTGATGCGGCACGGTTTATAAAAGAGGATGCCGACCATGATACGATCCTTCTGGGGACACGCGGTTTTGCCCCGCCAGAGCAGTATGGTTTTTCTCAAACAGATGAACGTACCGATATTTATGCGCTCGGTATGACGATGAAACAGCTTTTGGAAGAGAAGGCGGATAAATTTATATACCGCCGCATTATCGACAAGTGTACCAACTTAGATCCCGATAAAAGATACCGCCGCGTATCCCAGGTAAAGAAAGCCCTGTCAGAAAAAAGATATGCATTCATGTGGCCATGTGCCGCTATTCTTTTGGCGGGCATATATTTTGCCGGATCCCATTTACTGACGGCCGAACCGATCATACCAAAGGCGGAAGAAGGGAGCGCAGCGCTGATCACTTTGGATGCACCGGAGAAACCGCATTGGGACGGCGAAAGCGGAATTGCAGTATGGGGGAACGTACCAGAATCAGGAATTGACGGGGAATCCAGCTATCTCTACAGAATATATCGCAAAGATACACCGGAACCACCGGATCCGGAGAAAGATAAATGGACACAGGAGGGAGATATGAGGGGAAATGGCGCGATCAATGAGGAAGATAACACCTACAGCGTCAATATGGCGAATGAACTGACAGAAAATGGATTTTATTATTTTGCTGTATCTGCTGTAGGAGATGGCATCCGTTATGAAGACAGCCCCTATATCATGTCAGATGTTTTTGAATATACAGGAGCCGATGCTCCGATGCTCCCTGTTCCGGAGGGACTTGCCTGGAAACTATTTGAAACGGATAAGGGCAGACGCTATTATGCTACATGGAAGAATCTGGATGATTATGAAGACGAGGACAGCTTTGACGTGACCGTATATGATAAAGACGGCAACTATGTAATGAATAACATCTGGACGAAAGCATATGTTGTGGAGAGAGCAGAGGGCGGAATCATTGTCAGCGGAGAATTTTTATCGGATCTGGACGGCGCATACCGTTTTACGGTCCAGGCTCTGACATCCCGCCCGAACGAATACAGATCCAGCCCTATGCCGGATCCTATTCCGGAAGAATATTTCAGTCCGTGGTTTTATCGCTATTAAATAAAGATATAGAAACCCTGTTTGCATACCATCCCGCAGTGAATAAAAGTATGCCGCAAGCATACCAAAAAATCAAATATATTGTGTATAATGAAAAATAATATGGTTAAAAGCTATAAAAACACTGTGAGAAGGAGATGCAAAAATGAAAAATCAATGGAAAAAATTGGCAGTGATTGCAGGGTGTTCTATACTGATGGCAGGGCAGATTTTCCTGCCGGCACATGCAGAAGAAGCAACGGCCCAACAGCCAGCGGCACAGGAAGAGGCAAAGGCGGCAGCGCTTAAAGCCCCGGAGAATGTAAAATGGGAAGGGCAGAGTCTTTCTTTTTATAATCCAAATGAAAATGAGAACGTTGCTTTTCTGTTTGAAATTTATGTAGACGGCCAGCTGAAGAAAGAAGACATTGTAAATTCTGGCATATTCTATCCAAAAGGAAACGTAATCAATGATTGTTCCAAATACTTTAAAGAGTTTGGATATGGAGACTATACTTATCGTGTAAAAGCGGTAACACCGAATGGCTCCTCTCCATCGGACTGGTCTTCTATGAGTGAAGTTAATTCATACAGAGCGGAAGATGCCAGATTGCCGCAGCCTGTAGTTATAGCCGAAACTGATGGCACTGTTAAGGTTTCCCTGCCAAATAATTCCTATGTATTAGGCACAGATTATCAGCTTGAATATATCCTTTATTTTGAGGACACAGATGGGACAAGAATACAGCTTGATTCAATAGTAAGCAATGATAGCAGCTATCAGTTTAATATCAAAAACGGAAAGCATGTTGTATCCGTAAAGGCAAAAAGTCTGAAACCTGATCTGAAAGACAGCGATGTCGTTGGTCCCGTTGAATTTAACAGTCAGGCTCAGGGCGGATCTTCTGACAACAGTTCTTCCTCCAATTCCTACTCCGGCTCCTCCTCTTCCTGCAGCCACGATTATGAGTGGGAGACTGTAACTTCTGCTACAGCAACAGAAGACGCTATGGAAGCCTATACCTGCAAGTACTGCGGCCATGTAAAAGAATACATGAAAGCTTCCAATTCTGCATATGCCCAGTTTAACAAAGACGCGATTTCTGCAATCAGCAAGGCTGCTGCAAACGAAACGGTTACTCTGAAAACAAATATGTGGGTAAGCTTTTGCGATTCCGTAATCAATACGTTGGGAACCAGGCCTGATGTAACGCTGACAGTGAATTATTTCTATATGGGAACCCGCTACAGCATGACAATCCCTGCCGGCGCGGATTTAAGTAAACTTCAGGCTTCGGAAGGCTATTACGGCTTCCGGTATCTGGATGGTTTCTTCCCGGCACAGATAGAAAATTAAAGGAATAACCTAATTCCTCTATGAATATTAAAGATGACAGGCAGTAACATTGTAGCAAATGCCGCTGCCTGTTTTATCTTTTCTTTTCCATTATGTAATTGACAAGAAAAATCCCCTGTCGCTCTACTTGTTGCTCTTTAATGACTTTATATCCTCTCTTTTCAAATAAAAAATCAGTATATACAATACCGATATTATTACAGCCCAAACAGGATGTCAATCTCCCATAAAAAGCCCCGGCAGGGTATCACGAATTTATTGATTCCATCAAAAAAAGGAGATATAATAGCAATGTTACTAATAGTAATATCTGTTTAATATGATATATAACAGCAGTATGGGAAACATACAGGCCAAACTTCTTGATGATGAGGAATCAAAAACAATGAAGCCAACAAAATTAGCCAATTCACCAATTACATATTTTGTAAGCAAAACCGGGCAAGCCGAATGGCTACTTTTTATCCACGCCGCTTTCGTCAATCACAATATGTTCCAAGCACAGTTTGAGTATTTTGAGAATAAATATAATATTCTGGCTATTGACATCATTGGCCACGGGCAATCAGCCGATACTCAAAAAGGCGATACCATAGATCAGATGTCGACATGGGTATCTGATATCTTAAAAGCTGAAAATATTGATAAGGTACATATTGTGGGCGTTTCATTGGGTGCAGTTTTAGCACAGGATTTTGCTAATCGTTATCCATATGTAGTAGACTCACTAGCTTGTTTTGGAGGATATGACATTAATAATTTTGACGCAAAAATGAAAAATGAAAATAGCGTAAAGCAGAAGCTGATGATATTGAAAGCACTCTTTTCCGTTAAATGGTTCGCAAAAGCAAACAAGAAAATTTCTGCATATACTCCACAGGCTCAAAATGAATTTTTCGCTATGAATATGCTCTTTCCCAAAAAGTCATTTATGTTTCTGGCAACCCTTAATAATATGGTAAACAAGTATAAAACCGGGCGAAGGAATTATCCCCTGTTGATTGGATGCGGGAAATTTGATATCCCAATGGAATTAGAGGCAGTAAAAGCATGGAAAAACAATGAACCCGATTGTACAGTAGTCCTTTTTGAAAATGCGGGACACTGTGTTAATATGGATGTGCCGCAGGAATTTAACAAAACAATGGAGGAATTTTGGAAAAGTGCAAGCCATATTTCTTAGTATTTTCCTTTAGCGGAGCAACCCCGATCCGCTCACAAAAGGATTACAAAGCAAATACAAGTTTACCTGATTATTTCCAGCATAATTGCAATGTCCTCAGTTGCCATTGTTACTTTTGACTTCTCGATTAAGATATTTCCCCCTGTCATTATATATGACGGCATTACCCGAACGCCCTTATAATAGATTTCACTGTTCCGCAGTTTATAAGTGGAAACGGCAGAAACCACATTTTTCTTTGCTGACTTTTTCGCAATCATATTGAAAGCTTTCTTCGCAACATCGCCCATAAGCATAATGACCTTTATATCGGGGAATAAGGAAAGCTCCGCTTCTAAATAAGGCAGACTGTTTTCAATACTGCTTTTATCAATAGCATAGTCTGTCTTTGGAGTTTTTACAGCATAATATTATTGAGATATACGCCGTTTGCCACACCCACTTTGCTTTCAAGTTCTTTTTTAATATTCATGTCTTTATTCTCCTTTATGGCAGTCTCTTACGGCTTCATATTTTGTTTTCAGTATAACCAATTATTTTCCTGCATCTCACTGCTTCCACAGTTTGATTATATTACAAAAACCCTGACAACGTTATGTCAAGGTTTTTTATTTTCTATCGCCTGATTATCTTTTATTTCTCCACCGTTACAAATCCGTAAGTTGCTCTTCCATTTTCCCATATCCCCAGAACTTCGTACACATAATTGCCATCGGCGCCTTCTATCACCATTTGTCCTTCTTTTTCCGATACCGTTACCTTTTCTCCTTCCGGCATTTCCTGTCCCTTCCCCAGCAATGAGGAATCATAACGAACCACTTCTACCTCCAAAGGTTCCTCCGAAAAGAAAAGCGTCAGATCCAGCGGTTCCGATACCGTAATATCCGCTAACAGCTCTCCCCAGTCCAATACCGGAACACTGTCCGCCACGACTGCATTGCTCAGCCCGTCCTTATCCATATAAACCCATTCATATCCGCCTCTTTCTATCATTACAGTGACATCCGCCATGGATGTTACATAGTTCACTTGCAGCACAGGCGGTTCCGCCGGATCGGGCTCCGTATAAAGTTCATCCACGATCTCCTGATACTGATCCGCATCCGAAGGATTTCCCTCCGATTCCACTTTAATTCTTGTCACTCCCGGATACTGCCCCGGATAAGATTCTGCCATGATTCCGTTTCCATAGATCTTAACAATATTTCCCCTCTTCAGATCACGGAGGGAAATTTTATTTCCATTGATATCCTGTACCTCGTATGCTTCCTCCGGTGCCGTTACCTCGAAAACTCCTCCCTGTTCGCTGGCGAAAATATATCCGTCTTCCCCATAAGGCACATACATCGCCGTAATCGCCTCTCCTTCTTCCTCTTTGCCTTTTCCTGCTCCCATTCCATAAATGACCGCTGCCACTATTCCGATTACAACAGCGCATCCTATTATGATCCACATAAATTTCTTATTTTTCATTATAATACCCTTTCCTCTTTCATTTGATATCCTTATTATAATTATTATAACTGATTATCCATAAAATCATTCAATCCGCAGCAATACCTCTTTTAAATCGTGCTGCGCAAATAGCATCAACAACATCCTACTGCATTTCTTTTCTCCCCCTTATAAAAAGCTTCAATATTCTTATACGTTTCCTCCACGACTCTGTTTCTCGCCTCTATGCTCGCCCATGCCAGATGAGGAGTAATAATCAACTTATTGCTGTCCATCACCTTGCTTAAAGGGTTCGTATCCTTCATAGGCTCCGTCCCTGTTACATCCAGCCCTGCTCCTGCGATCATATCTTCCGTCAATGCGGTATATAATGCCCCGTCATCCACTACCGGCCCTCTCGCTACATTAATTAATATCGACGTTTTTTTCATTTTCTTTAGAGCATCCAAATCGATCAGATTCCTTGTCCTGTCGCTCAACGGGCAATGGAGAGAAAGAAAATCCGATTCTTTTAATAAAGTATCCAGATCCACTCTTTCGTACTCTTTACATGTACTCTTCCCGGAAGCCGAGTAAAAGATAACCTTGCATCCGAACGCCTCCGCAATCTTCGCCACCCTTCTTCCGATATTGCCCATTCCCACGATTCCCCATACTTTTCCTTCCAATTCCGTAAAGGGAATATCGAAATTGGAAAATCTACTCTGGGAAGCGTACTCCCCGGACTTTACATAATGATCATAATGATGCAGTTTTTCCAATACATAAAAGCAAAGGGCAAACGTATGCTGCGCTACCGCAGCGGTAGAATAATCCACCACATTTACTACCCGTATTCCTTTTTCGTCACAATATTCCAGATCCACATTATCATAACCTGTCGCAAACTCACAGATCAGTTTTACACAATCCGCTCCTTTCAGCGTTTCCCTGTTCAGGGGCGCTTTATTGGCGATAATAATCTCCGCATCCCTTATCCTTTCCTCTACCTCTCCCGCAATCGTATTATGGTATATTTCAAGATCTCCCAGCTCTTTCAGACGGTCTATGGAAACATCCATGCCCACGCTGCCTCTTTCCAACACTACTATTTTCATATATTCAACCACACCTTTCCCCGGCCCGCAAAACAAACCGGAAATATACTTGATTCCGCCCATTCCGGCGGCTACTGTTCGGACACGCTCAAACCGCCGGATTTTATTATCTCTCAAATCCGGCGGCCTCCCCATAGGAATGTGTTACTCTCTAAATAGCAATATTCATGTTTTCCCTGCAAATGCAAAACTCAATCTTACTCAGGACCTCTTCTGCCAGCTTTCTGTCATCCGTATGAAGCCGCAGATCCAGCTCCCGATGTAATCCGAATCCTAAAATTCCAAGCATGGATTTCCCGTCTATCACATGCCTTCCACTCCGTAAATCAATATTAAACGGGTAATTTTCAACAGCCAGCACAAATCTCTGGCAGTCTTCCATCGACTGAAATAAAACTCTGATTGGTTCCACTTTACCTTCTCTCCTTTCATGAAAACATTTTCCGTCCATCCATTCCTATAGCCCCGATTAATTATTTGACTTATTCTAACATACGCCTTTTTGGAAAGTCAACAAATGAATGAATCAGCCATCCTCCGGCCCGCCACTATCAAAAGGCGGAAGCTATCCGCAGACCGCTCCCGCCTCTTTCCACTATAACTATTCTATAAATCCTTTTCTACTTTCCGCATATTTTATGCGCCAGCTTCATGACACTCTCTGCGTTGCCCACCGCATAATCCAGGGAAGGTACTGCTGCCATAGGAATTTGGATTTCTTTCCTCATATCTTCCATACGATAGCTGGCCTGTGGTGCCACCAGCACACAATCCCAGCCCTCCTGCCATCTCTCCTGTGCTTCGCCAGTCCCTACTGCGATAATATGCAATTCTTCTCCATGGGAGGCCGCCCATGTCTGCATTTTTTTCATCAAAATACTGCTGGATAAGCCGCCAGCACAGCATAACAATACTCTCATTCCTTCCTCTCCTTTCTTTCATCCTTATTCGACATCAATCCAACTCTTCTCCATTAGAGGCAATGACTTTCTTATACCAATAAAAAGAATCCTTCCGATAGCGTGCCAATGTTCCATTTCCTTCATTATCCTTATCCACATAGATAAAACCATAGCGCTTCTTCATTTCCCCGGTAGATGCCGACACCAAATCAATACAGCCCCAAGGCGTATAACCGCGTAAATCCACCCCGTCCTCCAAGGCCTGTGCCATTGCCTTTACATGGGCTCTCGTATAATCAATCCGATACCCATCATGAACGGAACCATCTTCTTCCAACACATCAATAGCGCCCAGACCATTTTCCACTACCATAATCGGAACCTGGTAACGGCCATAATATTCGTTCAAAGAATATCTCAAACCGTCTGCATCCAGGCTCCATCCCCATTCGCTGTAGGACAAATAAGGATTTTTAGGCCCCATATTCAAATTGCCTCCGGCTGTCTCTGTCACCTCATGAGTCGTGCAGCAGCTTGTACAGTAGTAAGAATAAGTAATCATATCCACCGTACCGTTCTTCAAGTCTTCCCGATCCTGTTCCGTAATATCCAATTCCACCCCGTATTCTTTCCAAATACGCTTTGCAAAATATGGATATTCTCCACGCACCATGACATCCCCGGTGTAGTAAATATTTTCCTGCAGCCTGTTCTGCGTTGCCACCACATCTTTAGGATCACAAGTCAATGGATAAGTGCTTGGCCCTCCGGCAATCATACAGCCCATTACAAAATCCGGGTCAATTTCATGCGCCCTCTTTACCGCTCTTGCACTGGCCACAAACTGATGATGCAACAACAGAAAATCATCCTTTATTTTCTCAAACGGATATTCTGGTAAAATATCCTTTCCCATTATGAGACTATTGATTTCATTAAAGGTCAGCCAATATTTCACCAGCCCCTTATACTCTTTAAAAATCGTCTCCGTATAACGATCAAACAAATCTATGAGCTTCCGGTTCTTCCAACCTCCCAGATTTTCCTCCAGATAAAGAGGCACATCATAATGTTGAATTGTTACTAACGGCTCAATATCGTATTTCTTCAATTCCAGGAATACATCCCGGTAAAAATCTAACCCCGCCTGATTCGGTTCCTCCTCAATCCCTTTGGGAAAAATTCTGGTCCAGGCAATAGACATACGGAAAACTTTAAAACCCATCTCCGCAAACATTGCAATATCTTCCTTATAACGGTGATAAAAGTCAATCGCTTCATGATATGGATAATAAAACCCTTCCACAACAGTCTTTCGCGCGTTTGCCGGAATATCATATTCGGAAACTGCCTTCCCGGGCAGGCCATCCGAGTCCACGTAAGTAATGTAACGGGGCTCTGTCAAGGAGCCGGCTGTCTTTACATCGGAATCTGCCAATCCCTTGCCCCCTTCGTTCCATCCCCCTTCGCATTGGTTAGCCGCCGTAGCGCCGCCCCACAAAAAATTTTTTGGAAATCCCATCTTCTCCGGTCTCCTTCTTTCTATCTTTTTTATCTTTGAGCAATTACGAATCCCCTAGTCCAAATCCTTGCCATTGCTGGCTATTACTTTCTTATACCAGTAAAAACTATCTTTACGGTAACGCTTCATTTCCGCATCTTTCGCTTTTTCGTCATCTTCATCCCTGTCTACATATATAAAACCATAACGTTTCGTTATTCCCTCTCTGGTAGATACCAAATCAACAGCGCTCCAGGGACAGTAGCCAATCAGCATGGCTCCTTCGTCAATACCTATCGACATCTGGCGAATTGTCTCACGCAAATGCTCAATCCGGTAGGCGTCATGCACCGTACCATCCGCTTCCAAAATATCCGGACGGCCATAACCATTTTCCGTAACGATCAGGGGCAAATGATACCTGTCCGTAAGCCTTCTGGCCGTCACCCGGATACAGTAAGGATCAAAACGGTGGCCATCCTCGCCCTGCGGAAATTTTACATTATTGACTGCTTTCGCAATACCAGGCTTTTCCGCCAGTTTTTGCAAATAGCTCATCTTCCTGTTGTCACCGTTCTCCAGTTCACTCAAATCCAACTCATAATAATCGCAATGCTCCACCGTATCATTACCATAGCAGTTAAAGCCAATAAAGTCCGGATGGCAGGTACGCATGCATTCAAAATCCCCTTCCTGCACCTCAATATGAACTCCATTTTTTTTTATTTAATCATTCAGGCTGGCAGGATAACGACCATATACCAAAGCATCCAAATAAAAGTTATTGCGCAAATCATCACTATTCAACGCTGCCAAATAATTCTCCGGATTGCTGTCCGCCGGATACGCGGTGGTAATATTGGGGGCCGGCCCTATCATCGCATCCGGGCACATCTCATGGCAAAGGTGGATAGCTTTCGCCTGGGCTACCAACTGATTATGAGCCTCACAATATAAATCATTTATATCCTGCAGCTTCATCTTGCCCCCTATCATATCCACAGCTCCATAATAAATCAGCATATTTTGTTCATTGTAAGTCAGCCAGTATTTGACATCATCCCGGAAGTTCTCAAACAACACTTTGCAGTAATTTACATAAGCTTCCCCCATCCGGCGGTCTTTCCAACTGCCGTACTTTCCCTGCAACGCCAGCGGCAGGTCAAAATGAAAAATAGTAACCAACGGTTCAATACCATATTTATGACATTCGTTAAAGACATCTTTGTAAAAATCTATACCCGCCTGGTTTATCTCTCCCTCTCCTTTCGGTAATATCCTGGCCCATGCAATGGACAAGCGGAACATCCGAAATCCCATTTCACCCATAAGGGCAATATCTTCTTTGTAGTGATGATAAAAGTCCGAAGCATAGTGGAAAGAACAACAACCCGGATTTAAAGGCTTTATATCCCATATTGTCAATCCTTTCCCATCACAATCATAGCCTCCTTCACATTGGGCGCTTGATGAACTGGCGCCCCATAAGAAATTTTTAGGAAAAGACATAGCAGTCTCCTTTCTGATAATTAAATTATTCGGCAGTTACAATACCTTCTTCGCTCTCCTGCTCCAGACATTGCTTCTCATATACCTTAAAGAAGGGGAGGTATACCACATAGCAAACCGGAAACATAAGTGCCGCAAACACACAGTTTCTCCAATCCAGTGAATTCATAAATGCAGAAAGCACTATCGGCAAAGTTGTCATAATCAATACCTGAGGATACGCCATCAAGCCAAATGTATACGCAAGCAGCATCAATACCGCTACCACAACCGAACACAAAATGTATGGAATGAGCATGATGGAATTGTACATAATCGGATATCCAAAGATCACCGGCTCATTAATATTAAAGATTCCGGGAACCAAAGCCGCCTTTGATACCGTACTGATTCTTTTGGATTTACTTCTTAATCCCATGACGCACAAAGCTAATGTATTGCCCGTACCACCCATAATACTCAAAGCCCCAAACAAAAATAACGGAGACCATTCCAGAGGCTGCCCCGCTGCAGCCAGAGAAGAATTCGTCATATACGCCGTTACATACGGAATCATAATTGCATTAAAGGTAATACCGGTACCGTGAATCCCAAAAAACCACAATAGTTGGCATAAAATAATAATAACAAACATCCCCGGCGTGGAAGTCAGATAACCGATCGGTACGGAAAGCACTTTTGTGATCACCGACGCCAATGTAAGAGTTCCCTGACTCAAAACCGCAATCAGAATTGACAAACCATACCATACCAAAATGTTAATACCCGTGGGAATAATGGCATTAAAAGAATTTGCAATTCCTTCCGGTACTACATCTGGCAGTTTGATCATCCAATTATGCCGGATTGCAAATTCGGAAATTGCAACGGAACACAGCCCAATAATCAATGCCACAAACATACCACCGGTTCCTAAAGCGCCCAAGTTCAACGCTTCGAAAAAACTCTCTCCTCCATCGGCGCTGGCAGACACCACCGGAGACATTACTAAAATATAGCAGACAATCGCCGTAAAACCTGCCTGCATTGTATTCCTCTTTTTCCTTTTGGCATAATTAGAAGCCATAGAGAAACACATAAAAAAACCCAACAATCCCATCGTCAGTTTATAGGGCATATAAAATGCAATATAAGACGGACTCTTGGGACTCCATTTGAAGATCAACTCACCCAAGGCACATATAATTTGGATCACAGCGCCTAACATAATGAGTCCCATAGTCGCCCCCATACCGCTCGAGATCGTCGCAAAAATTTCATTTGTTGTCATCTTCTGGCTGATTTGCTGTAATTTTTTCATAAAATTGCTTTCCGCCAGACGTTCAATCACATTACCCATTCCAAGCACCTCCTTCTCCGCATTTGCCTACTGCTTATCTGATTTTATCTCATGCAGATAAACCAACTCCCTAATCAATTCCTGCGCCAGCATACTAGTCATCAGATGGTCCTGCGAATGCACCAGTAAGATATTTATTTCCGGTCCCTCCCCATTCGCTTCGGCAGCCAACATCTCTGTCTGCACATGATGAGCTTTCAGCGCTTTCTCCTCCGATTGGGCTAAAAGCTTTTTCGCCTCTTCAAATTTTCCCTCTCTGGCTGCAGTTAATGCCTGAAATGCCAACGTCCTTGCGTCACCCGAATGCACAATCAACATCATAGCAACATCTTCCGTACTCTTTGCCATAACTTTTACCTCCTTCCGGCACGGGTATCGCCCGTCCCTGTTTCTAAAACGGACTATACAGGTTTTATAAAGCTCTGTCAAACACTCTTCCTCCCTGCTTTTCCTTCCAAAATAAACATTTCCATCTTTTTTTGAACACTAAAAGACGGCAAAACTTTCTACTTCGAAATATTTACCGTCTTTTTTTATTTTTATCCATTATTTGTTTATACACTACACAGAAAAGGAATTAAATACTATTCCTCTATTATACACTCTTATTTTCTAATATTTTTATATCTGCTTAATAATTGCAATGATATAGGCCAGTTCATCATCGGAAAAACAAATGTCAAAAGCCTTTTCTAATGTCTGTAGGATATCCCTCAAATCATGATACAAACGTTTATTGCGACTAATCAAAGTATCCCTATTCATGGTAACCGGCATCTTTCCTTTCATCAGCATTCTCTGAACCGCACAGGCAATATGCAAAAACAGTCCCAATTCCTGATCCTGGGATAACCCCTGCGCCGCCTTTTTGATTCTGGCAATCGCCTTTGGCAGACAATTCTTCAGCTTTTTCATATCCAACCCTTCCAGTTGTTCGGAAAGATAAGAATAAATTGCATCATAATCTACTTGAACAGGTATTTCCACATTGGAAACAGCAAGTAAGACATCCAGCTTGTCCACAGGTGTGTCAAACAATTTGGTAACAGAGATAAAAGGAATCCCGTGCAGTTGAGGGTCATAAGTACCGATTACATAAAGAATCTCCTGCTCCTGACGCAAACGGTTGACTTCACCCAACAGTTGCTTACGATCGCTAATCGCCAGCGGAATGATATCCACCTCTTCCATTTGTATATGCTTCTCTAAATAGGACTTCATCGAAACTGCCGCACCCTTCCCACTCATGCACAGCGTAATTATGATCTTATGCTTACACTGGCGCACATAGGACTCCGTCATCTGCTGATAAGAATCTTGAAAGGTCTTGGCCACTTTATCATACAATTCATCCAGAGAAGTCAGACAGCTGGCTTTACGGGAACTGTCCAAAGCAATAAGAGCCCCCGGAATTTCCAGCATACGAATCCGTATACCGCATTCCTTCATAATCATCTCTGCCATGGTCCGCAGCGATCCCATATCATATAAAAGCAAAATGCCCTGCCCTTTATCAATCTCCAAAATCTGCGCTTTCAATTCGTTATAAGCTTCATGCATATCCATGCTTAACGGCA
>ERZ808028.1298-NODE-1298-length-15586-cov-5.396093_pt1 | contig 15586 bp, 15 predicted proteins | sample MGYA00380184_ERZ808028 | MGnify/ENA primary metagenome ERZ808028 (study PRJEB31490, sample SAMN06133397) | mouse gut metagenome | isolation source: J8_1 | host: mice | place: China: Chengdu | collected 2015-05 ...
CGCGGAGAAAGGAGGTAAATGCCTGTGGACAACAAAGCGACGAACAAGCTGCGTCGGGAGTATCCCAACTTTACACCACTGAAGGTAGCTTCGGAACTGTTAGGCGTCTCGCCCCGTCAGCTGTCCAAGCTGGTGGCGGAGGGCCGGAAGCCGTTCTGCCTGCTGGGCGCCAACATTGGAACCCGGCAGCGGTACATCCGCATCTATACCGAGCGGCTGATTGCGTATCTTAACGGCAACTCTCTGGAGGACTAAGCGAAGGCTTTAGTAGTTGAGGGGGTGATTGTTTTCCGTGAAAGCAGTCACAAAATCGGGCGGCAGATCAACAGCTTTGGAAGAAGCCGCTGGCCTGACCGCCCAATCTTTCTATTTGGAGGAATCAAATGAGATTACACGAAAACCAATTAAAGCTGATCCGACATCTGGCCCGGTTCAACCTGTTGGACTATGCCAGTTGTCTGCATCTGTTGGATACGGAGGGAACTGGAGACCATGTAGCCCTGTCCTATGCTTTTCGGCCACTGACAAAGAACAAGTTCCTCACCAAACGCAAGGACGGAAGCGTGTCAATTTTGGCAAAGGGGCGTGCTTTGTTCCCTAACATCAAGCCGTTGATCTCAGCGGGTGGCGGGGAGCAGTCCATCCAGCGAGTGATGGAGGTGTCCCGCATGGCAGTGTTGATGGAGGAACACGGTATCCTCGCCGTCGCGGAAGTGCCGGAATCACGGCAACCTGTTTTTATTCCCTCGGCTTGCTGGAGGAATATTGCTCCGGGTATCCTGTCCACTACACGCTTTACCGGGATGGTGCTTGCAGGAAAAGAAAAGCTGGCTGTCTATGACATAGGGGACGGGAGCATGGAGTGGCAGGTGCGGGCGGAGGGATCACTGTTCTATACAAAATACGGCAGCTATGAGACGAAAGCAACAGGGATGATCTTAATTTGTGAAGATGGAAAACGAAATAAAACGGTAAAAAATATTATTCGTCAGACGATGTGGAGCCGGCGGCAACTTCTCTCCGATATTTGCCTAGAGCGCAATAAACCGACCTGCTGGTCTCGTTCGCCCATTAAGCTGCGGGCGCAATATGAACACGTCTATTTTACAACGCCAAGATGGTTTCAGATAGACATACAAGCGATACTGGGTTCCGAGAGCGAGGTATGTGATCGAAGTAAAAATGAGACCAGGTCACATGACCCGGCACAGGGCGACTACGAAAAGTGGCCTTACCGCTTTTTTGTCAACCCAGCGACCGACTTGCTGAAATATGTCTATTTTTTCTCGGCGGTGAAGGAACTGAAGAAACTTTTGGAAAGTGATATGCCAGCACCACCGGAGGTACGATATGCAATTTGCTACCGGAAACGGGACAGGCCGATTCTGCGGATGTACCCGGACGTGGTAGAATTGGAGGGAATACAGTTTTTTGAATATCTCACTGAAGAAAACGATAGTTCAAATTGATCGGTGTCTGGCTGAGGGCGGTGGAGCAAGCGCGGACCAGCTTCACAAAATGTACGACCTAACGCTCCGGCTGCAAATCCAGCTGCTGTCGGTCATTTATGATATGGAAACCTTTGGCGGAACCACAAAGCGGATCGCAAACGCACACAGCAGTGGGGAAAGTGAAAATTCTGTGGTGACGCTGACAATAACGGAGCCTCTGCCGTCTATGAAGAGGCTGACAGAGGCGGTGGAGGAACACTGGAAAGCGATGCTCCATGCGGCCATTGCCGAGGCGGACCAGCAGGAACCTCTCCCCTGGTTTGACAGAGCGATGGTGGAGATCGAGATTATCACCCCCAGAGGGAGCGGCAACGCCCGGCTGTGGGATACCTCCAACCGGGCGATTCAAGTGGTACTCAACAATCTAAAAGGTATCTTTTTTGAGGACGACAACATGGAGCATATGGCCTTTTCGGTGGTTGGGAGGTGGGGAGAAAAAGGTGCTACGATCATCCGTATTTTGGACTTTGACAAATCACAGCAAATCAGAAGCATCACATGAAGGCTGAGTTTTTGACGAAACTGTGAGGTTCCAAAAATGTCATGGTGAACGAGGCGGAGCGCAAAATCTATGTTTGCCTTGGACTTCAATCAGCCATGATGCGCTGTTAATTGAACACAAAATCAATCATGGTGAAGCAGGTACAGAGAGGGGTTCTGCGAGGAGTGTCTGCCTGGGCAGACGCGACGAGCAGAACAGGTTGAGGTGCGGAAAGAGGGCTTGCGTCGGGAACGACGCAAGCCCTCTTTCCGCACTCGCTTTGGTATTATGATTTCCGGTTTCAATGAATGATTAACTATTGGCTCCCCAATTTTGACGCATCAATCATCTTTTTAACGGCGTAAGGATGACCAGAACATGCCCGGTGCCTATCATCATCATGGCTATCTTCTCTGAGGACGATAACATGGAGCACGATGTGACGGAGACGGCCTGTGCTGATCATGTCTTTACTTTGCGCACAAATCCAGGGCGTCTTTTACTTTTTGGATGATATAAGCGCCAATATCCCGGGAAGCATCTACGGTTTGAGCGCCCAAATGGGGAGAGATAATGAAGTTATCACATTCGATCAGCGGCGAGTGGAATTTTGTATCCAGGCCTTCGTCAACCAGTTCTTCCTCCATGACATCGGAGGCATAGCCGCCGATCTTACCTGACTTCAAGGCCTCATACATATCCTCCTCAGTTGACGATGCCGCCCCGGGCCATGTTCAGCACCACGGCGTCGTCCTTCATGCCGGCGATGGACTTGGCGTTAGACAGGTTCTTGGTCTCGGGGGTAAGGGGCATGTGGATGGTAACAAGGTCGGAGATCTTCAGTACCTCGTCGATGGACATACTTTTGGCGTGTTGCTGCTCAAAAACCTCGGCGGGGAGGTAGGGGTCGTAGGCCACGACCTCCATCCGGAAGGCAAGGGCGCAGACGTCCGCGAAAACTCGCTCGAAGACGCCTTTGCACTTGCAATGGGGAAATCATAACATATTCAAAAAGAGCCGTCAATCATCAAATTGGCTAAGAATGGAATTACATTTATGAATTATTTATATCGACAGATTGCAAAATGACGTGGTCTACCGGTAGTCCTCATTGAGAAACATGGCCTTGACCGCTACCACCTCGTCGTGCTCCTCCTGGCTCACCTGGACGGAGGAGTTCAGGGCTTTCAGGTCCGCCTTGACCGTTTCCAGGGCCTGTTCGGGGGTATCGGCCCGACCCTCCTCCACGCAGCGCCCCATCCGCCGGAGGACGATGGGGTGGGCGTAGCGAGCCGGGAGGGGGAAGGGGGTGTAGTCCTGCAAAAACGCCTCCATAGCTTCCTTGGCCCGCTCCGCGCGGGACGGGATATCTTCTTCTCGTTTTTTCATTTTCCCGCCCCGGCGGGCGGAGAGGATGAGGTTCAGCTCCCTCAGCTGCCGGGCGGATTTGCTCAGCTCCAGATACAGGTCGGGCCGCTTCTCCAGAACGGCCTCCGCCGCCTTGAGCGCCTTCAGCGTGTCCAGGGCCTCCCCGGTCAGCTCCGGTTTGGGAGGCTGTTCCCGTACCCGCTCCTCCAGACGGACCTCCGCCGCCGCGCTCACCTGTTTGATCTCCGGGCGGACCCGCTTCAGATAGGCCAGCAGCTGGTCCACCTGCTCCTCGTATTTGTAAGTGCACTGCTTCTCCCGGCCGCCGTCGTACTCCACCACCAGATAGGGGATGGAGGCGAACACGCCCTTGTGGGAGTAGCCCCCCTTGCTCATGGCCACCCGCTTGAAGACCCGGGTGATCCCGCCGTAGGGCAGATAGTACCGGCAACTGCGGTAGAAGCTGCTGAGATACAGGGCCATTTCCCCCACCCCGCAGGGGCCGAAGCGCTTGCAGGATTTCCGGTCCGCAATCAGGACGTCCTTATCCAGGGCCTCCCGGCCCAGCTGTACTGGTTTGAATAGCATGGATGATCGCCTAGTTCCTTTTCAGATTTTCCAGAGCTTCGGGGTTATTGGAGATAACCGCTCCAACAATTTGACAATTTTCCAGCTCCGGACAGTCACCGCAGGTCGCAACGCCCTTTTTCAGCGCACACTGGCGAATTTCACAGAGACTGTCGCAAAATACCGTTTTCACTCCCTCAACGCGGCAGCCTTGACAGTTGATATGTTCAGGCAGAATGGGAGCTTGATTTAACTCAGCCCATAATTTTGCGGTTTTTTCACGCAACACTTGGTCATCGTGAATGGTCGCAAGATAGGCGTCGCATTTTTCACAGTTCAGTCCGCAATATGCAATCATGTCTTTCACAGCGAGATACCTCCAAAACGAAAATTAAACGAACTGATTTTACCATGTCGGCCCCCAGGCGTCAAGACAAGCAGAATACCAGCCGCTGTCGTACAGGCAGCGGCTGGTGTTTTGGTGTTAGGCCTTGGCGGTCTGCTTCCTGGTGGCGTAGAGGAAGATACCCAGCAGGGCGGCGGCGAACACGATACCCACGGGGTAGGCCAGGGCGGTGTTGTAGGCCACCAGCTTGCGGGCGCCGTCCACCACCTCATGCTTGTTTAGCAGCTGGCCCAGGCACTCCTCGCCCAGGATGAAGTAGGTACAGGACACCGCGCTCATAAAGGTGGCGGGGACGGCGGTGATCCAGTAGTTCTTCTTCTGCTGGAACAGGTACATGCTGGCCGCCCAGAGGACGATCATGGCCAGGGTCTGGTTGGACCAGCTGAAGTACCTCCAGATGACATTGTAGTCGATCTTGCCCAGGGCGTTGCCGATGCCCAGGATGGCACCCGCGCCCAGCACGGGGACGCACAGCTTCAGGCGGTTGGCGTAGTTCTTCTGGTCGATCTTGAACCAGTCGGCCAGGGTGAGGCGTGCGGAGCGGAAGGCGGTGTCGCCGGAGGTGATGGGGCAGGCGATGACGCCCAGCATGGCCAGCACCATACCGGCGGAGCCCATGGTCTTCTGGCAGATGTCGTAGACGGCGGTGGGGCCGCCGGCACCCATGCCCAGCAGCTCGGCGCCGGTGTAGATGGAGCAGCCGGCGGCGGCCCAGATCAGGGCGATGATGCCCTCGGAGATCATGGCGCCGTAGAACACCATGTGGCCCTGGCGCTCAGACTTCATGCACCGGGCCATCAGAGGGGACTGAGTGGCGTGGAAGCCGGAGATGGCGCCGCAGGCCACGGTGATGAACATGAAGCTCCAGATGGGGGTGCCGGAGGGGTGCATGTTATAGAAATGATCCCACAGCTCAGGGATGACGTAGTTGGAGTTGGTAATCACGCCGAAGGCCACGCCCACGGCCATAATGATCAGGCAGATGCCGAACACGGGGTAGATCTTGCCGATGACCTTGTCCACAGAGATAAAGGTGGCGATGAAGTAGTAGATCAGGATGAGGATGAGCCAGAACATCTTGTTGGCCAGGATGCCGCCGGCGTTCTTGCACAGCAGCTGGAGCAGGCCGGCGGGGCCCACGGCAAAGACGGTGCCCACCATGATGAGCAGCACCACGCTGAACACCCGCATGACGTTCTTCATGCCGCCGCCCAGATAGATACCGGTGATCTCAGAGACGGACGCACCCTCGTTACGCTCAGAGAGCATCCCGGCGAAGTAGTCGTGGACGCCGCCGGCGAAGATGGTGCCGAAGGTGATCCACAGGAAGACGCTGGGTCCCCACAGAGAGCCGGACAGCGCGCCGAAGATGGGGCCCAGGCCGGCGATATTCAGCAACTGGACCAGGAACAGCTTCCACTGGGGCATGACCACGTAGTCCACCCCGTCGTTGATGCGGACGGCGGGGGTCTCCCGGTCATCCGGGCCGAAGGTGCTGTCAACCACTTTGCCGTAGACAAAGTAGCCGGCAATCAACAGGGCCAAACACACAAGAAAACTTACCATAAATATACCTCCCTTAAATTTCAGTCCCGCCGCGTATGGCCCGCGGCCGGACCGTTTAACAAAGCTAAAGGTCCTTCTACTCCAACTCCTGTATTTCCGCCTGGATCAGCCTCCCCGCAGCGGAGGCCAGCTGGTCCAGGGTATGGATACGGGCCAGGCTTTTCCCATAAATGGTCTCCGCAGACGGTATGTTAAGGCTGGGACCCATAAAGATCGCCCCCACATGGCAGCCCTGACGCTCCAGGGCCCGGACCTCCCGGGCGGCGTCCTCCACCGCCGGGGCGTCGGCATAGTCCCGGCCGAAGGGGTACTTCCCGCCGGGGGAAATGCGGCGGCTGTCGTTGGGGCTGGCGTCGGTGAGGAGCAGAAAAAGCCGTCTTTGCTCTGGGGGGACCTCCAGCAGTTCTCCCGCCGCCCGGAGGACCAGGCCATCCCGGTTCCAGCCAGCGGCGAAGTAGCGGAATACCTGACCGCTGCTGTCCCCGAAGTCCTTGAGCACCCGGAGGACGGTGTACCCCCGCAGGCTGCAAAAGCCGGACACCCGCACGGGCACACCGCACCGGGCCAGGCTCTCGGCCAGGATGTACCCCTGGGCGGCGACGGCCTCCTGACAGTGCATCCGGGAGGAGGAGGCGTCCAGCAGCAGGTCCACCGAAAAGCCGGGGCGGGCGGAGTCCGTCTCCCGGACAAAGACCCGCCGGTCGGACAGCGCCGCCGCCCGCCAGACACGGGGGGTGTTCAACTTTCCGCTCCGGGCGGTCTCCTCCTCCGCCTGGCTGTGGACCCGGATACAGTTTTGAATCTGCTCCGTCAGCCGCCGGATAGTGTTTTGGTAGAGGGCAGCGTCCGCTGAGAAAGCCTCCCGGTTGTGCTCCTGCTGGAGCCGGGCCTGCTCCGCCAGCCGGCGGGCCTCCCCGCCGGGTGCCTGCTCCGGAGTGGGGACCCCGGCAGTGTACCACAGATGACAGCCCAAATGGAGGCCGGCGCACAGCTTCTGCTCCGCCGCCGCCAGCTCCCGCTGGGGCAGGAGGGAGGGGCCGAAGCAGCTCTGGATGTACAGCCGGTCAGAGGAAACGTCCTCCTTCAGCCGGATACTGGCTCGGCGGATGTCCAACTTTGTGCTGTCCCCCTCATCTGACCCCTTTCCGTGTCCGACAGAGGCCACATCGGTGTGGACGATCTCTGTGGGCATCAGCCGGGTCATCACCCCGGCCCATTTTCCCGTGAGGTGAAGCCGCAAGGCGGAAGGCGGGCGGCTCCTGCCGTCAAAGAGGCGAAAGCGGGCAAACAGCTCCAAAATGGCGGGAAAAAGCTCCTGTTCCTCCATTGGCCCCAAGGCCAACGCGGCGGACAGCCGCCTTTCATAGGGGGTCATCACCGGGGGGCGCTTTCCCAGCACTGCCCTCCACCGGGCGGACTGCATGGTGTAGCTCAGCTGGTTTTTTGCCATCCACTCCTGGCGGGAGAGAGTGTGCTCCTTATCAAAGAACTCCACCGCCCAGTCCCGGCGCAGGTCGGCCAGAATGGGCCGTTGGGGCAGCTCCAGCTGATAGGCGGCGCTCTCCAGAGCCAGCCAGGCCAGGTCGTCCAGCAGCGCCTGTCGCCGGTCCCCCGCCCAGGCCTGAAAGAGCCGGGCCGGCCCCTCCTCCCCGTACCACTTGCGGACACAGCCCACAATGGTGTTTAAGTACAGGTTCGGGCTCCCGTCGCCGTTCAGAGAGAGGAACAGGGGCTCGAAGCCGTAGACGCCCGCCCCGTTCCAGACCTGGTTCATCGCCCGGCGCTGTCCGGCGGTATGGTGGGCGCTCACGGGCCGAACAGCTCCCCTCGGGTGAGCTTGGGGGAGACCCGAGCCGCCATCACGTCCCGAATCAGGCCCTGCTCATAGCCGTCGGCGGTCTTGTTGGTGATCCCCATGTCCAGAGCGGGCCCGGAGGGAACCCCCGCCGCCATCAGCTCCAGGGCGTCCAGCAGCCCCCGCAGGTCCAGGGCCTTGGAGGAAATTTCACCGCCCTCGCACTTCTTTTGAAGGTCAAAGAAGAGCGAGACAAACTGCTGGCGGTATTTCTGTTTCAGCTCAGGACAGCGGTGTTTCAGCAGCCGGTCCAGATTTTCCGGGCTGATGGCGGGCATCTGGATGACCACAAACCGGGAGGCCAGGGCCTCGTTCAGCTCCCGGGTGCCGGCGTAGCCGTAGTTCATGGTGGCGATGAAGCGGGCGGCGGGGGCCATGGGGAGGCGGTCATACCCCGGGATGTCCAGCACCCGCCGGAAGTCCAGAACGGCGTGGAGGACGGCCAGTGCCTCGTTCTTCGCCATGTTGATCTCGTCCAGAATGCCGAAGCCCCCGTGCTGGGCACATTGGTAAACAGGCCCGGGCCGGAAACGGACCTGCCCCTCCGTGAAGGTGTCCGTCCCCACCAGACCGGAGGCGTCCAGATTCACATGGAAGGACACGTTCCAGGCGGGGCGGCCAAAGACTGCGGCCAGGTTTTCCGCCAGCACGTTCTTGCCAGTGGCCTTTCCCCCGGTGAGGAGCAAATTCTTTCCGCAGAGCAACGCGGCGATGGCCTGCTCCCAGACCTCCCGCCCGTAGTAGTGAAATTGGGGGACGGGGACCCGCTCCGGCAGCTCTGTGGGATTGTCTGTCCGGATTTGAGCCAGCTTCTCCAGCAGTTCGGAGCTGACCCCCTCCTCTTTTAGAAATGAAAGCATGGCCGAAGCACTTCCTTTGCCCGATAAAAGTTAGACCCGGACGGTGTCCCCACCGCCCGGGCCACAGCTTTGGTGATGGATGGATAACACAAAAAAGAGGAGCATTCCTTTGAGCGTTCCCATCATAGCACCAAAATTTTGAAAATTAAAATACTTTTTCCCTTGTAACTATGATATCTTTTCGATATGATAATAAGCCCCCAAAAGGCTCCAAGATCATTTGACCCTGGAATCTATCCATCCACCTGAAAGAAATTCCCTAAGAAAGAATAATTATTTCATAAAGGAAATTCAGTTCTCAGAAGGGATCAATTTGACAACAGTAGTACTCTCAGCGGAGATTATCCGGGAACTGGCGAAAGCGGAATCCTGCATCATCCTGGGCCGGTGCGCCAATTACCTTCTGGCCGGCCACCCTAATGTGCTCCGGCTGTTCATCCACGCCCCGCTGGAGGCCCGCCTCGCCCGAGTGGCGTCTTACTCCCTGGCCTGGAGTCAGCGGGAAGTGGCCAGGCACATCCGGGTGGAGGACAAGCGCCGCGCCGCCTACTACCATTACTATACCGGTGAGGAGTGGCGGGACACTGCGGGCTATGACCTCTCCCTGGACTCTGAGGCCCTGGGGGAGGACGGCTGTGTGGAGCTGGTGCGGAGATTTCTGCCCCTTTTTTAGAGGAGCTATAATGGAGCAGTGCCGTTTATACTAATTATACTAATTATAATAATTATACTAAAGGAAAGACTGCTCAAATCGTTTTCTGCCGCATATACCCCGCTATTTATCTGTGTTTCCCCAGCCGGAGACGAGGGGAATATGCGGAATTTTCAACGATAATTCTTAATATCCCAATTCGACCTCGTGTTGCCGGGAAAACAAGTCGAATAAATATGTTTATCAATCTTTTTTATTCCGCCATTTGGCAAAGTCCAATCTCCCTAACCAATTTCTCTTTACAGCTGAGGCCACAGGGCCTATAATGAACAGACGTAGTAGAATGATATGGGGGGCCTCATCATGGAGCTGCGCACCTTGCACTATTTTACCGTTGTAGCCCAGGAGCTGAACATCACCCGGGCAGCGGAAAAGCTGAATATGAGTCAGCCGCCCCTCAGCAACCAGATCAAGGCCCTGGAGGAGGAACTGGGGGTCCAGCTCTTTCTCCGGGGGAAGCGGCGTCTGGAGCTGACCGAGGAGGGATCTCTCCTGCTGCGCCGGGCGATTCAGATCCAGGAGCTGGCGGACAAAACCCGGCAGGAGATCGCCAGCCTGCGGGAGGGAATGACCGGCACCATCTATCTGAGCATGGTGGAGGGCCGCGCCCCCTTTCTGGCCGCCCGGTGGATCGCCGGCTTCCGGGAGGAGTTCCCCCTGGTGCGCTACAACCTGTGGAACGGCAGCAGCGACGATGCACTGGACCGGTTGCGCAAGGGGCTGGCCGACCTGGCCGTCATCGCCGCGCCCTACGACACCGAGCACCTGGAGGGCTTTCCCGTGGGCCGGGAGCCCTGGGCCGCCATGCTCCATCCGGACCATCCCCTGGCCGGAGCAGAGGGAGACTCCATCCCCCTGTCCAGCCTGGTGGGGGAACCGCTCATCGTCCCCAGCCGGAAGTCCCGGATCGAAGCAATCCGCCGCTGGTTCGGAGAGATTGGCGCGGAGCCCCGGATTCTCTGCGAGATGTCCAACTACATGGACGCGGCGGCCCTGACCAGCCTGGGGGTGGGGATCAGCATCTTCCCCCAGACTATTGGGGTGTCCAACGGTCTGGTGGTGTCCAAGGTGGTGACCCGGCCCTCACGTCAGGTGGAGTATATCCTGGTCTGGAACAAGGGACAGGCCCCCTCCGGGCTGACCCGGGAGTTTATCCGCTATGTCCAGGACTACCTGGAGGAAAATCAGGCGGAATCATAGCAGGAGACAGCCCCCGCGCCCGTTGGGCGCGGGGGGCTATCATATCAAAAAGATATGATAGCTGCAATGATATATGTATTTCCTTTTCTTCGGTTTCTGTGTTAGCATAAAAACATCCAAAGGGAAGCAATAAACCTTACGAGTTTAAAAGGAAAGAAGGATTTACTATGAAGAAGCTGTGGAAGATGCTGGACGAATACTATCGCACCTTTGCCAGATAAACCAATCGAAGCTCCTCTCTTCGCGTGATCCATCCATCACCGAAGCCATCGCCCGGACAGTGGAAACGCTGGCCGGGCATACTTATTCCGTTGTGATTTGGAGGTATTATCATGAGTATCCATGAGGAATGCGGCGTTTTTGGCGTGATTTCACCCCGTCCTGCGGACGTGGGCCGGCTGGCCTATTACGGCCTGTATGCTCTCCAGCACCGGGGGCAGGAGAGTTGCGGCATTGTGGTCAACGACGACGGGGTATTCGCCTCCCACAAGGACCTGGGGCTGGTGGGGGAGGTCTTCTCCGAAGAGATTTTGGACCGATTCCCCCGGGGAACTATGGCGGTGGGCCACACCCGCTACGGCACCACCGGGGCCTCCAACCGGAGCAACTGCCAGCCCATTGAGGTCAACCACCAGAAGGGCCGCATGGCCCTGGCCCACAACGGAAATCTCAGCAACGCCGCCCCCCTCCGGGACGAGCTGGAGCTGTCCGGGGCCATCTTCCACTCCACCAGCGACACCGAGATCATCGCCTACATCGTCACCAAAGAGCGGCTGTCCGCCCCCTCCATCGAGGATGCCCTCAGCGCCGCCATGGACAGGCTGGAGGGGGCCTACTCCCTGGTGCTCATGTCCCCCCAGAAGCTGATCTGCGCCCGGGACCCCCACGGCTTCCGTCCCCTGTGCTACGGCAAAATGGAGGACGGGACTTACGTGGCCGCCTCGGAGAGCTGCGCGCTGACGGCGGTGGGGGCGGAGTTCGTCCGGGACCTGGAGCCGGGAGAGATTCTGGTGTTCTCCAAAGATGGTATTGTCTCCCGCCGGGAACACTGCGGCAAGGCGGAACCTGCCCCCTGCATCTTTGAGTACATCTACTTCGCCCGCCCGGATTCGGTGATCGACGGGGTGTCCGTCCACGCCGCCCGGCTGCGGGCGGGAGAAATCCTGGCCCGTACCTACCCGGTCCAGGCGGACGTGGTGGTGGGGGTGCCCGACTCCGGCTTGGACGCCGCCCTGGGCTACAGCCGGGCCTCTGGTATCCTCTACGGCATCGGCCTCATCAAAAACAAGTACATCGGCCGCACCTTCATCGCCCCCGGCCAGGACCACCGGCTGGATCAGGTGAAAATCAAGCTCAGCGTCGTTCAGGACAGCGTGGCAGACAAACGGGTGGTGCTGGTGGACGACTCCATCGTCCGGGGGACCACCAGCGGCCGGATTGTCAGCCTGCTCCGGGAGGCGGGGGCTAAGGAGATTCACCTGCGCATCTCCGCGCCCCCCTTCCTCAACCCCTGCTACTATGGCACCGACATAGACTCCCGGGAAAACCTCATCGCCTGCCACCACACCGTGGAGGAGATCGCCCAAATCGTCGGGGCGGACTCCCTGGGCTACCTGCCAGAGGAACGGCTGGGGGCACTCATCGGACAGGGCCGCTGCTGTGACGCCTGCTTTACCGGGCGGTATCCCACTCCGGTCCCCACAGATACCCGAAAGGACCGCTTTGAGCGGAAGCTGTCGGAGAAAAGCCCTTACCCACGCTAAAAAATGCCTCACTGAGGCTTTTTTCTCAGCATCTCATCGGACATAAGTTCCAGCTGCTCCGCCTTATGGTAGTGGTCAGCCAGTGCATTGCCCGCCGCTGTACTCTTGGGCTGTCCGCTGAAGCACAGCTTTAGTAAAACCGGCGTCAGCACTGCGCAGCCCACCACAGTGATTACGATAGGCGTCATCATAGCCTGGCTGAGCACCCCCATAGACAACCCCCGGTTGGCCACGATCAGAGCTACCTCACCCCGGCAGGCCATGCCGGTTCCCACCTGGAGGCACTCCGCTCCGTCAAAGCCGCACAGCTTAGCTCCCAGGCCGCAGCCAATGATCTTGGACAAAACTGCCACCGCCAGAAGAAGCAGGGAAAAGACCGCCAGCGTCCCGTTCAGCTGGGGCAGCTCCACCTTGATGCCGATTCCCGCGAAAAACACCGGCGTCAGCAGCAGGTAGCTCAGGGGCTCAAACTTTGAGCGGATGTAACCGTCCTTGGGGGTGCAGGCCACCACCAGCCCCGCGACAAAGGCCCCGATAATGTCGGCCACACCGAAAAATTCCTCCGCGCAGTAGGCCAGCAGCAGGCAGAGCACAAAAGCAAAAACCGGATAGCGCCGGAGGTTTTTCTGGTGGGCGCTTGCAATGATCCGGCGAAACAGCCGGATGCTTCCATGCGCGGCGGCGACGGCAAAGACAAAAAACAACACAATCTTCAGCAGCACCAGCAGCAGGCTGCCTCCGCCGCCCGCCATGCTGGACACCACGGTCAGCGCCACCAACCCAGCACGTCGTCGATCAGGGCGGCGGCCAGGATCGTACTGCCCACCCGGGTGTCCAGATGCCCCAGCTCCTTGAGCGTCTCTACTGTGATGCTCACAGAGGTCGCGGTAAGTACCGTGCCTAAAAAGATGTTTTCCAGGAAGGTATTTCCCGGCAGCCAGCCTGCCTGTCCCGCCAGCCAGCCAAAGCCTGTGCCCATCAGCATGGGTACCAGCACGCCGCATAGCGCCACCAAAAAGCCCGCCTTTCCGGCGCCGCGCAGTTCACGCAGGTCGGTGCCCATTCCGGCGGTGAACAAAATCACGATGACGCCCAGTTCGCTCAGCTGGGAAAGGAACGCAGTCTCTGACAGAATATTCAGCGCCGCAGGACCCAGGATCAGCCCGGCCAGCAGCGCGCCCACCACCCGCGGCATTTGGAATTTTCCTGTTGCGATCCCCAACAGCTTGGTACTCAATAAAATCAAAGCCAGATCCAATAGATAGTGATAGGACATCGCCGATTCCCCCTTGCAGAATATGGAATAAATGCAAAGCTATCATAGCGCCTTTCATTGAATTTACAAGAGGATTTTTATATGAAAACAGAGGCGGCAGACTGCAAAATTTTTGTACTATGTCCGTTGCTTCAGCCAAAACAGAGCCGACTCTACATATAAACTTGCGGCGATAGTCAGACATCTCTCGTCGATATCGAAGCCCGGGGTGTGATGGGCCAGCCGGGAGCCGGGGACGGCCTCGCTGCCGCTGCCCACAAAGGCGTAGACCCCGGGGACCACGGCCATGATCTCCGCCATGTCGTCCCCGCCCAGGGACAGCTCCTTGACCACCAGGTTCCCCCTGCCCACCACCTTCTCCACCAGGGGGGCGGTCTCAGCGTACACCCGGGCGTCGTTGATGAGGGCCCGGGTAAAGGACTCGGTCTCGATCTCAGCGGTGGTGTTGTACAGGGCGGCCACTCCCCGGGCGGTATCGGCGATCTTGCCGTTTATCATGGCCCGGGTCTCCTGGGAGAAGCAGCGCACCGTGCCCTCGATCACCGCCTCCCGGGCCACGATGTTGTACCCCTCCCCGGCCCGGAGCACCCCCACGCCGATGAGGGCGGGGTCGGTGGGACTCTTCAGCCGGCCCACCAGACCCTGGAGGGCGGTGACAATCTGGGCGGCGGCGTAGAGGGCGTCCGCCCCCAGCTCCGGGGTGGAGACGTGGGCGCTCCTGCCGTGTATCCGGATGGTAAAGTGGTCCACCGAGGCGTTCTCCGCCCCCAGATTCATGGCAACCTGCCCCACCGGCAGGTTGGACTGCATGTGGACGCCGAAGGAGCGGTCCGCCCCCTCCAGGGCCCCGTCCTGAAGAAAGAGGACGGCCCCCTTGCCATACTCCTCCCCGGGCTGGAAAACGAAGCCAATCTCTCCGGAGAGGCTGTCCTCCAGCTTTTTCAACGCCCGGGCGGCCCCCAGAAGGGCGGCGGTGTGGGCGTCGTGGCCGCAGGCGTGCATCACGCCGGGGCACTGGGAGGCGTAGGGCACGGTCTTCTCGTCCTGGATGGGCAGGGCGTCGGTGTCCGCCCGGAGGACCACCCTTCTGCCCGGCCCCTTCCGCCCCTTGAGGACCCCCAGCACCCCGGTCCCCCCCACCCGGCGGGCCAGGATGCCGATGGCGTTCAGCTCCTTCTCAATGCGCTTGGCAGTCTCAAATTCCTTCATGCTCAGCTCCGGGTGGCTGTGAAACCAGCGGCGCAGGAAGATGATATAGTCCTTGTCCTGTTCAATCAGCGGATGGATGGCCATATTGATTCACCTCAAAGTTATGTTTGTTCCCGCCCTCCGAGGGGACGGGAGCTGTATCTTGCTTAAAATGCGGGGATGTAGGTGCCCTGATAGATGTCCCGGATGGCCTGGGCGGTCTCCTCGGACTGGTAGGCGGCCAGCACCTTCTTGTAGACCTCATTGTCCAGGTCGGCGGTGCGGCAGGCGATGATGTTGATGTAGGGGTTATCGGAGCCGGGCTGGACCTGCTCCACATAGATGGCCTCGTCGATGTTCAGGCCGTTGTCCACGGCGTGGGCCCCGTTGACAAAGGCGGCGGCCACGTCGGGCAGGAGGCTGGCGGTGTTGGCGGCCTCCACCTCTACAAACTCCAGATTCAGGGGGTTGGCGGTGATGTCCTTCAGCTCAGGCATGTAGCCGGCGGCGGGGTCCACCTCCAGCACGCCGGCGGACTCCAGAATCTTAAAGCACCGGCCCTCGTTGGTGGGGTCGCTGGGAACGGCGATCTTGTCCCCCTCCTTCAGCTGGCTCACGTCGGTGATCTTGTCGGAGTACAGGGACAGGGGGGCCACGATGGTGTCGCCCAGGATGGACACCTGATAGCCCAGGTCGTCAATCTCCTTTTGGAGGTAGGCCTTGTGCTGGAAGGCGTTCAGGTCGATTTCTCCGGCGTCCAGGGCGTTGTTGGGCAGCTTGTACTCGGCAAACTCCACCAGCTCCACCTTGATATTGTCCTTGGCCAGCAGCTC
>ERZ808028.1299-NODE-1299-length-15583-cov-3.361924_pt1 | contig 15583 bp, 12 predicted proteins | sample MGYA00380184_ERZ808028 | MGnify/ENA primary metagenome ERZ808028 (study PRJEB31490, sample SAMN06133397) | mouse gut metagenome | isolation source: J8_1 | host: mice | place: China: Chengdu | collected 2015-05 ...
CGGAAGGGATGCAAAGGTGGTGATGAACACGGTATCGCGCGAGATAGTTTGGCCGCGTTCAAATGTAGCGGCGTAGTTGTAGACATTTTGGGCCGTAGGCAGCGCACACAAGATGGTGCAGGCATAGACCAGGTCGGTTTCAAGCCCTAGCAGGGTAGCGGTGATAAAACCTGCCAGTGGCATGCCGACAAGCTTCAAGGTGGTTGCAGTCAGTACAGCAGGGCGGGATTTCACATCAGAAAGTACGCCCGCACCGCTAATCGATGCACCAAAGCTCATCAAGACCATCGGAATGGCCGCACCGCCCAACAGTGCGATTGGCTCAGCCACAGGATCGGGGACTTCCCAGCCCATTACTGCGACGATAAAACCGGCGAAAGAAGCCAGCACAACAGGGCTTAAAAGCCCTGTCTTGACGGCACCGAAGAAGGAGCCGCCGCCCAACATTCCCAGGATGACTGGGGTATAGATCATCATCTGCAGCAACATGATGGGGACTACGTGGGTGGCATCACCAATGACGTAGATACTGACCGGCAGGCCGATATTGACAGAGTTGAAATAGCTTGACGATGCCGCACCAATTCCAATTCCCGCGATTCCTTGCCGGAAGAAAATCACCCCATAGATAACTGAGACCAGCACCGTGGCAATCGAAATGACCAAGGTGACTGGGGTGAGGAAGTTTTCTGGGTCGGCTTTGGAGACGGCATCGAAAAGTAGCGCGGGTGTCGCAGCATAAAAAGCCACCCGGTTGAACATCAAACGCTCTGAACTAGAGCGAATGATTTTTGTGCGCGCTAGAATCCAGCCGGTGAAAATCACGGCCAAGATGATGGCGAAGCCAGTAATAACCCCCAGCATTGTTTAAACCACCGCCACAGCAAGGGCGGATAGTACTGCCCAGATGAGCATGGCGCGCCCGGTGAGAGCAAGCACAGGAATGAGTTCTTTGCCCTTCGCGCCGCGGTTGACCGTGCGTACGGACTTCAAAGCGAACGGTATGTAGACCAGTGCGACCAGTGCCGCCCAGGAGCCGAAGGCAATGAGGATGGTGTAGAGAACCGGCAGCGTAAGCAACACGGTAAAGAGCAGGCGGGAGCGGGCATCGCCTAAGCGTACGGCGAGGGTGATCTTCCCGGTCTGTGAGTCCGATGGGATATCCCGGATGTTGTTGGCCAAGTTCACTGCAGCGCTCATGCCACCAACACCCAGCGCCAACAGCAGGCCGGTAAAGGAGATGCTGCCAGCTTGGGTAAATTGGGTGCCCAAAACGGCAACGAGTCCGAAGAATACGAACACCGCGACTTCACCCAGCCCGCGGTAGCCATAAGGGTTCTTGCCGCCGGTATAAAACCACGCGCCAGCGATACACAACGCGCCGATAAGGATAAACCACCACGCTCCAGCTGCCAGCGAGAGCCAGATGCCAGCTACGGCTGCAACCGCAAAGCAGCTAAAAGCTGCGAACTTCACGTGCTGGGGTTTGGCTAATCCGCCGCCGGTAAGCCGCTGCGGGCCAGTACGGTCATCATCGGTGCCGCGAATGCCGTCGGAATAATCATTGGCGAAGTTCACGCCAATAATCAGAGCCCACGCGACAATAAGCGCTAAAAGCCCTCGGCCAAAGTGGAACCCGCCGACCGCGGCGGCAGCACCAGTACCTGCCAAAACAGGGGCAAAAGCATTTGCCCAGGTGTGTGGGCGCGCGCCCTCAAGCCAATTTTTCGCACTAGACATAGCGTCCATTGTCTCACGGTGCGCTGTTGCGCGTTGACAGGCGTATTAACTTGTGCTTTTCGACGCCGAGCTTCGTCGCAGCCAGATAAGAAAGTTAGGTTGCTAACGTCGCGGCTCAAAAACCTTGCTCCAGCTAGTGGTGAGTTACTTAGAGGTCTACTGTTTATGGAGATTTATCCACCCTGTCTTATCCCCTTGATGCCTTCGTGAAAAAGGAAGGAGCTTTCGCATGTCTAATCTCGCTGCTGCTGAATCTCGTGAATCCCGTTTCCCCATTGTTCCTTTGACCGCCATGAGCTTTGCGGCTTTTGTGTATGTCACTTTTGAGATGTTCGCCGTCGGGTTGATTAGCCCTATGGCGCGTGACTTAGATGTCTCTGAATCGCGCATTGGTTTGCTGATGACCATTTACGCTGGCGTTGTCGCGGTGGTTACCATACCTGCGATGATCTGGTTGGGGCGTTTTGATAAGCGCACCATTTTCCTTGCGACCTTAGGCTTTCTCATTACCGGCATCGTGGTCCAAGCGCTCACCGTTAACTATTCGATGCTGGCGGTTGGCCGCATTACCGCCGCGTTGACGCATGGCGTGTTTTGGGCTCTCGTAGGGCCTATGGCCGCGCGCATGTCGCCGGGGCATACCGGCAAGGCAGTGGGCATTGTATCGGTGGGCTCCACCATGGCGCTGGTGGTGGGCTCACCACTGGCTACCTGGCTGGGCGGGCTTATTGGCTGGCGCCCAACCACTTGGGTGCTAGGTGCGCTTACCGTTGCTGCGCTGATGGTTTTGTTGCCCACGGTGCCGTCGCTGCCGCCTTTGCCGAGGGATTTGGCCAGCCAGGAAAAGCGTTCGATGCCGTGGGGACTTATTTCCCTGGTGCTCTTTTTGATGCTGGCGGTCACCGGTGTGTTCGCTGCCTATACCTACCTGGGATTGATTCTTTCGGAGACCGCCGGCGCGGGCTTCGTCTCCATCGGTCTTTTCGTCTTCGGCGCGCTGGGGTTACTCGGCGTTACCGTGGCGACGCGCACCGTCGATCGCCGCATGCTGCGCGGCAGCGTGCACACCACCGCGCTATTTCTCATCGCTGCGATTTTAGGTCAGTTGGCATTCGGGCTTTCAGGGGTCCTCTCCACGGTGTTGATCTTCTTGGCGATCATCGTCTTCGGTGGGGCATATGGCGCGCTGCCGACTTTGGGCACGACCATCTTCTTGCATGCGGGTCGACATAACCCGGATGCGGCGTCCTCTTTGTATGTCGTGACCTATCAAGTCGGCATTGCCTCCGGCGCTGCTTTGGGCGCGGTGGCTGTCGATGCTTCTTGGACTGCCGGCACCTTATGGATTATGGCCGGATTATCTTTGGCTTCCACGCTGGTTCTCGCCCTATGGTCGCGGCCATTGTTGCGCTAATTGGGTGATATTCATCGCGAGTAGTTTGATTTATATTCACTGTTAAGCGATTCGTTGCAAAGCTAGCAACAGAGGTCAGTGAGATATTCACAAATGTTCGCAATCCGTATTTCCTATAAGACGATAGATTTAACTAGTGTTTTCTGGTTAGAAACTACTCCCGACAATCTCACACGAGATAGCTAGGCAAAACGATGACTGCAGCATTGAAACGCAATACTCAGAATCTCACCGAAGAAGAAATCTTTGACGCGCACGCTGGTGGCAAGCTCTCGATTGCTTCGACCCGCCCCTTGCGTGATATGCGCGACCTTTCTTTGGCGTACACCCCAGGTGTGGCCAAGGTATGCGAGGCTATTGCTGTCGACCCAGAAGTTGCCCGCACGCACACCGGCGTTGGCAACACCGTTGCTGTTATCTCCGATGGCTCCGCAGTTTTAGGTCTGGGCGATATCGGGCCACAGGCCTCCTTGCCTGTCATGGAAGGTAAAGCACAGCTGTTTAGCGCATTTGCTGGTTTGAAGTCAGTTCCCATCGTCCTGGATACCCAGGATGTTGATGAGCTGGTGGAGACCATCGCGCGCTTGGCGCCTTCTTTTGGTGCAATCAACTTGGAAGATATCTCTGCACCGCGTTGCTTTGAGGTAGAACGCCGTCTGATTGAGCGCCTGGACATCCCAGTGATGCACGATGACCAGCACGGCACCGCCGTGGTCATCCTTGCCGCGCTGAAGAGTGCACTCGAGCTGGTCGGGCGTGAGCTCAAAGACCTGAAGATTGTCATCTCCGGCGCAGGTGCTGCTGGTGTCGCTGCCGTGGACATGCTCAAGAAGGCTGGCGCGACCGACATCATCGTCTTGGATTCCCGTGGTGTTATCCACGAGTCCCGTACTGACCTGTCTGAGGTCAAGGCCGCGCTTGCTGCCAAGACCAACCCACGCGATGTCACCGGCGGTGTGAACGAGGCCTTTACCGGCGCTGAGCTGTTCATCGGCGTCTCCGGTGGCGGCATCGGCGAAGATGCATTGAAGCTGATGGCGCCAGACCCAATCCTGTTCACCCTGGCGAACCCAACCCCCGAAATCGACCCTGCTTTGTCGCAGAAGTACGGCGCGATTGTGGCAACCGGCCGCTCTGATTTGCCAAACCAGATCAACAACGTCCTGGCATTCCCAGGCATCTTCGCCGGTGCACTGGCTGCAAAGGCGAAGAAGATCACCCCAGAGATGAAGCTTGCTGCTGCCGATGCCATCGCCGCCATCGCCGCAGAAGACCTCGCCGTGGGCAAAATCGTGCCACAGGCAATCGACCCACGCGTCGCCCCAGCCGTCAAGGCTGCCGTGCAGGCCGCTGCCGAAGCACAAGGCGCCTAATACGCCATGCCTGCTGGCTAATTAATACGTCAAGTGCGTAGTGCACTAAGCGGATTATGAAATGGCAAAAATTAAGGACTTTTGAACCGTAAGTAGTGGAGGATTTGCGGCTCAAAAGTCCTTTTGCGTTCAATTTCTAAGAACCGGACTGTTGGTTGCCGAAGAGGGCGCCTTGTTCCAGAATTACTGACTTAAACGCCATTTCTAGAGGGGACAGTGCTCGTTCTTCGCGCTGTCCAAGGAGGGTTCGCCGCTGGGGTGGCGTCCCCTCAATTTCCAGCACTCTAACGTTTGGGTGCTGCACTGAAAGTGCACTACGCGGGGCAAGGGCTATGCCAATGCCAACGCTGACCATCGCTTGGGTTTCTTGATAGTCGTTGGCATACATGCTGATTTGGGGCCGGAAGCCTGCTTTCGATCCAGAGCGTTCAATTACTTCAACAACTGGGTGATCGTCGCCGCGTGCCACCCATTTTTCCTTGGCTAATTCTGAAACATTAATTGAGGTGCGATCGGCAAACTTGTGGTCATGTGGGACGAGGATCACGAAGGGTTCGGTAAAGACTTCAACGAGTTCGATGCCCTCGGTATTGAGAGGGTTCCATGGGTAATCCCAAAGCAATGCAAGCTGGACTTCGCCTTCTTCCAAACTGCTGATCAATTTGTTTAGACGAGCGCTTTTAATGGAGAGATCAATGTTGGGGTAGCGTCTATTGAATTCGTTGATCGCTAACGGGAGAAAAGACGCTGCCGTAGTAGGAAAGGCGCCCACGGAAAGGCTGCCCACGCGACCAGCGGCTAGGTCTGAAATATCGGCCCTAGCGGCTGCGAGCTGACGAAGGATTCTCCTGGTGTGTTCGGCTAGGACTAGTCCAGCTTCTGTTGGAACCAGTCCATTCTGGGTCCTCCAGACCAATTGGAGTCCAACTTCAGCTTCCAACTTTTTTAGCTGTTGTGAGACGGCCGATGGGGTGAAGGAGAGCTCATCCGCAGCATCGCTCACGGAGCCGAGTTCAATCACCTTCGCGAAGGTTTGTAAGCGGCGAACATCGTACAATTTTGAAGTTTCCCTTCAGTACTACCTAAACAGAACTTGAAACATATTAAGTCTTACTTAAACAGCTTGGTCATTGAGTATCCCGGTTAACCAATTAACTAAATAAAGGTTACATGCTGGGGCTTTAGCAGCAAACAGATTTAAGTATTACTTAAAGGACTTGAAAAAACTTTACATTGACTTAAACATCGTGTGGGTTGAAACTTGCTGTAGCTCAAAAGTGAGAGGAGTTACACAAGATGGAAATTCAAGCACGTTGGATGCGTGGTGGAACAAGTAAATGTTGGGTATTTGAATCTGAGGAACTGGAGTCTCAGAGTTCGACTGTTGATGAAGTCTTGCTGCGGGCGTTTGGAAGCCCTGACGCTCGTCAGCTTGATGGTGTCGGTGGAGGAACCTCAACCACGAGTAAGGCGGTTATCATTTCTCCGAGTGATGACCCCGACATCGATATCAAGTTTTCCTTTGCGCAGATTGGGATCGAAGAAGCCAAAGTCGACTGGGGCAGCAATTGTGGGAACTGCTCGGCGACAGTCGGCCTATACGGAATTGAAACTGGTCTGGTTAAGCCCGATGCAGATGTGACTCGCATTCGTGTTTTGAACGAAAACACCAACCAGGTCATCGTTCAGTCTTTGGAGACACCAGATGGAAAACTCCTGGAGTCCTTGACGGAGACAATGCCAGGCACCAAGTTTGCTGGGCATAAGGTCGTCCTCGGTTTTACCAACCCTGAAGGAAAGACAACTGGGGCACTTTTCCCAACTGGCAACAAGACTGATCAAATCGAAATCGACAATCGCGTGTTTAGCGTGACATTGATTGATGCAGGCGCACCCGTTGCCCTTGTCGCGGCAAAGGACTTCGGTTTGGCCGCAGACAACTATGAAGATTGGGCCTCAACGATTTCTATGCAGCTTGAGGTACTTGACGGCATTCGACGTCGCGCTTCAGTGCTGATGGGATTATCAGATTCCCCGGCAGCTGCAGCTCGAGCAATTCCAAAGATTGGCGTGGTTGATCCGTCAACTGATGATGATTCAGACCTAAAAATCTTGATGCTGTCTATGGGCAAGCTTCATCCTGCAATCCCAGTTACCGGCAGCGTGGCTATTTCAAAAGCAATCCTCGAGGAAGGAACCGTAGCTTTTTCTGATTCTGCGCGCCCAGAATCTTTGAGGATTTTGACCCCTGTCGGAGTAATTGAAACTAAAGTTTCTAAAGATGATTTTGCTACCGAAATCGGTGTTGTTCGTACCTCGAGGACTATCGCGGATGCGAAGCTCTTTCTGCCTGAGGACGATTCGGTCAGCAATCGAATTGAGGTGGCGTAATGTCTCGCATATTTAATGATGGAAAGAAAGCGGTTATTGGCGCTGCTCTTGCCGCAGCAACTTTCCTGGTGGGCTGTGCGCCAGCGCAGACTTCTTATAACCCTTCTGGCAATGGCATCATCGATGTTGTTGTTCCTTATGGAACTGGTGGTGGTACTGACACCTGGGCACGCTTTATCACTCCTTACTTTGCAGAAAAGCAGGATGACGTTAACCGTTACCAGGTGGAAAACATTCCTGGTGGTGAGTCTATTACAGGCACGAATGCTTATGTGGATGCTGGGGTTCAGACAGGTAACCAAGTGATGGTTGCTTCGGCGACAACATACTTCCAGAGCATGCTTGGGCATCCAGCGGCTGAGTTCAAGTTCTCCGAGATGGAGCCGTTGGCTTTCAACGGCACAGGTGCAGTGCTGTGGACCAGCGATCAAAGCGGAATCACCGACATCGATAGCCTCATCAATCATGAGGATGATGTTCTCTATGGTGGTATGTCCGCTACAGGACTTGATTTAGTTCCGTTGCTCGCACTGGAAGCCTTGGGTGCTCCGGTTAGGGGAGTATTCGGAATGGAAGGACGTGGACCGAGTCGCCTTGCAGTCCAGCGTGGTGAAACCGACTTGGACTTCCAAACGACAGCTTCCTACCTGTCACAAGTTGACCCTTACGTAGAAACCGGCGAGGCACTTCCACTGTTTAGCGTTGGCATCTTGGAAGGCGGCGAAGTAGTCCGCGATCCAAACTTGCCAGACATTCCAACCTTTGAAGAGGTCTATCAGGAGTACGGCGGCAAAACAGAGGAACAGCGGAAAGCCTACGAAGCCTACCGGGCATTCGTAGTACCAGGGTTCTTTTATCAGAAGGGCTTGTGGGCAAATGAAGGAACCGATCCTGAGGTAGTAGATACCTACGACCAGATGATTGGTGAACTCAACTCGGACCCTACCTTCAAAGAAGAAGCTAACTCGGCTTTGGGCGGATATGACCTACTTTCGGGCAAGCAAAACCGTGAGGACTTCCGTGAAGCGCTGCAGATTGATCCAGAGATCATGAGCTATACCAACGAGATCCTGGCCAATAAATACGACGCTCCGGTTCACGGATAGGGGGTTGGGACAATGTTTGATGCAGCGTTACAAGCGCTTTCACAATTCGCCGACCCATCGATGTGGCTGTACCTAGGTGCAGGTGTCATCGTAGGCATCGTTATCGGTGTTATCCCTGGTTTGGGCGGCACAGGCGCCGTCGCAGTTCTTCTGCCATTCGTCTTTATTCTGGAACCGAACCAAGCGATCGCCATGATTATTGGTGCCGTGGCGGTGGTGCACACATCAGATGTGATTACCTCCGTGGTCCTGGGTATCCCCGGCTCGGCAGCAGCATCCGTGTTCCTGCTTGATGGACATGAAATGGCAAAGAAGGGGCAAGGCGGTCGTGCGCTATCTGCGAGCTTCATTGCTTCCATGATTGGCGGAATCATCGGCATTATCGCCCTCACCGTCATCGTTCCAATCGCACGTCCAGTGGTTACTGCTTTCGGTTCTCCGGAAATCTTTGTCCTCATCGTCATGGGTATTTTCCTGACAGCAATGCTGTCAAAGGGCAATGTCATTAAAGGACTCTTGATTTCAACGTTCGGCCTGGTTCTTGGCATGGTTGGTGTCTCACCAATTTCGGCAGAGTACCGGTTCACCTTTGGATCCGAATACCTCACTGATGGTATCGGTCTTGTCGCTGCAGCACTGGGTATCTTCGGTTTGGCTGAGATTATTGACCTTACTGCGCAAAAGACAAAGGTTGCTAAGGGAGGCATGGACCTCGGTGGTGGCTGGAGCCAAGGCGTTAAAGATATTACGAAGCACTGGGCGGATGTCATTCGTGGTTCCGCAGTCGGCGTAGGCGTCGGTTTCTTACCAGGTGTCGGTGCGACGGCAGGCTCCTGGTTGGCGTACGGACAAGCACAAGCTTTTGCTTCTAGGAAGCCTGCCACGAACAACTTTGGTAAAGGCGACCCACGTGGTGTTATCGCTCCATCCGCAGCAAGTAACGGTATCGAATCAGGTTCTTTGATTCCTACCTTGCTCTTCGGTGTTCCTGGTGCAGCGCCTTTCGCATTGCTGTTGGGTGTTCTCCTAATCTTTGGTATTCAGCCTGGTCCTGGTCTGATTACGAATGAACTAGATCTTGTTTACTTCATCGTCTGGGCTTTTGCTATCGCCAGTGTTCTGGGTGCGGCAGTTGCATTCGTCGCTGCAAAGCCTTTGGCTCGCTTGAGCTACGTTGCGTTCCCGATTCTTGCAGCTGCACTGATTCCGCTTCTGTTCTTCAGTGGGTTCCAGGAGCCATTGAATCTCAATGTCTTCTACATGATGCTCTTGCTCGGTGTCGTTGGCTGGATCTGCAAGATGACAAATATCCCGCGTGCGCCGTTCCTCATTGCGTACGTTCTAGCAGAGCCGTTTGAGCGCTACTACTTCTTGACCGTTAACGTGTTCTCTCCTGCAGAATGGATGACCCGTCCATTCGTGATGGTTGTAATCCTGATTCTTATTGGTGCAGTAATCGTTCCATTCGTAAGGAAGTTCTTCCGCAAGACGGAAGAAGGTGTTGAAGAAGTTCAGGTCTCAGAAAAGTCAGACCTGCCTGTGCCAATGAAATTGGACCTTACCGTTTCGCTTATTATGCTGGCATTCTTCGCAGCGACTATCGCAATTTCCTTCCAGTTCTCAAACAGCGGGCGTCTCTTCCCATTAGCTGTTGGCATATTGGGAGTTGTCCTTGGAATCTTGAGTATCTTCCGTGATGTCAGAGTTGGCAAAGACGTGAAGCTAACACCTGGTGAAAAGGATAACTGGCGAGCTAGGATAACCATTGTCTTAGCTTCCATCGCCTGGATTGTTGGCTATATCTGGCTAATCTTCCTTTTCGGAATGCTGATAGGTACCGTAGTATTTTCCATCGTATTCTTGCTGGCAGTGGCAAGAATGAGGATACTTCCGGCAATCATCTACACCATTTGTATCGGCGCAGCTATATGGGTACTTGCCGAATACGCGCAGCTAGTTCTGCCAGTCGGGTACCTACTTCCTCTCTAAACTCCAAAGATAAAAGGACTCACGTTATCTTGTGCGTGAGTCCTTGCCCTGTTTTCACTAGGCATTGAATACCTGCAGGTGTTTATGCCTAGTGGTCTTCGACGAGGCCGCGCAGGCGCTGGAGGATGCCGGCGCCGTCGTGGCCAATGCCGTCGTGCTGGAACATGTTGGTGACTTCCTTGCGCAGATCGCTGTAGGCGTTTGCGGTGTCGAGGGAGTATTCAAACGGCACGTAGATATCGTCGAGGTAGATTTCGGCGGCGGAGATGGGGGCATCGGCAAGCACTGCGGCATCATAGGGCGAGGTGCTCCACTCGTGGGCGGCTGCGGCCATCGCCGAGTCTTTGACCGGGATAAGTGCCGGGTCTTCATCGAATTGCCACGGGAAGATGTGCTCGCCGGTGAGATAGAACTTCTCCGCGGCGCGCGGATCCAAGTTTTCTTCAAAGCCGGCAATTTCTTCGCGCATGCGGTGGGCTGACCAGTTGGTAGCGGCTTGCCCGCCGACGCCGCCGTAGATGGACTCATGAATTGAGGCATAGAGCGGGTTGTCCTCAAACGAGACCTGCACGCCCACATTAGCCAGGAAATCCGTGCGCAAACGCTTCTCGCCGCCGGTGGTGTGGAAAGGATTCTCCAGCAAATAAGCCAGCGAACGGAAGCCCACTCCGCGACCTAAGTTGATGCCGATGGTGCGGAAACGACGCGAGGAAAGGCGCTCACCCGTGGGCAGGGTTTCATCTGATTCATCCAGGTGCGCTGCGATTTCGCGGATGCGGTCCTCAACCCAGGGGTACTCGCGGTAAAAACGATCGTGGCGTACCTGCAGCTTGGCAAAAGTGGTGCGGTACAAATCATCCACGGGCGCATCAAGGGTGGGCAGGCCGCCGGTGAGGTAGGCATGCTCCACGGACTCGGGGTGGCGGGAGAGATAAGAAGTGATGCAGAAACCGCCGAAAGACTGGCCAAACAGTGACCACTTATCCAAGTTCAGGTGCTTGCGCAGCGCCTCAGCGTCTTCGACGATGTACTCCTGGCGCAGCAAATTCAACCGCTCGACATCGGCAGGATTCGCCGAATCAATGCGGTGTGAATTACCCGTGCCGCGCTGGTCCAACAAGATGACGCGGAATTCTTTGAGCATCTCGCCGATCACGCCGGAGTCATTGACCGGGCGTGGGGCAGGGGAGCCAGGGCCGCCCTGCAAATACACAATCGCTGGGGCATCGTGCTTGTCCGGCGCCACAATTTCGCGTGCGAAAAGCTCAAAAGTATCACCATCCGGGGCATTGAAGGGATCCCAAGGAACCTGGATAGTGTGGGTGAAAAAGTCATAGCCAAAGTGTCGGTTTGTCCTCATGGGACTCAACTTTACGGCCTGTGGCGTGTCCACATTGTGGGATTGGATTATTCCCCGAAGAGTTTCAACACCGCCTGTCTGTCGACTTTGCCAGGGCCGGTTATGGGCATCTCCGGAAGGCGCTTGAGTTCTTTAGGCAGCTGCCAGCGGGGGATATCTGTCTCTTCGAGGGATTCGAGAATATCCGGCATGGACGCCCAGCCGGTATAGGCTGCAACGATGGCTTGGCCCAGGCGTGGGTGCGGGGTGCCCACCACGCAGGCCTGGTCCACGCCGGCAACTTTGAGCATCGCGGTCTCGAGAACCTCAGGGTGCAGCTTAAGCCCGCCGGAGTCAATGATGTTGTCTAACCGGCCGGTCACCGTGAGCACGCCATTTTCTAAGACACCGCCATCAGAGGTTTGAAACCACCCGGGCTCCGCGAAAGCTTCATGGCCGGGCGCATTGCGATAACCATGCGCGATGGTTGGCCCACCTAGATAAATGCGGCCCTCATCCACGCGTACCTGCGCGCCGGGCAAGGCTACTCCGTCATAGACACAGCCACCGGCAGTCTCAGAAGAGCCATACGTGGTCACAACGTTGATCTGCATTCTGGCTGCTGACTCCAACAACTGCGGATTAGTGGCAGCACCGCCGACCAAAATTGCATCATAGGATTGCAAAGCTTCGATACCCACCTGGGTATCCATTGCCTTGGCCAGCTGCATCGGAGCGAGCGAGGTATAAGTGCGCTCGCCCGTCTCTTTTAACTCCCGGGTAGCACGCGCGAACTCGGAGATATTAAAGCCGGCGGAGACATCGATAGCCAAGGGCTCGACCCCTGCAACCATGGAGCGAATAAGCACCTGCAGTCCGGCGATATGGTGCGCTGGCATCGCGAGCAACCAGTGCCCCGGCCCGCCCAGGTACTGGTAGGTCGCATCTGCACTAGAGATCAGATTATGCGCCGTGAGCTGTGCGCCCTTCGGAGTACCAGTCGAGCCTGAGGTGGGCACCACCAATGCGATATCCGCGTCGATTTCTTCGCCCGCGCGCTGTGAATTTTTCAACAGCGTGGACTTGGTCTTATCCGCAGCGGGCAAAGGTAGGAGCGAATAGCGGCCCGTAATGGCTAATTCCAGGTCAGGCAGGATAGCTAGCGGATCGGCAGGTGAGATAGGTAAAGGACGAAGAACATGTGGCACGAGTTAAAACCTTAGTCAGTTAATGCCAACTTTCGCGGTGCGACGTGGAACGATAATGAAACGAAGAACAAGAATTATGACAAAGATTCCCGCGTAGGTCACGGCCATAAACGCCGAGGTTGACGCGTTCGCGTGATAAGCCAGCCAGAAACCAACCGGTGCGGTGCAGATGGAAACGATGCAGGCGATAAGAAACATCATCGGCACACGATTGGTGAGAAGGCGAGCGCAGATGGCGGGAAAAATCATGAGCGCGATGACCAGCATGGCACCAGCTGCGTGGAATGCAACGGTAGCAGTGGCGGCAACCAATGCCATGAAGATGGTGTGCAGGGCCCGTGTGCGGATGCCTGCGACACGGGAGTAGCTGGGATCGAAGGTCGCGGTAGTCAGCCGCGGCATGGTGGCCAAGATGAAAGCAGCATTGACGGCGGCTACAGCCAGCATGATGATGCTGTAGCCGGGATTGGTAAAAGCAACCAGGTTCAAGTCACCGATGAGCACTACGTGAACATCTAAGTGCACATTAGACATGCGAGTGGAAATCAGAATAATGCCGGCGGAAAAAAGTGCAGGAAAGATCAGACCGAGTGCCGCATCATTAGTGATGATTCCGCTTCGTCCCAACCAATCGGTGCCCAGGGCAACGGCGAGACCACCGAGTGCGGCAGTCAATAGCAGCCAGGGGGAATCGATATCGGAGGTAAAGAGATATCCGACGGCGATGCCGGGTAAGACAGCGTGGCCGATTCCATCGATAAGCATGCTGTCGCGCTTTAAAACCACGAAGACTCCTGGAATCGCGCAGGCCAGCGCTGTGGTAATCGCTAATATGCAGGCGCTAAGAGCTAAAGACATGAGTGGAGCGCACCTTCTTTGCTGTGAGGGAAGCGGCTGCGATGAGTCCTTGAACCAAGACAATCGCGGGGCCGGTGGGGATGGATCCAACTGCAGTTTCGCCCGCGGCAATAGAGAAATACGTGCCAAGCACAGCCGAAAGCCCGCCGATTGCCCCGGAGCAGGCGATGAAAGGGATTAGCCGGTTAGTCCATTGCCGTGCGGCGACGGCGGGCGCAATGACGACAGCGACCATCAGCACGACGCCAACCACTTTGACGCCGATGACGGTGATTGCTACCAGGGCGATAAATCCCAAAGATCTGACGATATTTAATTTGATGCCCGCTAGCTGGGCGAAAGGGGCGTCAAAGACGACAGCGGATTGCTTAAGGTGTACCAACGAAAGAATAAGCAATACGCCGCCGCCGATGACAAGTGCGGATTTCACATCGGCGCGGGTGAGCGTCGAGGCATTGCCCAAAAGGTAATCTTGGATTCCGGCTTTGCCGGGGATGGGATTACGAGAAATGTACTGAAGCAATAGCATACCGAGTGAAAAGAAAGTCGTTAATGTTGCAGCCATCGCAGCATCCCGATGAATCACCGTGCGGTCAGTGATAACGGAGATAATGGCGACGGCTACTAGGCCCGTGATGATAGAGCCTGCGATGAGCAGCAGGGGATTGCGGCCATCTAAGCCAAAAGTGGCGACGAAAAGGAATACACCGAGGAGACCAAGCAAACTGGAGTGCGCGATGGCATCGGCGATCAACGCTTGGCGCTGGACCAACACCAAAGGTCCTAAGGCGCCGGCGCAGACACCGATGATGACCGTACCCAAAAGCGCTTGGGTATACGTGTAGTCCGTGAGGAGTTCAAAAGGGTTCATAATGGGGGACTAACGTGGGAGGGAAAAGAGCTGGGAGATGGCGGTATCCGTTAGGGTTTGCTGAGTTGGACCGGAGGAAATGATGCCGCCGGTACCAAGCAAGATAACGTCATCGCAATAATCAGCGACTTCAGCCAGGTTGTGATGAACCAGCAATATCGTGACGCCACTATCGCGTAAATCGCGCAATACACTGACGATGGCGTCCTGACTTACGGCATCCACGCCGGCGAAAGGCTCATCGAGGATGAGCAAGTCTGGGTCAGTAGCAAGCGTGCGCGCCAGCAGTACCCTTTGTCGTTGCCCGCCTGACAATGCGGCGATTGGTCGTTTGGCTAAATTTGCAGCGCCGGTGCGCTCTAATGCCCGATGCGCTGCGGCTTTTTCTTCTTTGCCAGGCCAGCGATACCACGGTAGCTGGGCGCTAAGTCCCATGATCGCGAGATCTTCCACAACAGCGGGAAAAGACCAATCTAGTGCAGCTTGCTGCGGCATATACCCGAGCCGGTCACGAAAATCTTCCAGTGACTTGGCATCGAAAGTGATGTGCGCGCCGGGCTCAGCGCGCACAAGGCCAACGGCTGCTTTGACGAGGGTGGATTTACCTGAGCCATTCGCCCCGACAAGACCGGTTATACAGCCGCGTTCGACATGCGCGCTAATTGAGTTCAGTACTTTATTGGAGCCATAGCGAACAGAGAGATTTTCAATATCGATCATTTACTTAAGCCTTCTGTGACCGCTTGAGCATTGTGGGCAAAAGCCCCCAGATAAGTATCAGTTGGCTCAGTTGCGCCGAGGGTATCTGCGAAGAGTTCTTCATCAGAGACCTCCACTGCCCAGCCGCGGGATTCTACCGCTTCGCGCAGCGCGGTAATGGCCTGCGGATTGGCCTGGTTGTCCTGGAAGATAACTGGTATTTCTTTCTGGGCAATCAGATCCGCGAGTTCTGAAATCTCCTGGGGTGACTTTTCAGCATCAGTACTGACGAAGTCCGTGGCGTGTACTTCGAAGTCAAAAGTGTCGCCAAAGTAGTTGAACGCATCGTGGCCGGTAATAAGGGTGCGAGAGGAGACGTCGGCAAGCATTGCTTCCGCGGCTTGTGCCGCGGCGTCGATTTCTTCCGAGTAGGCCTTGGCATGGGCATGGTAGGAATCCGCGTTAGCGGCATCGACTTCGGCGAGCTTGTCACCAATGTGGCTTACAACCTCGGTCCACAGCTCCGGTGAGTTCCAAATATGAGGGTCATAAAGCTGCTCACCACCGTCGCCTACCTCGTCCCATGTAAGAAGCT
>ERZ808028.1300-NODE-1300-length-15534-cov-9.664165_pt1 | contig 15534 bp, 21 predicted proteins | sample MGYA00380184_ERZ808028 | MGnify/ENA primary metagenome ERZ808028 (study PRJEB31490, sample SAMN06133397) | mouse gut metagenome | isolation source: J8_1 | host: mice | place: China: Chengdu | collected 2015-05 ...
CGCGTCCTGCCGCCGCCCCGCTTGGCGTGGCCGTTCTCCAGCAGATGGGTCAGCCGGTAGTGCTTTGCCGAGTGGACCGTGTTGACCAGGGATTGGGCGGTTTCCTCCACCTTGGTGACGGTCCAGCTTGCTTTGTATTTGCCGGTCTTGACCGGGGCGCGGGACTGTATCTCGGCCTTTACATCCTCGCTGACGGTACGGACGGCCTCTTTGACCTCATCGGAGGCCATAGACACATATTCCTCAAGCTGGGCCATGACCGCGCTGGGGAACTGGTCAATGGATACCCTGTCACGAGCCATGCCGTCACCTCCGTTCCCGCTGGGCGGTCAGCTTCAGCTTTTCATGCCGGAACTGCACATCGTCCACACAGGTGATGTTGTAGATACTGCCGCGGAACAGGATGCGATATTTGGTGCTGTCCAAATCCCGGAGCCGTTCACACCAGCGAATCTCGAACACCAGGGTGTCGCTGCCCAAGGTTTGCCCAGCGGCCCCGTACTCCTTGCCGGAGGCGAGGTTGGCGTAGGCGGCGCAGGACCAGTAGTCCACCCAGGTGTTGGTGTGGTTACCGATGGCATCGGTGACCACTTCGCTCCGCTGGATGGTAATGCGGGAGCGGAGCTTGGCGATCTCCATCAGAAGGCCACCTCCCGCTCCGTGGCGAGGATGTGGCGGAGCATCCGGGTCAGCTCGTCCATGTCGGCGTTCTCCCGATGCTCATAGAGGTAGGCCACGGCGAACAGCGTCGCCACTTTGTTGATGGGGATCGGCTCCACAGCCTTCCGCAGTGTTCCTTCGCACAGCGTTTCCGCCGCCCGGATGAACTTCCGAATGATGGTGTCCTCATCGTCATGATCCACCCGGAGGTATTTCTTGGCCTCCTTCAGCGTGACGATCAAAATGCTCACCTCCAGAATAGGCGGAGGGTCCCGGCAGATACACCACCGGGACCCTCGCAGATCACTTGGACGCCGCCTTGATAGCCAGGAGCTGGACGGCCTCCGGCAGCACCAGCTTGCCGTCCACCCGCTCCTTGGCGACAAAGCCCACCATGCCGTTCCCGGCGAACAGCTCCTTCAGCTCAGCAAAGGAGCGGGTCCCCCGGTCGCCGATGTTGTAGTAGCTGAAATCGCCGAAGGCGATGGCGGGCTTTCCTGCGGTGACGGTGGGGAAGTAGGGAGAGGTGTGGATGGCATAGCCGAACAGACGGTCCGGCTCCCCGGCCTGGTAGGAGGGCTGCCAGAGGTACTGGCCGTTGTTGTCCTTCAGCTTGCGCAGAACGGCCAGCGTCTGGTCGTTGGTGAGGAAGGCGGCGCTCTTGCGGTAGGGCCGCTTGAGGGCGTAGACCAGGTCGATGACCTCGTCCGCCGTGATAGAGGCCCCGGCGGTGGTGACGGCGGTCCGCGCCCCGCCCGTGGGGGCCAGCAGGCCCAGGGGCTTGCCGGAGCCATCCCCATTGAGGAAGGCGTCCTCCTCAGCGTTGCCCAGGGCCTTGGCGAATTGGGCGATGATGTAGTTTTCCAGACCGAAGGCGTTGTCGTAGAGCAGCTCCTCGGTGACCTTCACCGCCACATGGAGCTTGTGGGCGTCCAGGCTGATCTGGGCGAAGGTGGCGTCCCCGAAGGTGAGTGCGCCGCCCTCATCGATCCACGCGGCGGCGGGCTTGGTGGCGGCGATGTTGATCTTGTGTTCCCCGCTGGTGGTGATGCGGTGGCCCAGCCTGCGCATGATGTTCTCCTCGGTCAGCCCATCGATGAGCCGGGAGTCGTACTCCTCCGGCACCAGGTAGCCGCCGTTGGCGTCGATGCCCTCCTGGAGAACGTTGCTCACCTGGCGGAAGTTGGTGCGCAGGGCGGTAAGCATGGCCTCCTTGTAGGCTTTGGAGGCCCGCCCGGTCTTAGGCTCGTCCTGGTCAGCGCCGCCCAGGGGCTTGCCGGTCAGGGGGCTGGCGGTGGGCTTGGACAGCTCAGCGTCCAGCGCCTCCTGCCGCTCCAGGCGGGCGATCTCCTTACCCAGATCGGTGATGTCCTGCTCCATGCGGGTGTAGGCGGCATCGTCCTCGGCGGACAGAACGCCCTTCTCGTTGCGGTGGCTGTCCAGGAACGCCTTCGCAGCCGCCCATGCCTTGGCCCGCTTCTCTCTCAGTTCCAGAATGGTCATGATGTGTTCCTCCTTAAAATTTCAAAAGTTCAAGCCGCTCCATCAGCGTGTCGATGGAACGGCCTGTGGGAGTGGTATTCGGTTTTTCAATGCGGCACTTGGCGGCGATCTTCCCCATAAGGGAATTGACCACCGCTGCCGGGGAGTACAGCATGGAGCCAGCGGGCGGGGCCTCGTCCTCCGTCTGGGCGCGGGACAGGATGCCGTCCGCAAAGCCCAGCTCCACCGCCTTGTTCGCGTCCATCCATGTCTCGCTGTCCATGAGGTGGGACAGCTTAGCGCGGGACAGCCCGGTCTTGATCTCGTAGGCGTTGATGATGGAGTCCTTCACAGCGTCCAGCATGGCGATGGCCTTTTCCATCTCGCCGGAATCACCCCAGGCCACCGTAGCCGGGTTGTGGATCATCATGGTGGACACCGGGGACATCAGCACCTTGGTGCCAGCCATGGCAATGACCGAGGCGGCACTGGCGGCGATGCCGTCAATTTTCACAGTCACATCGTGGGGATAGTCCATGAGCATATTGTAGATTTGCGCCGCCGCCACACAGTCCCCGCCGGGGCTGTTGATCCAGACGGTGATGTTGCCGGAGCCGCCCATCAGCTCATCTTTGAAGAGCTGCGGCGTCACGTCATCGTCATACCAGCTATCCTCGGCGATGGTGCCGTTGAGGAACAGCGTCCGTTCCTCCGTCTGTTCCATCGTCTCCTGGTTGGTCACCGTCCGGGACTTCCAGTTCCAGAATTTTTTCATCGGAATCCTCCTCTCCTGTCGTGGTTTTATCTGCAAAAGCCCCGGCCTGGTGCAGCGGGAGCATATTGCCGTTGATGAGGTATAAATCGCCGCCCTCCTCGGCGGGGATGCGGTCGAGGTTCTCCAGCTCCCGGATGTCGTTGGCGGACATCCAGCCGTTCTGACGGGCGGTGGCATAGCCGTTCATCCGGCTCTGGTAGTCGCCCCGGAGCAAGCCCTCCAAGTTGAACTTCACAAAATATTGAGCCTTTTCCGTTTCGGTGAGCAAGGTGCGCTGGATGGACTGCTCCCAGCGGATTACCCAAGGTTCCAGCGTGTATTTCACGAACTCCAGCGACTGCTGCTCAATATTGGAAAAGCTCGACTTTTCCAGGTCGCCCACCATGTGGGGCGGAACTCGGAAAATTCGAGCGATCTCATTGATTTGGAATTTTCTCGTTTCGAGGAACTGCGCCTGTTCCGGTGAGATGCCGATGGGCGTGTATTTCATGCCCTCCTCCAGAACGGCGATCTTGTTGGCGTTGCCGCTTCCGCCGAAGGTGGACTGCCAGCTCTCCCGGACACGCTGGGGGTCTTTAATGGTGCCGGGGTGTTCCAGAACGCCGCCCGGAGCCGCGCCATTGGCGAAGAATTTAGCGCCGTACTCCTCGCAGGCGATAGCCATGCCGATGGCGTTCTTCGCCATTGCGATGGGGCTGTAGCCCACCAGCCCGTCAAAGCCAAGACCGGGGATATGCAGCACATCCGAGGTCCGGAGGATGACTGTCTGGTTCTTGTCCCGGATGGCCTCGTCCGTCCCCCGCTGGTAGGTGTAGTAAAGCTGGCCCTGGCTGTCCCGGTCCACCGACATTTTGTTGGGCATGAGAGGATAGAGCGCAATGACCTCGCCCTTGCCGTTGCGGATGATCTGGGCGTAGGCGTTGCCCCAGAGGAGCAGATGGGTCATGAGGGTTTCCCGGAATACAAAGGAACTCATTTCCGGGTTTGGCTCGTCATGGAGCAGGAGGTACAGCGGGTGGTCGATGGCCTTCTCTTTACCGCCGTCTTCGGCGTAGCGGTAGAGGTTCAGCGGCAGGCCAGCCACGGCCTCCGCCAAGATGCGGACGCAGGAATACACCGCCGTCATCTGCATGGCGCTCCGTTCGGTGACGGTCTTGCCGGAAGTGGAGCCGCCGAAGTAGAAGGTGTATCCGCTCCCTGCGGTACGGTTCTGGGGAGCGGCCCGCGAACGGAACAGACTGCTGAAAAAGCCCATAGAGATCACCATCCTTTGCCTATGATAGGCGGTACAACAAAAATAAAAAATTTACAACTTCACTATTGACAAGATGCTACATGATGTTGTATCTTGTAGATGAGGGGAGGGTTACCATGAAAACATACTCCGTAAAAGAGATAGCTGACCTACTTGGCACCAGCCAGGAAACTGTTAGGCGGTGGATACGGGACGGAAAACTACAAGCGATGGACGATACAAAAAAGAAAGGAGAGAACAAAGTCATACTTGAGAGTGCGTTAAAATCTTTCTTAGATACCTCACCCAAGTATGCTGCGGCCATGGCGATTTCGTTGCCCTTGGGAACCGGGATAATGGCTGGGGCTGGCGTTACAAGTGCATTACTGGCGGTCAAACGGGCTGAAGCACAAAGACTGTCAAAGGCAAAAATCGGAGCTGATTCGGTGTATGCTTTTTTGGCGACACGGATAAGCGAAGAGCGGTCAAAGCTGGAGAGTATGCTTACTGAGCGAAACGAGTTGGATAAAAAGATACAGATTGAAACTGAGCTACTAAACCAACTCATTGATAACCTAAAAGGGTTAAATGATGCTACTGTAAACCAACAAATAAAGGAGGAAACACCATGAACAACATCACCGCACCAACAACTGGAACCCTGACCAGCGCAGTCGAAAAAGTCCTCAGCCATCCAACAAACACTACTACGGCAATTTGCATTGTTGTTGGCCTCGGACTGGGAGCTTTGCTTATTTCAAAGGCAATGGATAACGGATATACCGTCCAGTTCGATGTAAAAGAGGGCAAGTTCAAATTTGACAAAGCTGCTGTCTGCTAAATAAAAATCAGCCCCCGGCTGTCATACACACTCTCACTGGTGTCGTTCCCACAGCGGATCGCCCTGTCCAGGGCCATCACCGTGGCAACGGCACCATCAATTTTTTCGGTAGACTTCTCCTTGTCCGGCTTGATGTTGCCAGCCGGGTCGGTGCGAATATAGATGTTGTCCATCATCCAGCGCAGCACCGGGTGACCGCCGTGGGCCACCCGCTCCTCCAGCACCAGCTTCATCAGTTCCTTGGTGGGCGGGGACATATCCTTGAAGCCCTGCCCGAAGGGGACCACTGTGAATCCCATGCCCTCCAAGTTCTGCACCATCTGGACGGCTCCCCAGCGGTCAAAGGCGATCTCCCGGATGTTGAACCGTTCCCCCAGCCGCTCAATGAACTTCTCGATGTAGCCGTAGTGGACCACGTTGCCCTCGGTGGTCTGGAGGAATCCCTGTTTTTCCCACACATCGTAGGGAACATGGTCGCGCCGGACCCGGAGGTCGAGATTGTCCTCTGGAATCCAGAAGTACGGGAGGATGCTGTATTTATCATTCTCGTCCAACGGAGGAAACACCAGCACAAAGGCCGTGATGTCGGTGGTGGAGGAAAGGTCCAGTCCGCCGTAACAGACCCGGCCCTCCAAACTGTCCTCAGTTGGCGGCAAAGGCACACTTGTCCCACCGCTCCATCGGCATCCAGCGCACCGCCTGTTTCACCCACTGGTTGAGGCGGAGCTGCCGGAAGGAGTTCTCCTCGGCAGGATTCTGCTTGGCGGAGTCACACGCCGCCCGCACCTTGTCGATGCCCACCGTGATACCCAGGGAGGGGTTGGCCTTCTTCCACACCTTGGGGTCCGTCCAATCGTCCCCCTCATCCGCGCCGTAAATCACAGGATAGAAGGTGGAATCGATCTTCCGGCCCTCCAGGATATCCTTGGCTTTCTGGTGTGTCTCATAGCAGATGGAGCGGGTGTCAGTGCCAGCGGTAGTGATGAGGAAATAGAGCGGCTGCATCCGGGCATCGCCGGAGCCTTTGGTCATGACATCGAACAGCTTTCTGTTGGGCTGGGTGTGCAGCTCGTCAAAGACCACCCCGTGAATGTTGAAACCATGCTTGCTGTACGCCTCCGCCGAAAGCACCTGGTAGAAACTGTTGGTGGGCTGGTAGATGATGCGTTTCTGGGAGGCCAGAATCTTCACCCGCTTGGAAAGGGCTGGACACATCTTCACCATGTCGGCGGCGACCTCGAACACGATGGACGCCTGCTGGCGGTCGGCGGCGCAGCCGTAGACCTCAGCCCGCTCCTCACCGTCCCCACAGCAGAGCAGGAGGGCGACAGCGGCAGCGAGTTCGCTCTTGCCCATTTTCTTCGGGATTTCGATGTAGGCGGTGTTGAACTGCCGATAGCCGTTGGGCTTGAGGGTGCCGAACACATCCCGGATAATCTGCTCCTGCCAGTCAATCAGCTCGAAGGGCTTTCCAGCCCAGGTCCCCTTGGTGTGGCAGAGGCACTCGATGAACCCCACTGCATAGTCAGCGGCCTCTTTGTCGTAGGTGGAATCTTTGGCTTTGAACGGGGTAGGCTTGTATTTTTTCAGCTTACGCATGGTCGGTCACCTCCAAAATGGCATAAAAAATGACCTGCCCTGCGGCAAGCCAGTAACGAGCAGCAGCCCCGGAGGGCTGGTGCTGCGGCGTATTCGGTTTTGGTTCAGTTCACCAGGGGCATCCGTTGTTCTCGCAGCCTCGCGTGTCGTAGAGCATCTCCTCAACGCTGGCGTAGTGCTGGAGCCGGGCCAGTTGCTCCAAAAGGCCGTAGACCTCTCGCTCCCGCTCCTCGTAGACCGCTGGGGGCAATCCGCACCCCATCCGTTCGTCCATCTCGATTCCGGTCTGTATGCGGTCAATCTTCTTGACGATTTCCTTTTTCTGCCTCGTCATCATCCGCACCCCCTCAGTGGGCCATCGCCCAGGCAATGGCGTGGCCGTTGTCCTCGAAGGCGTCCTCGGAGATGCTGACCAGCTCCACCCGGCCCTCGCAGGTGTGGTCGGCGGTGGTGAAGCGGTAAGTAGCCCCGTAGTAGCACCGCCCGTTGGGGTTGTAGTAGTACCCCGCGACCAGGACGCGGTCGCCGAAGGTGAGGATCGTGCCGCAGTTGTTCATCAACCGCATTTCGAGGTTCTCCGGGGTGGTGGCGGTGGGGAGCCGGTAGGTGTCGGCCTTGGCTGCGGTCTTGCTGTTCATCTTGATTTTCATGGTGTTGTCCTCCGTTTTCAAAGTGTGGTTTTCCCTTTCGGTGTACCCATATTCGCTCTAAACGGAGATAATAGCAAGACAATTCGGAACGTAAACTACACAAATAACTGGCGTGGAAACTGTGTAAATTACCTTCTCTGGCAGCGGTGGATGGTGTCGATGATTTTGTCCTGCTCGGCGGTGTCCACCCCGATGCTCTCCAGAGCCTCCCTGGTGCCGCAGTCGGGGCAGATGGGGCCGGAGCCGTCCCTGGCTGTGGCCGGGGGCGCGGTGTAGGTCTGGCCGCACCTGGGGCAGACCGAGATGCGAAAAATGTTGTCTTTCATTTCATCCCCTCCATGCTCCGCTGGATGGCGTCGGTCAAGTACCGCTGGCCGAAGCCAAAGGCATCATACCCGGCTCGGCAGACCGCCACATAGTGGGCGGAGGGCAGGCCGAGGCTCCGTTCCTCGTGCATAATATAAACGAACACCCTGCGGCGGCGAACCTTGCCGGAACGGATGCCCTTGATGGGCAGCACCATCTCGGCCTTGTAGTAAAAAGTGGGGTGGCCCTCGTAGTGGTCCAGGGCCAGCTCATCCTCCTCGCTGACCTCCCATGCCGCCACCGGGACGCTGGCCCCGGCCTTCGGCTCGATGGTGAGGTAGGAGCCGGTCTTGCTCCCTTTGAACAGCAGCTCGTAGTCAGGAATGACCGAGGTGCCGATGATCCGCGCCCCAGGGCAGCGCATCTGCATCTGCGGGATGTTGAGGTTGCTGCCGTAGGCGATGTAGTACCGTTTCGTTTTTGCCATATTCGTACCTTCCTTTCCTTGGGCGTTTGCCCTTCTACCACCTAAAGCCCGCTCGGTAGCGGGTTTAGGGGGCCTGCGGCTAATGCCTTCAAGCGGCGCGCCCGTTGCGGAAGGCGGCGTCCCCGGCGAGGCGGCGGGTCAGCAGGTCGCGGGCGGTGGCGAACTCCTCGCCGATGAAACCCAGGCGGAGGAGCCAGGTGCGCATGGCGTACTTGGGGTTGTCGTTCTGCTGGGGCTTGGGGCTGGCGGTCTTGACCGACTTCGCCATCTGGCTCAGTGCGAGGCAAAGCTGGATGTAGCTCTTGAGCTGTCCGGCGTGGAGGCCGTTCCTGCGGTCGGCGGTGGGGGCATCGAACTGGAAAAGCCGGAACTCAACCGTACCCTTGGTGAAGGTGGCGTGGAGGTTGAGCATATGGTAGCGGCTGTCGTTGTAGTGCTGGTTTCTGCCGTAGGTGGCGTTGTTGGTGCTGTACCAAATGTCTGCCAGGTCGCTCATGGTGCTGGGCTTCCGGCTGTTGACCGTTTCGATAAACCGAGGGTTGACCGTCTGGCAATACCGGCTCATGCGGTAGTGGTCGAGGGCCAGGGCATCCGCCAGGAGGCTCTCATGGCTGGCCATGATGTTCGCCAGGTTGCGGAGGGTCTGGGCGGTGTGGCCCTTGGCCCCGATGTGGATGTGGACCCCGCAGCCTCTGGTGTAGTCGCTCTTGGCCCCGGCCTTGCGCAGCCGCCGCACCAACTCCTGGAGTGTGTCCATGTCGGCGTAGGTGAGGATCGGCGTGACCATCTCGCACTTTTCGCTGTCCGGCCCATCGATGCTCACATCCCGCTGGAATTTCCACTCGCGGCCCTGCGTATCCCAAGCCGACCAGGTGTAGTACCCGTTGCAGTAGGCGGTGTCCTCGAACCGCCCGGTGCCGAAGAACTCGGCGGCGAGCTTGGCGGCGGCGTGGCGGGTGATGCTGTTCATCTCCACCTCAACCCCGATGGTCTGCTTTTTCATTTCGGCGACCTGGTTTTTCATTTTCTCGTTCATGGTGCGAACCTCTGTTTTTTGTGTGTCCGGCGGGGTATTTTCCCTTTCGGTAGTGACATATTCGCTCTAAAACGGAGATATAGCAAGTCAATTCGCACCCATAAAGTACACGATCATTCGAGGCGGGAATTGTGTAGTTTACGCTGTTTTATCGCCGCAGAAAGCGGCGGCAGTCAGCTTGGTGCCGAGGCGGTAACCATCCTTGAATCCCTCGCATACAGCGCGGGCCTCCAGATCGGAGCAGTCGCTCAGCAGCCGTTTTAACTGCTCCCGCCCCTCTTGGGGGAGCATGGTCTCCAATGCCTGGGTCGCGGTGTCGATGCGATCCCGGATGGCGTCCATGTCAGGGTCGGTGCCGCTTCGCTTTTCCCACGGAGCGACTTTGCCAAAGTAGAGCTGAGTCAAGATGTCCTGCTCCATCATGAACCCTCCTTCCCAATGATGCGGCACTCGTCCACACCAAACAGTACATTGAGGGAACCGCCGTTGTCCCAGGCCACCATGATGGAGCCGGTGTCATCCACGCCCCTCACTGTTCCCATGGTGCCGATGGGTGGGGCCTGGGGATCATCCATGCGGAGCAGCTCCACCCACGTCCCCTGCGGGAACTGCTCCCGCAGGCTGGCGAGGATTTCCGGGGTCATGGCTCTCATGATGCCGCCTCCTCTTCGAAAGAGGCGTTGACCTGCTGAACCAGCAGCTCATCCGCCAGGGCCTCGGCCAGCTCCTGGTTGCCCTGGGCCTCCACCGCAGCGGTGGAGGCGGAAGGCTCCGGCTGGAGGGCCTCGGTGTTGCGCTTGCCGGACTTGAACGCGCTGTTGCCGGAGAGGTCGCGGAGCAGGATTTTCCGCTCGTCCTTGAACTCGGCACCGATGAAGCCCAGCCGGAGCAGGAAGCACCGGAAAGCGTACTTGTCGTTGTCGGTCGCTTTTTCCTTGACAGTGATGCGCTTTTGATTCCGGGCCATGTCGCAGAGGGCGGCGATCAGGTGGGTGTAGGTCTTGACCTCATCGGCATCGAGGTCCCGGCCCTCGAACCAGGGGAAGGAAACCGTGTCGGGGCTGACTTCCACCGGGAGGGCCTCCACGCCCAGGGCCTTGCGGATGAGCCGTCCCTTGGCGGTGAGGAGGCTGGTGAGGTTGGCCAGCGCCTCGGAGGGCAGGCTGGCGGCGGGGAGGGTGACCGTCAGGCCGAAGCTGTGGGGCTGGGTGACGCCATCCTCGGCGGGAGCGGCCTCCTCGCCGCTGTTGGCCTCCGCCTCGGTGTTGTCGGCCTTGGCGATGGTGTCCTCGGTGTGGAACCCCTGGCCCTCCAGCTCCGCCATCAGCGCGTCGATGTCGCTGTTGTAGCCCCGGTCCTCAAAGCTGACCGCGCCGTCCTTGCTGACGGTGAGGTAGCCGATCTGGTAGGCGAAGGTCGGCGCACCCAGGTACTTTTTCTCCGTACCCATGAAGCCGGAAATGTAGTCGGCGAGGCGCTTGCGCTCGGCGCCGGTCACGTTGTAGTTGATCGTCATGGTGGAAACCCCCTTGTTTTTTGGTAGTCACATATTCGCTCTACTGCCCCCAAATAGCAAGTTGTTTCTCGGCATAACCTTGACAAATCAACTGCCCTCAAATTGTGTAGACCACACAATGCCAGCCAGGACGAAAAACACATTGGGCAGCGCGACCCCATTCCCCCACATTTTATATTCGGCGGCATCGGAGTGGGGATGTTGCAGCCACTTGACGATCTGGTTCCGACTCTTGGCCTTGGTGGAACCGCCCACCACCCGGCGATGGGTTTCCCACACCTCAGACCAGAAAGTGATATCCGCCTCGGATGGCTCCGGCGTGTCCAGACCAGCGCACCAAAAATCCGGGAACCCCTGTTATGTGAAGCTTCACATAACAGGGCTTATGTTGAGAAAGTAATAATGTAAAGTTTATCTCCAAACTTCCATCATACCGATCAAATTACATGAAAAACAGTCTTGTAATCTTTGCATAACTCTATAGAATGATTGACACAGATGCATTTACAAAACAAGATAGGGGGTGCATTGTGCTCAATCCAGAAATGACTAAAGCCATGACGATCCGTGAGTTGACGGCAGCCCTTGACGATCAGATGCGTGAATTTGGGTATGCCGAAAGTTCTTTGAAAACTTATCGGGGCATTTGCGCAAAGATCGTCCACTATTTTGAAGAACAGAATGTTGAGCGGTTCAACATTGATTTGGGGCAGAAATTCATTGTGGAATATGGTGGTGATCGATACGGCACCAATGGTGCCCTCAAAAATTATTGCCGTGCAGTTCATATGCTCTCAGACCTTCAGCAGTATGGAATGGTTTTCAAGCAGACACCGGGAGCCAAGAAGGAATTTTCATCAGGATTTCGGTCACTGTTTGAGGCGTTTGTCCAGTACAACAGGAATCGCGGTATTGCGGAAGATTCCGTGCGCCACCTCCGTTGGGTTCTGAGAAGATTTGAAGATTATTTATTAAACAGGGGCGTTCATGTGCTCCGGGAGGTTGACTGCCAACATTTGAATGCGTATGTAGAGACACTGGCTGGCTACGGAAGGAACACCGTCAGTTTCCACATATCCTACCTGAATCGATTGATGAAGTACGCGTTTCAAGAGGGCTACCACACACATGATTTGTCCGCCGTCATGCCATGCTTAAAATATGGCCAAAGCAAGCGCCTCCCGGCAGTGTTCACGGAGGACGAAATAAAACGCGTTCTGGAAAATGTGAATACAGACAGTCCAGTGGGAAAGCGCAATTATGCAATCATTCTGCTCCTTGCCAGACTGGGACTCCGAATCAGCGATATTCTGAATCTGCGGTTTGATTCTATTGATTGGGAGCGGAAACGCATTGCCATTCAACAGCAAAAGACCGGTACGCAGGTTGAACTGCCTTTGCTTGAGGATGTGGGGTGGGCTATAATTGATTACCTTCAAAATGCCCGTCCCAAAACCTCCTGCCAAAATGTTTTCGTATGCCATAATCCGCCTTTTGACCGTATCCGTTCATGGTTGGCCAAGGACATAACCCGAGCGGTTCAAAAGGCAGGCATTCGGGTGCCTCGCGGAAAAACCGCAGGGACACACATCTTCCGGCACAGTCTGGCAACGAACCTGCTGAATCAGGGTGTTGGTATTGGCGAGATTGCACAGACTCTTGGGCATACTTCCACAGAAAGCACGGAGGCATATATTTCTCTGAGCATGGATACCTTACGCATATGCGCTCTGGAGGTGGACTTCTGATGGAAAAAGCGTATTTTACCGGCCCATTTGCTCCACTGTGCGAAATCTTTGTGGCACAAAAAAGGGCCGCTGGTGCTGTCTATGATACCCAGGCGAGGATACTGAGGCAATTCGACAATCTCTGCAAAGCATCCAATATCCAGGAACCGATTATTACAAAAGAAATCGCTTTAGAATGGTACAAGCAGCGGCCTAATGAAAAACTATCCTCAAGACGTGACCGGGTTCAAGTGCTGCAGCAGTTTTCTGAATTTCTATGCCGGCAAGGGTACCCTTCCTTTTTGTTCCCTGAATTGCCAAAGGGCGGCGAGAACCACGAACCGTATATCTTCAGCAAAGAGGAATTGAGCCGGTTGTTTAACCGGCTGGATCAGCTGGAACCCAACAACTACACAACCGGCTACATGGTTTTCCCCGCTCTGTTTCGAACGGTGTATGGCTGCGGACTCCGCATTTCTGAGGCCCTGAAGCTGCAGAAAGCAGATGTCGATATTGCCGATGGACTCCTGCATATCCGACACGGCAAAAACGACAAAGAGCGCATATTGCCAGTCTCCAGAAGTTTGCAGCAGAGGCTCTCCGCTTATATGGGGCTTGCCCATAGGGAAACACCCCCTGACACGCCGTTTTTCTACGCAAAGACATTTCAACCGTATTCCCGCTCTGCCGTGCATAATCAATTCAAAGGATTTCTATGGGATGTTGGCATCACATACCGGGGCAAAGATTTCGGCCCAAGAATCCACGACCTGCGTCATACAATGGTCTGCCATAACATTCGCTCATGGGTGGAGGCAGGGATTCCCATAAGCAGCAGGCTTCCAATTCTATCAAAGTATCTGGGGCATAAATCCATTGTTTCAACGCAGTGGTATCTCCGTTTAACCGCAGATCTTTACCCGCATATCCGTGACACCTGTGAAAGGGAGCTGGCTGGTTTTTACGAAAGTTTGCCCAAATTGGAAAGTGAGGAAGCGGAAGATGCGTAAGACAAAGCCTACTGATTTTTCAATGGCTCTGGCAGATTATTTCTTTGTTTTCCTTCCTACACAAAAAGGATTGAGCGAAAATACGATTTGCTCCTATTCCGGTACACTGGAACTTTTTCTGCGATTCGTTGAAAATGAGCGGGGAATAAGAAGGGAACGCCTTGAGATTGCCCATATTTCGCGCCCTGTTGTGGAAGACTTTCTGGCGTGGCTGGAGATGGAGCGCGGCAGCTCCGCATCCACCAGAAATCAGCGGCGTGTCGCGTTGAATGGCTTTTTTCGATATCTTCAGTATCGGAATCCTGGCTATGTACTTTTGTGCCAGCAGATTCTCTCCATTCCGAAAAAGGTTGGTCCAAGAAAAAATGTAGAACATATTTCAACGGAAGCTGTTGCAGAAATATTGAAACAGCCGGATCTCTCCACACGTATCGGCAAAAGAGATTTTGCTCTTTTAACACTGCTGTATGAATCTGCCGCCCGTGTATCTGAGATCACCAATCTGCGAATTGGTGATCTTCAAGTTGACAAGCATCATGGCGCAGCCATCCGATTGTATGGCAAAGGGCGAAAAATACGGACAGTGCCTCTCACAAAGTCTGTCTCGCAGATTCTTCAGGATTACTTGAAGTTTGAATCCGATCTGAGACCGTGCAGCAAGGATGAACCGCTGTTCTGCAATCATTCCGGCAAAAGCCTTACACGGGCAGGAATTTCCTATATTTTGCGCAAATATTCTGAATTGGCACAAGCTTCAAAGCCTGGTATGGAGGCAGCGAAAATTCATCCACATGTACTCAGGCATAGCCGGGCCGTACATTGGCTGGAAGCTGGAATTGATCTTCAGCACATCAAGCATCTTTTGGGCCACGCAGATCTGAAAACAACGGAGGTGTATGCGCGAATCAATGTTGAGATGAAACGAAAAATGCTGGAAAGCCTGCACTGTGAATCGCCCTCACTTGCCTGCGAAGATATATCATGGACGGCAGATCACAATCTGATGGGTTGGCTTAAACAGTTGACCACAGAATGACCCACGCCATAGAATTATGCAAAGCTATTTGTGGATTTGCGCCAATTTTGGCCGCTTCCACGAACAGCTTTGCATTTTTCTTTGCGCTGCATAACCCTTGTAACCTGGCGCATTCGGTGGGGGTAAGCCTCCTCACACTGTAGCCAGCATTGACAAAGGTAGGGTCCTTAAAATCCCTCGCGTTCAGCGTGGGAGCCTTCTCCTTCTCGATTTGTGTGTAGGTGCAGGGAGTCATGGCGTAGGCCGGCCCCTCCACCACGGCGATGCCGCCCTGATTGCAGGAGGGGTTGCCGCCGTTCTGATCCAGCGTCCGGGAAGTACCAGCCTCGTAGATACCGCTATGAGGGTTGTCCGAGAGCATCCCCTCGCTGAAAGCCGCACCGATGCTGTAGCACTTCGGCACGAATAGCGTCTGGTCGTTGTTGCAGGAGAGGGTGGCGGACACATCCTCCTGGATGAGCGCCCCCTTGCCGCCGCCCTCACAGCCGGAGCGTATCTTCAGCGTCTTGGGCGTGTCGGCCTCCACCACGAAGGGCTGGTTGTTGCCCCCGGTGCCGTAGGTGGAGCTGACTGTGGGGGCCGTGTCCAGCGGCCCGGTGTATCTGGTGTCCTGGCTATGGTTCTCATAGACGGCGGCGCTCGGCTCTACGATGCAGGGCGGATGCCCGTTCATTTGGGCGCGGAGCGTCCCGGACACACCGAAGGAAATGTCCATGCAGCTCCCGCCCTGGTCGTTCAGGCAGACGCCGCCTGCCACTCCAAGGCCAGCCGCAGAATTTCGGGCAGCTCTTTGCCACGAGCGGAAGCCCTCCGCAGAATACCCAGACAAGCCTTCGGACTCAAATAATACTTGTCCGGCACACTGGCCTGCAAGATCGCCGACAAGGTAGATGCGGCGTCTTCGCTGGGGGACTCCCCAATGTTGCGCGTCGAAAGTGCGGTACGCAACGCTCCATCGCTCTCCCATGTAAATGTCGGCGTAGGGCCAGCGGTCTTTCTCAGGCATAGGCACCTCGGCCCCCGGCTCGATGATGCCGATGACCGCTTCGAGGACTGCTTTGAAGTCGAGGCCCCGGTTCGAGCTGAAGGCCCCGTGGACATTATGGATAGAAATCAATTATGTACTTCACCTCCAGAAAAAGAGTGCAATAAGGCCATTTACATTCCTTTCGCTC
>ERZ808028.1301-NODE-1301-length-15530-cov-6.163399_pt1 | contig 15530 bp, 9 predicted proteins | sample MGYA00380184_ERZ808028 | MGnify/ENA primary metagenome ERZ808028 (study PRJEB31490, sample SAMN06133397) | mouse gut metagenome | isolation source: J8_1 | host: mice | place: China: Chengdu | collected 2015-05 ...
GAGACCATCCGCTTTGGCCGGTACAAGGCCAGCAGCGTGCCGCAGGAGAAGCTGCTGGCGCTGCGGGAGCTCTGCCGAAACCGCTTTTATCTCATCGACATGGGCAGCGATCTCAAACGGAAGATCACGGCCCTGCTTGACCAGGTATTCCTTGAGTTTGAAAGCCAATTCAGCTCGATCTTCGGGAAGACAGCCCTCGCCGTTTTGCGTCAGTATCCCACGCCGGAGAAGCTGTCCAGGGCGCAGGCTGGGAAGCTGACCGAGGTCCTCCAGGCGGCCAGCAACGGGCGCTTTGGGGAGTGGAAAGCTACGCAGCTCAAGGAACTCGCCAGGGACAGCTTTGGTATTCTGGACTGCGAGGGCGCTTACTCCGCGCTGCTCCTGATGTATCTGGACCAACTCCAGTCCCTCCAAGATGCGGCGGCCGCATTGGAGAAAAGGATCGCGTCGCTCTTCTCCCAATTTGATTCCACGCTTACTTCTATTACCGGAATCGGCCCCGTGCTGGGCGCCGTCATTCTCAGCGAGATCCGGGACATCTCCTGCTTCGCTTCAGCGGATAAGCTGGCAGCCTACGCGGGACTGAATCTGAAGGTGAAGCAGTCCGGGGATATGAAATCCAGCGCCGTCCATATGTCCAAGCGCGGCTCGCCGTACTTACGCAGGGCCATCTGGATGGCCGGCGCCATTGCGGTGCAGTTCGATCCGATGTTCAAGGCCTATTACGAAAAGAAGTCCGCGGAGGGACTGCGCTACATGAACATCATTGGCCACGTGTCCAAGAAAATGACGGCTGTCATCTTCGCGGTCATGCGGGACAACAAAATTTACGAGCCTGTCCTGCCCGCTGCGTAACCGGGGAACGGCATATCTTCTGACCGCCCACCGCAGTGGGCCTGGTTTCCTGCGCTCATTTTTCTCTCTGCTCTATTCAACTCTTTCCGAATTTCTATGCTTGACAAATCCTTAGCCGGCTGCACTTTTTTCGACCGCCTGTTTTGTGGTGACCTAGATGCTGCAATTTGAACTGCGCTCCGTGAACTCACATGGCGGCAGACTTTCAGCAGAATGGCGTTGCCCCTTGTTCATTGCTTCTATGACGCTCTCAGCTGTCCAGCGAGGGACTTTGCCGCTTTACGGGTGTAGGATATTATGTCCCGCTGCACAGAGCGGCTCAAAAGGCGTAGCGTTGGCATTATAGAAATTTATAGACATACTTCCTCGCCAGAGCATAACGCAGAGAGTAAACAGAGGTAGCCTTTTAATACATACATTTTTCGGTTCCCTAAGGACCTTTCCACTCACTCTGGGCTAGCAGGATTGTACCTGTTGTAGGTATGGCAGTGGCGCTGCTATGGAGAGCTTTTGCTTTGCTTTTGACACCGATACCCCCTGTTCCCGCAGTTTATGGAGCGCTCACTTCTTGCTGAAACGGGAACAGTTACACAGCTGCACCCCTTCCGGTATAATCCCGATATGCACCGGACAATGGAAAAGTAGGCGTCCTTTATCGATCCGTGGGAAGAACGCAACGGTCTTTCGTGTTAAAATAAGCACTGCTGTTTGGCACAAATCTTCGCAGGGTTATGCAAATAAAATACCTGGGCGCAAAGCAATGAACACCGTCTTTAGTAAAAAACCCCGGTTTGACTCATAGCAACCAGTCGATCTGTAAAACAGAAGAAACAAGTCTACAGTGCTTGCTGCCATTATATCACAAACGGATACCCGCAACATAACCGAAAAGAATGCAGCTATCCTCCTTTGTGAGGATAGCTGCATTCTACATAACAATGAGAGTCAATCCATTCAGCGAAGTGCATAGGTTTTTGGTATCTCTGCACTTTATTTCAAGACGGAGGCGAGTAAAAAAGAGTAGAGATATTATGGAAGAGCTTTGTCTAAGAGTTTCTGGGGAAACACACGGAACTCTGAAGAGCAGCACCGCTTTAGTCAGAGAACGTCCGCCACTCCCAACAACGCCTCGCCCCGCTCCCGCACAAAAGCCAGCACCTGACGGATCAGAGCTCCGTCCTCCAGGACACCCGCTTCCAGCAGGTCCCGCACGGTCCCTTTTTCCAGATCCAGGCCCACCCGAATGTAGTCTGTGTGGGTCGGATCTACCTGGATAGAGCGCTCGATGCCGACCTGGTGCAGACTAAAAAATTGGTTGGGCGCTAGAGCCTTCACCCGTTCAAAGACTGCGTAGCCGTCAAAGCCCGCCGCCTCCGCCAGACGCAGAAGAGGCTGCTCCAACCCGTAGATAACCACGTCTGCTGCCAGTTCCCACTGGTACTCCCGTGCGTACTTCCGTACAGGCCTGCACAGCGTCAACAGCGTCAGCCCGCCGCCGACCACCTGACCGCCATTCTCTGCCGCTACTCGCTCCGTGAAGGAGGCGCCGTAGTCCAGCAGGGCGAATACCTGCCGCCACGTCTCCTCCGCACACCCGGCTTGGGTGCCGCGCTTCAAAAGGGCGCTTAGCAGAATCAGCGTCGTCTTTACGCCTTGTTCTGGCAGGTTTCCTGCCAGAAGCAGCGCAGCCGCCCGGGCCATATCCTCGTCGGTGAAGACGGCCTCCCGCAGAAGCTCCCCGAAGGAGGCCGTGGTTACATAGCCGCCGGCCGCATTCCGATATTGAACGGTCTTTCCCGTTCCGTACACCGTAGCCGCCGCCCGACCCAGTGCCGCAACGCCGCCGGCCAGGGCGGCACAGGGCGCTGCGGGCCTTGTCATTTTGTTCTGCATAGCTTTATCATGCGGTTCGCTCCCGCAAACCGTCGACTCCTTTCCTGCTCATAATGTCACGTTTGTCCGGCGCAGCCGCTGGTGGATCTCCTCAATGTCCAGCTCCAGCGGCCCCCTGTTCTGCTCCGTACACATGGACGCCACAATTCCCATGGCGTGGCCCATGTTCATCACGATGGGCATGACCCGATAGCTGGAATGGGCCTTGTGAGTGCCGGAGATGTTTCTGCCGTTCAGCAGCAGCCCCTCGATCTTCCGGGGTACAAAGCAGCGCAGGGGAATGGTATAGGGCTTGGACTGCTTAAAGGTTTTATACTCCGCGATGGCGTCCAGCCCCGCCCCCTCCACATTGTGAAGGTCGAAAAAGAAGTTGGACTTGGTTACCACCCAGTCGTCGAACACCCGTGCCTGGGAAATGTCATCCTCATTCAATTGGTAGTGTGCCTGGAAGCGCCGGGTCTCCCGCACGCCAATTACATCTGCGCTGTCAATCAGGTAACAGCCTTCATAGCCGGGGACATAGCGGTGCAAAAAGTCGATGATCTGCGGAATTTGATTCCTGCAAATGTACTCCGCATGGTTCAGGTCCCGGACATTGGTCCCGTCCATATCGATGGCGTTGGTCATGTTAATCGTCACCACGCCGGGAATGGAGGAGGGATAGAGCAGGATGTGTCCGGCGGGCTTGGGCAGCTTCTCCCGCCCCAGGGTCTGCAGGTCCCCCTCCGGGAGCTGGACGGTGTCCTCCATGCCCCAGAAGAACAGCGCCCGGTCCATATCCACTCCGGCCACCTTGAACATGATCGTCATGGGCTGCATTCCGCCGTCCGCCCGGCCCTTTTCAAAGGGAGCCCCGGCCCGGGCCGCCACATCGCCATCCCCAGTGGAGTCCACCAGCATCCGGCAGAGAACCGCCTCCCTGCCGGACTTGCTCTCCGTAATCACGCCGACCACACGGCTCCCCTCCATGATGACATCGCTGAAAGCCGTGTAAAGCTGTACGTCGACACCGGCGGTGTACAGCATATCCAGCATCTGGATCCGCAGCTTCTCCGGGTTGATGACCTGCTCGCTCTCGCAGTCCCTGGCTTTTTCCCGCAGCTCCGCAAAGCAACCACCCTCCTGCCGGCCGGTCCAGTGGCTCATGATGCCGCAGGTGGCGACGCCGCCTATGGCCCCGTACTGCTCGATCAGCATTACTTTGCTGCCTTCCCGGGCCGCGTGGAGCGCCGCGCCAAAGCCGGCGGGGCCACCGCCTACCACCAACACATCCGTCTCTGCAGCCACGGGGATTTTTCTGCTTGGTTCCATTATGTATTTCATTTCGCTTACCCTCATTTTGTCACTTCTGCGCAGGGGCTCTGCGCTTCGCGTATTTTTTGACCGACTTGTAGAAGAACGAGCCGATTGACACCAGCGCCAGCACCAGGAACAACAGGCTGAAGGGCCGGGTCACAAAGATGGAGAGAGAGCCGCCGGAGAGAATCATGGAGTTTCGGAAATTTGTTTCCACCAGGTCCCCCAGCACCACGCCCAGGATAATGGGCACCACGGAGAAGCCCAGCTTCCGTAGCAGGAAGGAGGCTATGCCGATGCACACCGCCAGCAGCACATGGAAGGTGCTGCCTTCATTGGAGTAGACGCCCGCCACGCAGTAGACGATGATCAATGCGCTCATCAGCTCGTAGGGGATGCGGGAGATATTGGAGTACAGCGGCGTCAGCGCCAGGCCGAAGACCAGCATCAGGACATTGACCAGCAGCAGGCCCAGCATGATGCCGTACAGGGTGCCCGGATGGTCCCGGAACAGGGAGGGGCCGGGAATCATGCCCTGTAACATGAACGCCCCAATCAGGATGGCCGTGCAACCGTCCCCGGGAATGCCCAGGGTCATCAGGGGAATCAGGGTGGAGCCGGTGGTGGCGTTGTTGGCCGCCTCGGAGGCTGCCACGCCCTCGATCTCCCCCTTGCCGAAGTTGTCTCCGTTCCGGGACATTTTCTTGGCCTGGTCGTAGCTGATGAAGGCCGCGATGCCGCCGCCGGTTCCCGGGGTCGCGCCCACCACCGTACCGATGAGGCTGGACACCACCCACGCCCGGAAACAGCGCTTGATCTCCTCCCAGGTCACCCGTTCCTGGCTGATCTTGACCCTGGTTTTTCTGGCGGGGTCGTTCCGGGGGTCGTAGTCGGAGCGGCTCAGCAGCTCCGCCAGGGCGAAGAGCCCCACCAGCACCGTTAGCAGGGGAATGCCTCCCGCCAGACGGCGGTTGCCAAAGGCGAAGCGCACCACACCGCTGACGCTGTCCTGCCCGATCAGGGCGATGAAGATGCCGATAACGCCCCCCATGATCCCCTTGATGATGTTGTCTCCCGAGATGCTGGCTATGATGCTCAGGCCAAAGAAGGTGATGCAGAAGTACTCCGGAGGGCCGAAGGTCTGGGCCACCTGGGCAATGGCGGGCGCTGCGAACAGGCAGATCAGTGCGCTGACGATGCCGCCAAAGAAGGAGGCATACAGCGCCATTTGCAGCGCCTTGAGGGATTTTCCCTGGAGGGTCATGGGATAGCCGTCCAGAGTGGTGGCCGCGTTCGCCGGCGTGCCGGGGGTATTGATCAGGATGGCGGTGATGGAGCCGCCGTAGGTTCCGCCGCAGTAGATTCCCAGCAGCAACATCATGGCCGGAATCGGGTCCATGGCGTAGGTCATGGGCAGGCAGAGGATGATGCCGATGTCCGCTGTCATACCGGGAATTGCGCCGATCACAATCCCCGACAGCAGACCCAGGGCAATCATCAGAACGCTCTGCCAAGAGGCGGCCATCTCCAGGCCCGCCAGAATGTAGTCTAACATACGCTCCTACCTCCTCTATGGCAATGTGACGTTGATGGCCCGGAAGAGAAAGTAGGCGAGAAATACGTTTGCGGAGGCAATCAGGTAAAACCACCATTTTCTCGTGCCGAAATAGGCCAGGATGCCGTTTGCCAGCAGCAGCGAGGCGATGATGAAGCCGATACGGGGCATCAAAACCGCGTAGGCCAGCAGCATGGCGATATAAATTGCGGGCTTCAGACGCTTGAGGGAATCCTTCCGGAACAGCGACGCATCCAGGCAGTATTCCTTTTTCTCCTTGGACAGCAGTCCCTGAACCAGAAGGATCCCGCTGCATATCAGCAGAATGCGGAGTAGCAGCGTGGGAACAGTTGCCGCGGTTATGCTGCCCGTCTCATAGGTCTTGATCTGCGACGGAAGCAAGGCGTACAGTACGCCGGATATAGCCAGAAAGATCCCGCCGGTGACCATGTTGGAGTTAAGTCTGATTTTCATATTCTCTCCCTTCCCGCGCCGCTGTCTCCAGCGGCTCTGCCCGTTCTTCCGTTTTACTGGGCGTTCAGAAGCTCAACATAGCGCTCCATACTGTCCATCTGATTTTCAATGAAGGTCTGGACCTCGTCTCCCTTAGCGTCCCACAGATTATAGCCCATCTCCTCCATATAGCCGGTGAACTCCGGATCGGCGTACACCTCGTCCAACATGGCATTGAGCTTGTCAATAATCGCTTGGGGCGTGTCGGAGCGGATCGCCAGACAGTCCATGCCGCCAAAAATAGCGTCAATGCCCCAGTTCTCCATGCACTTCACGGTGCCGAACTTGGTCTCCACATCCTCGGGATAGAAGGTCGCCACGGCCAGGGCGGTTCCCTCCTCCTGGAAAGCGTAGTAAGAGGGAGGCGTGCACAGGCCCAGGTCTACCTGGCCGGAGGCCACAGCGTTTACCACCTCGGCCTCGCTGCCCAGCACCACCGGTTCCGCTTCGATGCCCATGGAGATGAAGGCAGCGGATGCCACCACATACTGGTCGCCGCCCGGGCCGGAGGAGGTGGCATAGCTCAACTTACGGCTCTTGCCATAGTCCAGAATATCATCGAAGGACTGGAAGCCCGTGGCCTTGGGATTGGTCACCACCATCAGGGAGACGGTGCGCATTCCCCGCAGCATGGTAAAGTCGTCCAGGGTGTACTGAACGTCCACGTACTTGGGCGTCAGAGAGAAGAGGGGGCCGTTGGCCGTTACCAGAGTATAGCCGTCAGCGGGGGCGTCAAAGGCGTCTCCCACGCCAATGGTGCCGGAAGCGCCGGTGTGGTTCTCTACGATGATGGGCTGGTCAAAATACTTTTCCGCCACCTGGGTGATCTTACGGGTGATGGTGTCGGCGCCGCCGCCCACGCCCCAGGGGCAGATTACTGTCACCGTCTTGTTGGGATAGCCGTCGGCTTCGCTGGAGGAATCGGATGCGGCGGAGGTCTGTGTGCCGCCGGAGGAGTCCTCCGTTTGTCCGCCGCAGGCTGTCAATGCCGTCAGCATGAGGGCCAGGGTCAGCAGGAGTACAAATTTCTTCTTCATGTTCTTAGATCCTTTCTTCTTTTTTATCTGCACCGCCTCAGCGACTGCATACGTAGTCATTTTGCGCAAAAATTTATCCCTCCTCATTTTTTTGCAGGTACGAAGGTGTCACGCAGGATTAAAGTCTCGTCCAGAAAGCGGCGGTAGGACTCCGGCATCTGATCCGTGGTCACTTGCAGTACCCACTGCACCGTCAAGTCGATGATCTGGTCGTAATCAATGGCCACCGTGGTCAGCTGGGGATGGAACCAGCAACCCATTACTACGTTATCCACGCCGATGAGCGCCACGTCCCCCGGGACGCGGAGACCGCTCCGTTTCAATGCCTCCAGGGTTCCCAGCGCCACCATGTCATTTTGGGCGAAGACGGCTGTGCCGGGGGTGAAGAGGTCAATATGCTCCAGAGTGACCTGCTCTGCGGTCTCCAGCTGGTAGTTGGCGCAGAGCACATGATCCTCCGGAACAGCGAAGCCATAGGCCGCCAGGGCCTCCGAAAAGCCGGCATGTTTGTTCACCACGTCGATGCGGCAGGAGGGACCGGTGAGTTCCACGAAGTTCCGGTACCCGGCCTCACAGAAGCTCTTCCCCGCCAGATAGCCGATTTTGGTATGCCGGGGGGCGATCAGATAGGGCTCTTCAGAGAACTCGTCGGTGTCGTAGATGAAGATATAGGGGATATGGGTCTCCTCCAGCAGCGTCCGTACCCGTCCACTCACACTCTGGCGGTTGAAAATCAGGGCGTCGTACCGGCGGCTGCCCACACTCTTCTCGATGGAGGAGGCTCCTCCCTCCACGAGATCGTCGAACACGGGGACCAAGTCCATGCCGTGCTCCAGGAGCCGCATACGTATGCGATAATACAGATCACTCTGGATATAGTGGTTGGCGAAGCCGGAGAAATTCTCGGAGAAGATGTAGCCCACCACTCCTGTGCGGTTTGTCCGCAGGCCCCGGGCATTGGTGTTGAACTGGAAGGCGTATTGCTCCGCGATCTTTTTCACCCGGGCCTTGGTCTTGCTGGATACCAGGGGACTGTCGTTCAGGCAGCGGGACACAGTGGACTGAGACACGCCGGCCAGCTTGGCCAGTTCCACGGAAGTAATGGTCTTCACAGTTACACCTCCTTTTTGCATACGTATGAAATTTCTTGACTGTGTTATAGCATAATCAGATTCAAAATGCAATCCCTTTTCACATTTTTCAGTCATATTCACAATATTACTTCTTTTTTTCGAGCACTTTCACTAAGAAGATAGGCCTGGGAAGCTGCCTGCGGCCATAAGTAAGATAGTCCTGGAAAGTGTCTTCCACAACAGCATGGGCTTCTCACACCGCAGACGGGAGGCGCTCATTAAGCTTCAGGGGCGAGGCTCCCTAAGCTTTCGTGTTCATCCTTTCAATGACCGTCATGAATACAGGTTCTTACAATACTTAACTTATATAGCGCCTGAATAAATGGTGGCGGAAATGATGACGCATTCCGTTGATAAAATTACGCAGAAGCGATTACTTGGCCTTGCCATTCAAAAAAAGTGGAAAATGCTGGTATATCCTATGGCATTGACTCCACAGAACAACCTGGTCGGCCATTTCACTGGTCATTCACTTCTCTATACTCCATACTCCGTCTCACACTCCCCTTTAGAAGCAGGGGGACAAGGGGCTTACCCCAGCAAATGCGGCTAACGTACATCTGGATGCCATGCTTACCTTCACTACGGGTTGGGAAACCTCATCAACCCAACATGGACAAGAATGCAAAATTTTGAAAGCCCACGGGATGCCCCTTTCTTTTTCTCTGCAGATATACTATTTTGAGGAATCCTTAGGAATTAGTGAAATGCCACAGCATGGGACGGGAAAGACTATGAGTTAGTACGAAAAGCCGTTGTTGGCGATTCTCAGTGGAACCAAGGGCAAAAATTTGTTGTTTTCTGATTTGCGGCTCATGTTGGAGCGCTTGGATTTCCAGTGCCGCAGTTAGGAGACGGCATGCGTGAAATATGAGATCATCTTGTACTGGAGCGAGGACAATCATACCTATATCGTTGAGGTGCTGGAGCAAAGGGCCGTTCGAAATGCGCGTGAGGAAATCCGTGTTCAGGCGTTGACCCATAAGCTGACCCAGAACAGGAAATTTTTCTGTGGAAATAGCGGAGAGACAGTACAGAAGAAACTCCGCTGACTGAATAAACAGCGCTAAGCAGGGTCAAAAGCGCTTGTTTCTGCCCCTCAGACAAGCTACGGACCAGAAGGCCGGGGGTTCGAATCCCTCAGGGCGTACCAACGAAAGAAACCTGTTTTTTGATTGAATCAAAGAGCAGGTCTCTTCTTTTGCCTGAAGAAATTGCCCAATTTCATTGCTCAAATAGATCAAGGTGGAGGCTTGAGTGCTAAAGATGCCTCTAATCCGCATATAAGCAGAAACACTTCAAATCAAATATGCCTATCTGTAAGTTTAGAAAGGAGATGCCTTCATGTCACTTCCATATGGATTCATGTCAGTTTCTGGCAACCGCATCATCGTAGATCCTGAAAAAGCAAATATCGTCAAAACAATTTTTCAGCAGTACCTCTCCGGCATGAGCCTGGGCGGGATTGCTGATTTTCTTTTTGATCATGGGATACTCTCCCCAAAAGGAAAAGAGCACTGGACACAACCGGTACTCGGCAATCTGCTCTCAAACCAGAAGTACATTGGCTATATCATCAGCTTTGATGACTTCTTCTTGGTACAAGGAGAAAAGAGCAAACGCAGCAACATTGATGAAGATACCAATCAGCGAAAGGTCACCCGGTACAACTCCCAGAGTGTACTGAGTGGCCTTTTGGTTTGTGCTGAATGTAATCATAACTACCGGCGCATTACCCGCCCATCTGGGGAGATTGTCTGGCGCTGCGCCAGCCGTGTGGAGCATGGGAAGACGTTCTGCAAGCATTCTCCTTCTATTCCAGAGGAAACAATTAAAGAGCTTATCTGTAAGAAACTGGGGATAAGCGTATTTAATGAGAACCAAGTCAGGAATCAAGTGAATAGTATTTTGATTCATTCGGACGGTTCTCTGCAAATTGAGCTGCAAAATGTAGAAGATTTCGGATTGCTGCCGAATTAAAGCTATCTTTCTGGTATGCCATGTGGTATAATATCCCTATATTCAAGTTTGCCCAAAGAAAGGGAATTTGCCATGACGGAGAGAGATGCGCAAATCGAGGCACTGTGGACTTATGAGATATCTACGGAAAAGATTCTCAGGCGTTCGGTAAAGAAAGGATTTATTACCCAGGGGAAGCAGATGAGTTCTCAAAAAAGCTGTTTGAGCAGTTGGACATCCAAAAGATTCCCGGATTTCTCCCATCGCCTCTTGGAGAAAAAATGTACGCTGAGGATGTGCGGGTCAATCCCTATGCTCCTTTAATAAAATAGTTAAAGGAAGAAGCGTCTACAGCCCAAGCTATCTTATCCAAAGTTGGATATGAAGAAATATGGAAAAATATCACAACTTATAAATTTCAAGAGAATGCTCGTGCTGGCCTACTCTGCATAATACCTACTATCCACGTACCATGCAAACATCACCATTGCGGTTTAATATGACTCTTTGAACCTGTACTCACAAGAGGAAAAAGCAGTGGTAAAATAGGAAATATGGAAGGGAAAGAGCGAGAATCGTATCCCAGCGACTTGAAAGATAGGCAATGAGAAGAAATTGCCCCACTCTATACAGGGGTGCGCAACTGCGCATGGAGCAAACGGGAATTGACGGATGCAGTACTGTATTTGGTGGATTCATGGTGTAAATGGAGACAACTGCCCCATGATTTTCCACCATATTCAACAGTACACAGTTTTTATCGCCGCACTCGGATCAGTGGGCTTGAGATAAAATTCTGGAACATCTTTTGAAAAAGAGACGAACAAATGCTGGACGCGAGGAGAGTCCAAGCTATGCGATTATCGATTCCCAGAGTGTGAAAACGGTAGCAACCAGCGAAGAACGCAGAATTGCCGGAGAGAAAAAATGAAAGGCAGAAAACGGCACATCGTAGTGGATGTACTAGGGTGCTTGTTGTCTGTTTGTGGTTCATGTTGCCAATATTCATGAAACAAAAGGCGGAATATCTGCCGCCAAACGAGCATATGAGCGGCATTCATCTGTTCAGCAGCCCTGTGCGGACGCTGGATAGCGGGGGTACTTTCGTTTCTGATTTGAAGGATCGGATTGATCTTGACGTTGATATTTCAGAGAAAATCAAGCCTCATCAATGGGAAAAGCTCCCTTGGCGATGGGTGGTGGAACACACCTTCTCCTGGATCAATCATTCCAGTCGCCTCAGCAAAGATTATGAAATTTCCGTTTCCCCCGATGAGTCTATGGCTATGATTTCTCATTTCCACGCGCTGTTCAAACGCTTATGAATACACAAGTTCTTACATTAAAAATACGGACACATCACAGTAAAAATAGATAACCAACGACTATAAAAGGAAATCTATATCTCAATGAAGGAATGTTGATAATCGGAATAGTGAAGAAACAATTTCAAAAATTTTCAAAGATAGAACAAAAAGAAAAAGAGGGTGTAACTTCCATGGACAACATTAATAGTTTGAGTTTTATCTTACATGTATCTGATTTCCATTTAACTGACGGAAAAAACGAATTTGCCAGTGAAGCGTTGAAAGTGCTGTCAGAGAAACTAAAACTTGAAGGGATTAAGATTGATTATCTACTCCATACTGGCGATGTTATAGATTCCAGCGATATCTATGAAAAAACCGCCGCTTCTCTTGCCTGTTGTAAAGATTTTTACAAAAACTCAGGTGCAGGAGAAGAAGCTCCTAAAAAATTCGACTTTTCTCTTTTTGAAACAAAGGCCCCCAAAGAGGATAAGCAAGCATTTAACAAGCAACTCGAAGATTTTGTGAGAGAGCGTTTTGCAAATGCTGTTAGTGTCATACAGAGCTTTATTTCCGCTTTAAATATTTCTCCAGGCAATGTGGTAATCTGTTGTGGGAATCATGATGTTTTGAGACCACTTAATATTGACGGAGCAGAAGTCAAGTGCGAAAAGATTAACAATGAAGAAAAGGAATGTTGGGAGTATAAGAATTCCGATAAAGTAAAGGATATTTTTTCTCCTTTTGAATGGTTCCTTGATCAATTAAAGACGGCAAATAGTCAAACACGATGCGGGACAAAAGAAATAGTTACTCACTGCACATTGAATAATTTGAATATAATCCTACTCAATACTAGCTGGAAAAATCCAAAAGACATAACTCCTGGTTATTTTTGTGCTCGCTGTGATCAGTTTGAGCCTCTGATTAGTCACCTCAACCAAAACAAAAGCAAATCCGCAAACACAATTAATATTGTTATGGCCCACAAGCCAATTTATGAAATTTGTGAGAAGGCTCGGCTTTCTTATCAGCGATACATGAAAACTCCTTTCATGTCTGCTCTTCAAGAGTTTATTAATGGATCGGGTATTTACCTCTGTGGAGATAAACATACCCGTAGTATTTTTGGTTCCCGTTTTCATGATATTCCACATTACATTGGTGGTGAGCCACTTACGATTAGAAACAGAGAAACCGGTAGTTTTGAAGTAGAATACAATTTACTCGAAATTGGGGATTGCCGCCCTGGTATTGAACGAAAAATTCATTTGAAAAGTGAAGACGGGCAAAAATGGGTTTGCGATTTGCGCCCCCAAGATACAATTGTATCAGACTTATATGATGCGAGTAAGGATTTCCTAGTTAAAAATGTGCTAGAAACAATTGCAACGCCCAAAACACTACACACATGGGAAAATTTATGCCAAGAGATCTATAGATGGCATAAACCTGAAAAGGTCCTGTGGTATACTAATCTAGACAAATTATATAAGGCTATCTGTAAATACCGCGAATGCGGGAGAAAAGAAAGGCCCTGGAATGAAGAGAACATATTTTCTTTTGTTTGCGGAAGATTAAAGGGTCAGATTAGTACGGAGAATTTTGGAAATATACTGAATATAAGAGGCGAGAACAGCTCCGGGAAAAGCACTTTCCTTGGCCTTTTGTACATTTACCTTTTATATCAATATAGTATTGGTTTAATTGATTTTATACCTGCATACTTTAATTTAGAAAACCAAGAGGTACTAAAAAAAATTCAGGATGGAATCTCTTACCATGAGGCTGCTAAACAAATATTTGAAGATTTTGCAAAAAAAATTAAAGACATTGCGATGCGAGAACACCAATCAGTTTGCTATATCATTGATGGTCTAGATGAGCAAGATTGCTGGAGTTTCAGTTCTGAGGACAGCATTGGTAGAGGAATTCTTGATGTTCTTTCAAAATGTGAGAAAAGCTACTATATTATGTCATTTAGCCAACATCATCTACCTTATTTTAAGAATACAATGCCACCCCGGACATATAGCGATTCTAGCGATATAGTATACTTTAATCCCATTGCTATTCAAGAAAAGGGTTCAGAAGACACAAGATTTATCTCTTTTGTAAATGCATTTGTCCAGCTTAAGAACTTCCCTGGACGAAAGACAAATAATGTTGAACATGTCTCTCTAAGTGAGGAATGTTTAGAGCCGCAATATGAACTTATCCGGAATTTCAGGCGCCTTATAGTAAATCCAGGATTTATGTATCATAATTATAATTACATTATGGATGCTAAGGAACACCACGGTAAATCTGTTGATGATATTTATGATTACTATATTGGTAGACAACACGAAATGTGTCTGCAAAAGTTAGGGTATGGCTTTATTCACTATGCTCCTGCAATGGCTTTTTTCTTTTCTTATAAAGGATATACTTATGAAAAATTTAAACATTTACAAGAGGATTATACCTTGCGAGAACACCATATATTTAAATTAATTTGTGAAAATCGCGAAAAGGTATATGATGCTTTTCTGTTTATCAAAAAGCAAACAGACGCTAGCGAGTATCTAATTGCACTACATTACAATAGAGAACTTCGATACTATGCTGAACACCCAGGAGAACCAATTGAACAAGGGTCTATACTTAATGATTTCATTGCGCGTAATGTTGCTGTGTTGATTAGAAAACTTTGGAGCGATACAAACAAGTTTATGATTGTATGCGAGAAATTGTTACAAAGGAACGAACTGAGCAATTGTCTACAATCTATGTTGATATATTGTTTAGCTCACCTAAAGATGTATGCACCATTTCAAGACAGACTCCATAAAGAACTTAATATTAAAGCTACAAGTACTCTTCAGAAGCAGCAGTCAAATGCCACAGGAGGACAATCTACCACAAACGAATGGCTAATTGATGGCGATGATAATGACCAGAAGCTTGAGTGTTTTATGAACCTCAGTCTAAAGCATACTATGAAGATTTTTGAATTTATGGGCACAAATAATTCTGTCAAATTAGTAAAGGTCCTTTTGGCAGATAGAGCATTTTGTAGTTATAATCGGCAATACCAAATGCTCTATTATGGTGATTTGTCCGTTCGAGGTGAAGATAAAAGACGTCCGCTAAATCCAGGAAATGATATTGTGTATAAAGGTTTTGATTTCCACAATACTTTTAATTATTTATATGTAAAATTAGCTTCGGACGATGCCTACCCATTGCAAGAATTTGATATGTTCACTATGTGGGACCTGATTCGTAGTCGATTATCAACCGAGCATCTTCAAAAATCTCTTAGACCAGAAGGAAAGCCGGATACTTTTTTCTATTGGGATTCACTTCGTGAAAAAGCAGATAAAGTCTTAGTGCAGGCATACATTATCTTTGATACATACTTAAAAAAATTCTCCAAAAATAAGGAGACAAAAGATAACACTCTTCCAGATGAAATATTTAAATATTTTTCTATCGTACGAGATTTTCTTAAAGATATTATAAACGAACGTAAAAAAGCAATTTTGGATGCAGATAAAGCGAAACAAATGTTGCGAAAGTTTGATCGGGAGGTTGAAAAGACATCTTCGCAGAAAAAGCAAACTACTAAAACAAAATGACTTTTCCATATAGCAATCGGCATTTGCCACATTTGGGTAGAAGATGCTGTAGAATTGTGTTTTTTGTATCACTAATTTGCTCGGCACTATATTGAATGAGAAAATCGATTTTAACCGCTTACTCCAAAACCACGGAAATTCGTTGAATTTCCGTGGCTTTGTTTTTGTTTTCACAACTTTTTCGGGTGGTTGGATTTTGCGGTGGACAGTTGACCCAAGCTGTGACCCATACGGGAACTTGGAGCGGTTAGGGCTGGAGAGTGTCGGAGAGAAAATTCCCTACCGCATTCGCCGCCTGCTTCTGCATGGAGGTCGTGACGTGGGCGTAGGTATCCAGGGTGAACCCGGCGCTGTAGTGT
>ERZ808028.1305-NODE-1305-length-15466-cov-4.588602_pt1 | contig 15466 bp, 16 predicted proteins | sample MGYA00380184_ERZ808028 | MGnify/ENA primary metagenome ERZ808028 (study PRJEB31490, sample SAMN06133397) | mouse gut metagenome | isolation source: J8_1 | host: mice | place: China: Chengdu | collected 2015-05 ...
CCGTCCGCGTTGAAGATCTCCTCCATGATGTAACCCTTGAAAAACAGTGCTCCGCAGCGCCGGTCATTGTACAGTTCATAGATTGCGCAGCCGCACTCCGGACAAACCAGATCCTTGTCTGTCAGGAATATCTCGCCCAGTGTCAGCCCGCCCTCTGCATGGGAACGGGGACACTCCGGGTTAGCGCAGGCATAGACACCCTTGATGCCCTTAAATAACATGTGCATCCGAGCGGGAAACAGCACAGCACCTTTCTCATTCCGAGCTAGCGGAATGATTGCCAACAAAACGCTGACAGCTGTCAACGCGTCCTCCTCTGCGTTATCTGGGAAAATGCTCCGCGCCAGCTCCAGTAGAGAGATGGCCGCTCCGCGGCACTGGCGAATCATCTCGTAAAATGGGCGGTAGAAGATCAGATGGTCGTACATCCAGGCATACGCCGCCTTTACCCCGGAAAACGGTACAGGTGCGTCCGGGACATCAGCCCAGAAACGATTCAACGCTGCCAGACGGCCCTCTTCTGCCTCTTCAAATTCTGCCGCTGTACAGGCGAGAAATTGAACGATGGGAATGTCGTATTTCATCCTCCCCTCGACCTTTTCCAATATTCCATTAAAGAACTGAAAGCTGCCCGAAGAATCCGCTGCAGTCAATTCCTGGGCAAATCGCTTGACAAAGGCCCGATCTTCCTCGCTGCGATTAGGCATACTGGCCGTTGTCAGAATAAATTGGACACGCCGGCGGGAAATATCCAGTTTATGGAGCAGGCGACGAATCAAAAGGGCCACTTCTCCACCGGCAGAACCCTTATACATATGGGCCTCGTCGATAATAAACAACAGCTTATGAGATGGATCTCTGTTCAACCACGTTTTAGTGCTTTTCCAGATGTTCTCCTCCCGCGGTCGAAACAGCATATACTCCAGCATAGAATAGTTGGTGATCAGGATATCCGGGCAAAACTGCTGCATCTCAAAACGTGTAATCAGTTCCGCATCCTCTGGATCAGGTACATGGCGGCTGTCGTGGAGTCGCTGCAGAAAGGCTTCCATGTCCGCCTTGGCCGGGATTCTCCCCTCCTTGGCCAGTGCCTCAAAATAGGCTCGCTCACTTTCTGTCTGCGGGAAGGACATCCGTGCCAATGTTTTTTCCAGCATACGGTCCTGGGTACATTGCGGCTCTATCCCAGGGTAGGGTGTCCTTCCGGTATACATACCAAACTGAGGACGCCTGGAATTTTTCCCACAGACATCCTGGAATATCCGCACAAATTCACCTTCAGTATCTCCAATCAGGCGCCGCAGTCTGCCCACCTGGTCGGAAACCAGAGCATTCATGGGATACATGATGATGATTCTCACGCCCCGGGTATCCCACGTCTGCGGAGAATCATGGGCCTCCGCCGACAGTTTGGCCAACATCGGCCACATGAAGCACTCTGTCTTACCAGAGCCTGTGCCGGTGGATATGAACAGGTCATCTCCGGCAACAGCCCCATCCAAAGCATCCAGCTGATGGCGGAAGGGCGATGGATATACACCCAGCCCTGTCTGAGAAAGCTTGATAAAAAAATCTTTCTGCCACTGGGGCAGGTTTTTTAGTGTGCGGAGGCCATCTGGTACACTTTCATAGGCCGGAGAGGACTCAATGTAGGGCTTTTGATACAGCAGGCCCTCTTCATCCAGCCGGCTGCCAACAGCGGAGAGCAGCAGCGGCGATTTTCCAAAATACTGTGCTTTGATGTAGTTTTCTAGCTCTGAACGCAGTTGTTTATGGATGGAATTAGCCCCGTTTGACATACGATCATTCCTCTGCAAATTGATAGCCGATCTGCTCCAGGACCTCCTTTATGGCCTGAAACACCTCAAAATCAAAAACCCTTTTATAATCGCTGAAAATGTCATTGAAAGACAAAGGCCAGCTATAGAGTTTGACCCAATAGAGTTCTGCCGGCGGCAGCAAGTGTGAAAATGTAGCCTGAACGGTCACTCCATTGATTCTGTATTGGATCGTCGGTAGCTGAGCGTGGTATGCCAAACATGCACATACCGCAGTGCGAAAGGCTGTACCGCTGTAAAAGGGATCGTTGACCAGCCAGTGCGGAAGCTGACTGCCCAAGAGCCGCCCATCCTCTATGTGGTACAGATAGTACAGCCGCCCACCTGGCTGCCCTAGCCTGGCGATGGACACATCAATATCCTTAGTCGGTGTGCGGTCCCATGGAAACGGAGGCGTGTGGGACAGATACTCCACAGACTCCCCCGCATACAGCGGCGACCAAGCGGCATTGGCTGTCAACGCTGACCAAAGCCCGGAGAGAGTACCCTCCTGCAGCCCGAACATCTCCCGCACAGACGGATAGAGGACCGCTTTTTCAAAGGCATCGCCTTCCGGCAAATAGGCGCCTAAGCCGCTGATATACTGCTGCCGTTCCAGGGGCATCCCCCGCTCAAACTGTACGCCACCCTGCCTGGCCATACTGGGCGCTGCTGATGTGATTCGATAGGCAGCATGGTAAATACAGCCAGTCTTCAGAAAAATGTCATAGATACCGTCGCACAAAGCCCTTGGTTCTGTAGGGAAAAGCGTGCAAAGCTCTGGATACAACGCCAGATAGCTCTCCCAAACTGCGCAGATTCTTCCTTTGAAGTGCGCAATAGATATTGATTCGCAGTCCTTGGGCGTAACTTCGTCTTCCTCAAGATCATCTGACAAACTGGCCAAAGCCATCCGTCCGAGCAGACTATATACCGCCCGCGCTTTCCATCGTTCATCGGACTCTTCGTCCCCCCGTACGATATGGTACGTGTTCACAATCGTATCCAGCAGTTTGTTATACTTATTCACTGCAGCTCACCCAGAAACGTGCGGAGCATTGTTTGCGTATCCTTAGAAAGTCCCCCTCCGTCTTCTATGCCTTCCAAAATCATATCTGTCTGTCCTGTGACGTATGCGTATGGCAGTGCAGCAAACAACACATCAAAGTCTGGCGTATCCTTGCCCAAAATCATTTTCATATCCGCCAACATCTGTTGCAGCCAACTTCGTAGCATCGCCGGCATAGGAAGTTTTCTCGCCAAATGGAGCTTCTTCTGCGGTTTTGCACACTCATATTCCCGGAAATCTGCACCAAAACAGCCGCCTACATATTTTCCAGATGCGGGCCGATCTACAAACAGCTCTGTCAAGACTGGTACTACATAATTGTATAGCCCTCTGGGCTCGATCAACAGGTCTTCTGCAAAGGGGTGTACCGCAAGAATCAGCTTGTCCCTTCCTGTGGTAAGCTCAGGAATGTGGCTGATCCATCTTGTATTGATCGGGTCCAACAAGGTGATGACCTGACTTCCTTCCACCATATATTCCTCCACCGCACCTGGATCGTATGCGCTTTCACAACGGAAGGCCGATGCAGTTCTTCCAAATAGAGCTGCAGATACAGCATCAGCAATATCACGGCCATTGGGTCCTGCCAAGAGCAGAGGTGTGTGTAGAACATAGGCCGTGTATAAAAATGCAGCAAGCATGGAGGCGCACCTCTCTATGACACCGGCCTCCTCCAGTTCATCCTGGAGCGTGCAGACCGCATCCCAGGCTTCATGGTGTTCCCTGATGTCCGTATCCAACTTTTTGCCCGGCATAAATCGGTTCCGAGATTCGGATGTAGGCGGCGTAACAGCCGCAGGGCTATGGAATGCCATCTCGCAGATGAAATCTGCCGCTTTTTTCCGAGCCATTGTGATGCGCGCGGCGACCCGGTCCTCCACATCTGCGGCCAACTGCTCCTGTTGGGCGATCTCTGCCGTCAGAGCGTCCTGGCGTTCCTTCAGCCGCTGCTGTTCCATGACCAGGCGGTCATGCTGTTCTCTCTGCTGCTGAGTTTCATCCGTCACCTTTGCAAGCTCCTCTTGGACCTGCTTCAGGAGCTGCGCATGTTCAAGCCTCCATTTCTCCTCGTTCAAGGCCCGGCATTTCTCTGTCAGAGCGGAACTGCATTCCAAGGCAGTACAGAGGAGTGTGCTTTCCACATCCGCCCCCTGTAAATATTCCTCAGCATATTGAATGAACTCGTTGACATAGTTCTTGGCTTCCTCCAAGGAACAGTTACACAACTCTGAAATTTCCTGGAGGAAGTCCGATACAGGCAGGCCCTGAAGAAATGTCCGAAATCCTCTTGCCTCCCGAATGGTTCCCCAGTCTTTCAGCCTCGCAATCGGAGAACGCTGAAGAACAAGTTCCTTTACCGTCTCCAGAGGATCCCGGATCTGCAGCAATTCCATTGGTATTCCCAGGTGTATCCGATAGAAAAAGCTCCATTCCCGGACCTTTATGATCTCTTGCTCGTGGAATTTATACAGGGGAAGCTTTGTTACACTTGACTTCAATGTGACGATCCCATTTTTCTCGGTTATATCGGATCTCCCGCAAAGCAAGCCAGTATATTCGCCGTCAGCGGCAACGGCGTATAGCGTTCTTTCACCATCGGGGGCATAAGCGACCCCCTGACACAGACATGCTTTCAGGTCTTCCACAGTCCGGCAGTCGGGTATTACAATGATCTGAACAGGCATGTGAGCAGGTAAAAACTCAGAAATGATATAATCAAGCCGTCCCGGATTGTAATTTGGCTCTGTTCTCCACGCCCAAATTCCAATTTGATCCTTCTGCTTAGAACGGTCCTTCGTATATAAAATATCCCTTTGGGGAGATCCATCCTGTCTCTGCGTTTGGATGAGGCCGTCCACGATATCAGCAATTCGGTACAATTCCAAGCTGTTTCCACTGGGCATCCCAACACAGCAAAGAGATATATAGGGGAGATCTTCATTTGTAGCGATCTCAGCAGAAGGATCCGCATAGGAAGCCAATCTTTGAAGTTCTGCCAACTTTCGTTCGCTTTCCTCTATCCGCTCTTTCGCAGCACTGTATTGAGCCTGGAGCGATGTATGATTTTCCCTCTCCTGCGCCAAATTTTGCTGTGCTTCTGCAAGTGCGCTTCGGAGATGCTCCAATTCCGCGGATGAGCCCTCGTCCTGCACAGCTTCTACCTCTGCGGCATCCACGATCTTGCCCTTCGCTTCGATCTCAACAATCGCGCTTTGTACCAATGCAGCATATTCCGGAGAATATGTATCGCCGGACAGCTTGAAGTATAGATCCATATGCCCGCGAAAATTACTTTTGGGTAATGTACGAAGAAGGGCGGTATGCGCATCATTCCCCGCATCTGTAAATAGGGAGATCTGCTTGTGCATGATATCAAGCAGCGTCTGAATAAAGGAATTTAGTAAATCCGACATAAACGGATCGCTCCCCCGATTGACAACGATCCTCTTGATCTCTGAAAGAGGCACTTTTTCCGGGCGATACTTCGACAATCTATTAAAACGTTTTGGCGACATCTTGAAAGCTTCTCTAAAGTGCCTCACTGGGATCAAGTCACAGATCACACGCAATTCTTCATCTGTCAATTTAGAGATATAGTCCACTGCGATCCCCCTCTATCTTGCGGCCCTATGAGCCAGAAAACATTGAAGCTCCCGGCAAGCCCGTTCCGGAGCGATTCCATCTCTGATTTTTTGATACAGCCACAGCCTGACCCATGGATAGTCCTGCAACTGCGCGGCCACTGCCCCCCATGTATGGGATACAGGGACCAGAGGCCCTCCGGCACTTCTCAGCCGCCGCAGAATCTGTTCCTCACTCTGTTCAGTCCGCAGGACTCTTCGCTGATACTGGATACCCCAGATACAATCCAGTCCCTGCAGCACACTTACCTCGCAGCCAAATTGTAAATCGCTGAACTCACTTGTTTCATCTGCCCGCAAACGCCGTTTCTCCACGATTTGGCCGTTTCGCTTGAGAATGGCCAGCCCGTCATACTCGGTGTACACGCGTAATATCCCTTTTGGCGGCAACGCATTTGTTAGCCCAGGCAGAACGGTCCGGCCTGTAAGCTCTGTAACAACGACTGTCGGAAAAGCCTCTGTACAGCGAAGAGGTTCCCGCCAAAGATAGGTGTACTTCAGACGCCTCCAGAAGTCACCTGTGGAGAGTTGATAGACACGACCCGCAGAGATCAGCTGCTGGCGATCCCTACAGGAGATATACTCGACCGCCCCGCCGCCTTCTACGAGATAGTGCTGCTGCAAGGCTCTTGGATAGCTTTTCGCAGTGGCATCTCCCCGAATGTGAAAAACTACTTTCTCACTGTCATGGTGGATCGCATAGGGCCCTTTTCGATAGACCGGCCAAATCGGCTGAATAGAGATCGGCTGGTCCGTCAGACGGCAGTGAAGCTCCAGAAAGAATCTTGCCGCACCTTCGTCAAAGGCCCTTGCTGAGATCCTGTATAAGCGCCAGTACCGCCCGGAAATTGATTTGGTAAAAATATACTCCAGAGAAATGGAACCACAGGCAGCCGGAGTTCCATTGCTTTGAAGTAAATAATAGGATGCTCCCACCTGGACATCTGCGTCATATGGAAGTTTTTTCCTCGTTTTACCATCAAACAGCGTGCCATTGGGGTCAATTCCCCGTATGAGCTCCGGCCAGCAGGAAAAAACAGATTGCTTTCCGCGATTCAGCTTTATTTGATATTCCGGATAAGGTGTCCCTCCAATAGAGACATAGGTGATTCGATCTGCAACCAAATGCTCCTGCAAATCGTATTTGAACCCCCGCTCCGTTCCTTTTTCCGGGATGATCTGGATCGTCACGTCCCGCAGTTCCCCTGAAAACGCGTCAGGAGCCCCCAGCAAGCCGATCTCCAGTTCAAAATCCGAGGGAAACTCCGACGGCAACAGCTTGAGCCGAATGGGGAGATCGTGTTTTTCGCTGTTACTGTCGATGTATACACTTACTCCCTGCGTGCGTTCAGGACATGACTTATCCGCCTCTTGGGTATGTCCAAAATGTCTCACCTGTGCACCTGGGCGACTGAAATAGACGTACTGATGACAAAGCTCACACATGAATATCCCGCTTCCAGCTGAAACGGGGCCCGGGAAAATTGCCGCCGCTTCAGATGGTGTAACCTTTTTCCATTTATGATCTGCAAATATACAAACATGAGTCAGTGAAGGCATCTCTCCACCTCCCAAGCTGTCGAAATAGCATAGCTCTGTAAGAATGAGTAAGATTATAAATATTTTATCATGTTTTTGACGAAAACACAACTCCCCTCTTTACTGAAGGTTGTGAGTATTGTACGCCCTGAAACAAACACTATATTAGTTCTCATATATTTTCATAAATGCAGGACAAAACAAAGGAGGCCAGAGAAAAACTCCAGCCCCTTACTATGTAAATTGTCTCACGCTCCGAACAGCCTTGAGTAATTCCCGTCAGTGATAATCCGACTGCTGTGGTTTCCGGTGTTTTCAGTATCAACTTCACTTTGTTGGCGATGGCCACGTTGGTTTTGATATAGCGCCTACCTCGGGCCAGACGACCTTTATAAAATCTGCACCGTCTTACTCTAGTCCACTTCGTCCGGCAAACCGCCGATGAAAACAAACTCAATACAGTCATCGTTGACACTAATCAGCGCATTGGCCCAGCCAGTAGGAGTAGTCTCAGTGAACCAGACAGTTTATCAGCGCCTCGCGCAGAGCCAGTTCCAGATAATCTCGGCCGTCTATCTGATACAGCCCCTCAAAAGTTGCCCTGGCCTGATTGCGCAGGTCAAGGCAGGCATAAACCTCCTCTGTCTGCTGAAAAAGCAACCCTTGAAATTTCCATCTGTTCTGGAAAACATTCTGATTAATTTCGGAAAAGGTGGTATTTTACTCATACTAGGGCACTAACTTGACAGCAGCAGCCCCAGATTGGAGTAAATTCCGTCCGCAGTCAGCAGCCACAATGTCTGTATCCTGGGCCGGTCAAAAACAACATCCCACTCTTGGAAAATCTTTTCGATGATGGGATTTTTTGCATTACATGGCGATTCACCTGAATAATTAGTTTTTCGTCATAGTTTGTTAAGCAGTGTTTCTTTAATACAGCGACCACCAGTAGTCGAAGACCCTACGGTAGCCGTTCCCCTTTTTGGGGAGATTTGGACAGGCCCTCACCTTTTTGCTGCTTACTCGCTTGAGCCAGTGCTGACACTTGCTGTTCTTGGGATACCTGATGTACTTGCCCGTATGCAGGAGTGTCCTGCCTCCAAAGTCCCAGTCCACATAGCCCCGGTGGGGCGCATAACCGGAGAGTTGGACGATGGCCAGTCGGTGGTCTGACTTCTCCTGCCCCTTCCTGCGGCGATACTGCCGGCCGTTCCGACAATGGCAGTCTGGCTCTTTCTCAGATTTCTCAAAAAGCGCCGCGAGCCGCTCGTTTAACTCGGTTTCGGTCATATGCCTTCCCACTGGGTACAGTGCGAGTGATTGGATTGATCCCATACCAGGAGCCGCGCTGCTTGACGTGGTATTCTTTCTGCGCTTTCTTACTGCGTTTGTTCAGCGGTACCATCTGCGCCACAGGAATCCCTCCTTTCATTTTTGATGTTCCATATCCTTTCCCGCACATGAGTACAAGCATCTAAATAATCCACATTACCGCAAAGCAGCATTTTATTTGGCAGTTCACTCATAGCAGCATGAAACCGCTCTTTATCCCACCTGCGCACATGGCAAAAAATGATGCGATATGGGAAATCTGGTTTCACAAATTCGTCTCCGAAATAAACTCTGACCTGATGCTTAATAAAGAGTCCATCGGCCAAATAATTTTCAGTATCAAGAAAAGCAAAGTGGGCGTTAAAAAGTGAAAACCGGTTTAGCATCTGATACCAAGCGACTTTTTCCAATGCACTGCCTCCTATGTGACTTTTCTATTACAAATCCGCAAAATGTCTTGTCACCTTACCCACATTCTGCTATTCTACACTTCCAGAATGGAGGCGATCGTCATGTTTTTGAATCAGTTCCCCGTCATCGACCTTCCCGCTACCGGGGCTAACATCCGCCGTTTGCGGCAGACGAAAGGTCTGTCCGTCCGGGACTTACAGCAGTTCTTCGGCTTCGAGGAGCCCCAGGCCATCTACAAGTGGCAGCGGGGCCAGAGCCTTCCTACGGTGGACAACCTCTACGCCCTGAGCACCCTGCTGGACGTACCCATGAACGACATCCTGGTGGCGGCTGACCTTCCTGAACTCCATATTTGTACCATGAGCGGCAGGCCAGAGCCTGCCGCTCATCCTTTCTGCCCCCGGGCGCGGAGGGCATGGCGGAATTTCAAAGCCGCTTAGGCCCTTATCCGCCGTGTCCGGACTGGATGGCACTCTAAAGAGGGCCGCGTTCGCCCGGAATCGGCGACTTGTTGTAGATTGGCCCGAAGGCCAAGTCACAAAAGGGAGAAGCGTAAGGGCGGTTTTTCAGTTTGCGCATTGGGGAAGTGAGAAAGGCGTGTTTGCGCGGAACGCAGGGAGAAGCGTCTGTCGATCCCATTCAATACAGCATTTTGCAGATGCTCTCCAATATGTTCTTCGCGATGTGCGGCATCATCATTCATCCGCACCTGAACCGGCCGTCACGAGTCCTCCATTCCGCCATGCCCGCCGCGCCCGAGGGGAGGGTTACGCGGTTTGCCGTAGGATGAAGTCAGACAGGATGGTGTCGAAGCTGTCGTTCATCTCAAAGGGGAGGGTGTAGTCCACGGCGGTGTTGACCAGGCACTGGTCCAACCTGGCGGATACCTCGTCGGCCTTGCGGCCCAGCTCGGTGGCCATGCCCCGGACCTTGTTCCGGTCAAAGTTGATGGTGGTCACCCGCTTGGCGTCGCAGCGGTAACTCACCTGGTTGCCCTCGCCGTTGAAGCGGTAGCCGCTGCCGCTATTGGGCAGCACCACCTCGCTGTTGCGCAGGACGGCCATCCGGCGGAAGATGCCAGCCAGCTCCTGCCGGGCCCGGTTCAGGCCGGTCTCACTGTCCATGTCCAAGGGGAGCAGGGATTTGGCGGCACAGATGGCGGCGCTGAGCTTCTCCCGCTCGGCCAGCATGGCCATCATAAAGGCGGCCACCTGGTTGATGTGCTCGGCGTACTCGCTGGGGGCGACCTCCTCGGTCACTGCGTCCTGGGCCTCGGGCATGACCTTGCTGCGCAGGTGGGTGGTGGTGACCTTCAGGGTGTTGCCCCGGTCCTGGAGGATATCACCGGCCTCGTCCATGAGGGTTTGCAGCTTGTTCTGCGCCCGGAAAGCGTCTTTTAAGTTCATAGCGTTCCACTCCTTTGCTCTGTCGCTGTGGCCCTATCATACAGGCCGCGGAGCGGTTCGTCATTGAACCGGTGGTTTAATTGGGGAGTGAGAGGCATCTCCTCCTCGCAAAAATGATTTGTGTTTCTTGAATGTATATGGTATCTTATTGAAGATAGTACAAACTTCTTTTTCACAAGCTGCGGGAGGCGCTCCAAGATGAGACTATTATTTAAACAGAGATTTTTCTCCTGGTTCGACAGCTACGACATCTTTGATGAGGACGGCAACACAGTCTACGTTGTCAAGGGCGAGCTGAGCTGGGGACACCGGCTCCAGATTTATGACGCGATGGGAAACCCGGTCGGTCGGGTGCAGGAACGGATCCTGACCTTTCTGCCCAAGTTTGAACTGTATGTGGGAGAGCGGCTGGCCGGCGAGATCGTCAAAGAGTTCACCTTGCTTTGCCCCAAATTCCAGCTGGACTGCAACGGCTGGACTGTCGAGGGCGACTTTTGGGAATGGGACTACACCGTCATGGATGGGACCCGAACCGTCATGCGGCTGTCCAAAGAGCTCTGGAACTGGACCGATACCTACAGCATGGAGATCGCCCGTCCGGAGGACGCTTTGTACTGCCTGATGATCGTCTTGGCCATCGACGCTGTGAAATGCTCTCAGGGCAACTGATTTCGGGTGAAGGGCCGCCGCTGAAGGCTGTACCACGAATAACAGCTCTACCGTCCCACGTTTGCGGAATGGTAGAGCTGTTTCCATAAACCGATGCTTGTTATTTCGCTGTTAGGTATTCCAAAATCTCCATTGCGTTGGTATCGGGCTTCACCTTGGGCATTACCTTTTCGATCATACCGTTCTCATTGATCACAAAGGTAGACCGCACCACGCCCATGCTCACCTTGCCGTAGAGCTTTTTCTCCTGCCACACTCCGTAGGCTTGGATGGCGGTCAGTTCCGGGTCGGAGAGCAGGATGAACGGCAGCCCGTGCTTCTCCGCAAACTTCTGGTGGGAGGCCGCTGAGTCCTTGCTGACGCCGATGACCACTACATTGATCTTTTTGAACTCCTCATAGGCTCCGGCGAAGGCGCAGGCCTGACGGGTGCAGCCGGGAGTGTTGTCCTTGGGATAGAAGTACAGTACTACCTTTTTGCCCGCAAAATCGGTCAGAGATACCGGATTGCCGTCCTTGTCCGGCAGGGTAAACTCCGGGGCTTTCGTTCCAACTTCCAACATTTTGTTGCCTCCTGTTTCATTGGTAAATCTGTATAACAATTCAGGCAGCCTTTACTCCGCCTCTGTCTCTTTTATTTCCAAGCACGCCGCCTCAATTTCCGCAATCTCTTCCGGGGTATACAGTGTTGGGAACCGTCTCAAATAGTCCTCCCAGCCAAACAACAGTAAGTCTGTTATTCCTGCGCTCCGAATCAGAATTGGACTTTCTCCGTTCTCGACCCGTTCCATGACAGCATCTACATCCTGTTCCAACTCTTCTCTGGTGACAGAGGGAAGTTTTTCTATGTCTATCTTGCTCCGAACAAATTCTCGGCGCACCCAAGATTTTACAATATCTGCGTTTTCCGGCTCACCGCAAAAACAGACAAATGCCCGCACCAGCTGTTCCGGTAAAATGCCCCTGGCCTCACACCAATCCATAATCTTGCGGCTCAGTATTTCATCTACCTCAACAGATACTGTCGCCGCATCATCCCTGGGTTCAGAGGGAATTTTCAGCATTGCTTGTATGTTTTGGAGTTCTGCCATTTCCAACGAAACGGGCAGAATCTGCACCTCGCATTTTTGGGTATTGAGGTCACGGAAGATAACAAGCGTCATCTGTCTGTGCAGTGGTAACAGGTCTACGATTTCATAACCTTTCATTTTATATTCCTCAACTCTTTAAAAGTAAATAGAAATTGCAAATTGAAGCTGTGTATTGTACAATCAAAACAAATCAACAACACCTGTTTTATTTTGGAGGGCCGGAATGACAATGCTCACTGCACCAGAGATCCAGTATCATTGCGATATACTGGGCCACAGGTCAATTGCAAATTTTAATAGCCAAGTTGTCTTTGACGACAAGACTTATCAAATTCTGGATATAATTTGGGACCATATCAAGCAGATCATGCCCAGAGAAGGAACTACAGATGTCTGGGATCTATGGTTTCAGGCTCCTCGCGGTCCCATTGAGAAATTTGGGGATTATCAGGAATGGCTAGGGGCTGGGGAGGTTTCCAACTACGAGGAGTTCCAGGAAATATGGCTGTCTTACTTTCCTGACGAGGAATACTGGTATCCCTTTACTGCCATTGAGCGGAAAGAAGATCAATATAGAGGAATCTTTCTCAACCACACAATGATGATCGAGCAACGTGGTGACCCGTCTGCCGGCGTTCCACTGGACATTTACAAGTTTGCAGAGTGGCTCTTACAGTCGGTGGACACCTGCATTGACGCCCTTAAGAATGGGAATTACAACCAGTTTATCGAAACCCATCTCCCCATTCAGCACCGCACAGGAACAATTTTACGGAAAGATTGGTGGTCAGTATTTCCGGAGATCCGCAAGGAATTCCTTTCGGATCTCTCCCGGGAAGATATATCCATTTTTGCAAAATATATGGAGGAAACCGGCCGAGAAAACACCGTAACACCACTTAAAGAGATAAGTGCAAACGACTATTTTCGAGCGTGCGCGATTGGATATGCCGCAAATCACTACTCCGGCGGTGACCAAACACCCAGAGAGCAGTACTATCTCCACGCCGACGGACGTGATGATGGCCTTAGTGAAATCGATCCGGATTCTCCGTCCGCATTTCTCTCATGGTTTAACGACCCAAACCGTCAGGGCGGACATCCCTGGGAAATTGCCAGAGGAGGCAATTCCACCCACATCAGCCTATATCCCCAGCACGAAGAGGATGGCTTCACGTTTTTGCTTGCCGGGTCTTCTGTCAACCGAACTATTGAAACTGTCAGAATTTATCTGGCTTTGCGGAAAGCCGGTTTCCCTGTCTATGTCAGGGACGGATCCATTCTGGCCAACCGGCTTACCGGCAATGAGAAGATTGGCATTGTCCCTCAAGGAATAATGCCTGTCTACTGCGAAAATTTGTTCCCGGAGGAGCAGATCATATCCTTTATGAATTTAGATCAGGAAAGGCTGGATGAGGTCGCCCAGCATTGTACCTGGCAGCCTGTTCCCCCGGTCAGGCCATTCCCGCATTCTGCTGCTACGCACTAAAGTATCTTGTATTTTTTCCATTTCCTCTTTTCTGAATCAATCCCAGTTCCAGCAGCCTCTTCAGCGCCCGGATCGTCGCGCTTTGAGACAATCCCGTCTCCGCCTCAATCTCTGTCCTTGAAACAGACTGCCGGGCAGAAACGCACTTCAAAATTTGATGCTCTTTTTCAGACAGCAGGCTTTCCTCTGATGCTGTTTCTGCCCTGTAATTTACATTGGGCAGCGTGATTTTGAATACGTTTTCGGATGTTTCCACCACAGGCTGGCAGGGACAGCTGGCATAGCACTCTTTAATTTTCAGCATTCCCGTACCAAACGCTTCAATGAGATGTAACCGATAAAAAACATTGGCCAAGCGGCGGTTGCGGGGAACGGAAACCCCCATCATTACGTCGCTCATGGCGATCCCCTTCGGCAAACCGCCCAAAGTCACAAATTCGATCCGGTTATCGAAGATGCTGATGAACGTGGAGCCGCTGTAGGAATAGTCCCGGTGAACGATGGCGTTGAACAGCGCTTCCCGCAGAGCCTCCGGCGGGTAATCCCGCGTATCTACCCGTTTTAAACCGGGAAATTCTGCACGAGTTCGATTAAACCGGTCAATATAGGCATAGATATCCTCCGTTTGCCGGAACAGGGAACCGGAAAACTCGGCCCGGTCTTTGAAAACGGTCTTGCTGGAGCCTTGAAAAACCGCCAGCTTTGCGGTGTGTGTACACTGGTCAGAAAGGAGCAGTCCCAAATTAGTAAAAACTCCGTCCTCACTGATAAGCCCCAGCGTGCGCTTTTGCTCCTGCCCCAGGGGAATATTTTCCTCCGCAAAAAATCGCTCTGTATCCTGAAAGGTCAATTCCTGATTCAGGGAACGGGCGGTCTCATAGTCATCGCCGTCCGTCTCTTTGATCATTTTCAAAATGGCGCTCCCGGTGGCCGGAACCGTGGATGCACCCTGCCGGACAAAGACTCCCTCCGGGCGCAGTCCTTTGGATGCGAGATAATAAGGGCAGGCGGTGCCCTTCTGAACATTGACTGCAACAACGTCCTTACCATCCATCTCCCGCTTTTCGCATAGCAGAAACATGGTGATATCCGGCTTGATGGAATCCCGCATGGCATTGGTCACCTTGAGCATGGTCCCATCCACATCCAGGACGCCGATTACAGTGCCGTCATCCTCCACGCCGATCAGAACCTCACCACCTCTGGTATTTGCGAAGGCGATGATGGTCTTCTTGATGTCGTCCGTATACTCCCGTTTGAATTCTGTGGTCATTCCTTCCGTCATAGCAACTCACCTCGTATAGATGATACCACCATTATATGCGTTCTAACCACAAATGTAAAGAAAGATGATTCGAATCGGTTAGAATGATTAGAACCATATAGTCGGCAATGGACTAGCGCTGAATATCCAGCGAGTCGACAGTGGGAAGTGTCAACAAAAAATGGGCGAATTGTAGACGCTGATCCATAAAAATTAGAGCGAAACATGCCGCTGCTGTCACAGCTTTGGGTGTCAGTCAATCATTTCGGTATATTCAAAAGCACTTAGTTCCGTAAAATCATCCCTTGAGTGGGCAAACCCCCGTCTTAAATAGTCCAAGCCTCCGTCTACACTACAACTGCCGCACTTGCAGGTAACAAAATCATGCCTGTATGTGGATTCAATGATATCCCCACACAGACTGCATCGTATTGCGTTCCGGATGATCTTTCTCATAGGCCCCTCACAAAAGCAATCAAATTTTTCTTCTATTATAGCGTGAAAAGCCCCGTATGACAATGATGCAGCTAAAACCCCGCGTTCCGCAGCTCCTCCATCATGGCCCGGCGGCGGATGTACCGGGTACACCAGTCCTCTGCCAGCTGTGTCACCTGCTCTGTTCCGCTTGAGGAACTCATCACTTTTTCAATCATACCGTTTCCATTGATCACAAAAGCAAAACCTAAAAAGCGCTTAACCTGTACTGTTTCCCAACTTCAAGTACTTTTTCAACAGAAA
>ERZ808028.1308-NODE-1308-length-15449-cov-7.667577_pt1 | contig 15449 bp, 10 predicted proteins | sample MGYA00380184_ERZ808028 | MGnify/ENA primary metagenome ERZ808028 (study PRJEB31490, sample SAMN06133397) | mouse gut metagenome | isolation source: J8_1 | host: mice | place: China: Chengdu | collected 2015-05 ...
CTGCGGGGGGTGCATGTCCTCCCTGCGGCGTGTGAAGGCGGCGGGCTTTACCCTGGCTGACAGCGTTACATTAGAGGTGGTCCAGGAGGCGGTGGACCGGGGGGAGGGGGAGTCCCTGCTGCTCCCGGTGGACGCCTATTTTGCCGGCCTGCCTATGCTGGTGCTGAAGACCGCCGGCGCGGAGAAAAAAATCCGCAACGGCGCCGCTCTGACGGTCCGGGACATCCCCGACGGCGAGTACCGGGTGTACGGCGCGGACAAGACATTTTTGATTCTTGGCAGGGTGGCGGACAGCCGCCTCATCACTGTCAAAAGCTTTTTTGAGGTGTAATACTGGATGGATAATCAACCAAAAGTTATCGCTCTGGGGTTTTTTGACGGGGTCCACATGGGCCACGGCGCTCTTCTGCGCACGGTGGCGGAGCGGGCCAAAACCTTGGGTGCTGTCCCCTGCGCGTTCACTTTCGACCGCAGCCCCGCCGCCGCCCTCACCGGGAAAACGGTCCCCCTGCTCAGCGGGGTGGCCGACCGGGCCCGGCTCATGGAGGAGCTGTACGGCATCCGGGAGGTCATTGTGGCCCCCTTCGACGTAATGCGCCAGATGAACTGGCACGATTTTGTGGCACAGTACCTCCAAAAGGAGCTGGGGGTGGTCCATGTGGTGGCGGGCCATGACTTCCACTTTGGCTACAAGGGGGAAGGCAATCCCCAGCGGCTGGCGGAGAAGTGCGCCCAGCTGGGCATGGGCTGCGACGTAATCCCCAAGGTGGAGATCGACGGAGTCACCGTGTCGTCCACCTACATCCGCACCCTGGTGCAGGAAGGTAACCTGGAGCGGGCCAGATGGTTTTTGGGCCACCCATACACCATCTCCGGCCAAGTAGTCCACGGCAGTGAGCTGGGCCGCACCTTGGGCACCCCCACCGCAAACCTGCTGATCCCCCAAGACATGATTGCCCCCAGCTTCGGAGTGTACGCCGGGCGGGTCCGGCTTCCCGGCGGGGAGGTACGGCTGGCGGTGACCAACGTGGGCACCCGTCCCACAGTGAACAGCGACCGGAAGACCGTCACAGTGGAACCCTGGATTCTGGACTATCAGGGGGACCTATACGGCCAAAATATCCTGGTGGAACTCTATGTCCGCCTGCGCCCGGAGCGGAAATTTCCCTCGGTCCAGGCCCTGCGGGAGGCCATTTTGGAAAATGCCCGACAGACCCGGGACTATTTCGCAAAAGCTTCGAGGTGACCCATTCATGCCCGCGACATTCATCAATATGCTCTTGGTTCTGCTGGGGAGCGCGGCGGGGCTGATGTTCAAAAACCTCATCAGCGCCCGCCTCATGTCCATCCTTACCCACGCCCTGGGATTGTGCGTGTTGTGCATCGGTATCAGCAGCGCCATCGGGACACAAAATATGCTGTGCGTCATTGTGTGCATGGTAATCGGCACTGTCATTGGCAGCTCCGTCGACATCGAGCGCCGCCTGGAGAACGCAGGGGATTTTCTCCGAGCCAAGCTCATCAGAGAGGAAGGCAGCAGCCGTTTCACCGAGAGCTTCGTCAATGCCTCCTTGCTGTTCTGTGTGGGCGCTATGGCTATCACCGGTTCCATTGATGCGGGGCTGAACCACAACTATACCACCATTGTCTCCAAGGGCGTCATCGACGGCGTAACCTCTGTTTCTTTCGCCGCCACCATGGGCGTGGGGGTGGCGTTTTCCGTTATTCCTCTGCTCATCTATCAAGGCGGCATCACCCTGCTGGCAGGGTGGGTGGGGCCGTACCTGCCGCCCGCCGTTATCACTGAGATGACCGCAGTAGGCGGGGCTCTGATCATTGCCATCGCGGTGAACATGTTGGAGCTGGGAAAGGAAAAGATCAAGGTGGGCAATATGCTTCCCGCCATCTTTCTGCCGGTTTTGTACATACCGCTGGCGGAATGGCTGGGGGCCTTGGCTTTAATCGCTGTGCCAATTTGAAATTGCAAAAAAGCGTATCAATGACCGGAAGGCGCGGGGCGAGATCCGCGATATAGGAGCTGCTGTGAAACGGCGGGAGGCCCATGAGCCTCCCGCCGTTTTGCCGTAGGCGCTGGATGGAGCCGTCACTCAGGAGGAGGGCTGCCTTGCGGCGGCTCCGTTTGCCGGACCAAATATTGAGCAAAAAAATGGTTGTGTGATTACCCTTGATTTTCTCAAGTCTATCATTTAAAATAGGGCCAAGGGTTGGAAAAACCTGATTATGAACTGGGAGGAAATTGTCATGCAGAAACGCGTTTTGGTGGTTGACGACGACGATATGAACCTGATGAGAGCCAAGAGAATTCTGGGGAATGAGTACGACGTGTTTTTCGCCAGCTCCGGGGTAGAGGCGCTGGACACGATGAGGCGCGAAAAGATGGATTTGGTGCTTTTGGACATCGAAATGCCGCGAATGAACGGATTTGAGACCTTTGAGCGCATGAAGGAGTTTGCCGCCGACACGCCCGTGATTTTTCTGACGGCGTCGGGCCAGGAGGACGACGTGGTCAGCGCCATTCGGCTGGGCGCGGTGAATTACCTGAAAAAACCCTTCCCGCCTCAGGAGCTGTTGGCGCGGGTTACCCAGGAGCTGGAAAAGCGATGAGAGCGGAGGAGCAAACAAGCCGACACTTGCTGCTTGCTGTGATCACGACGGTGTTCAGCGGGATGCTGGGTCTGATTACGGTGGTGATGGCCTGGGAGCTCTGGACGGTTCCGTTGATGGTGCTTGGCTGTTTCAGCGTGTGGCTGCTGCACATCGCCAAGATTGGTTCAGACGCGCTTTATGAAAACCTCTGCGTTGGACTGGTGCTGGTGGAATTCTTTTTTTTCAGCGTCCACGAGGTCAGTCTTTACGACATACCTGCCCTGGCCTGCGTCATCATTCTGGCGCTGTTTATGCTGAACAAAACGTGGATCTTGTATGTGGCTCAGGCGGTGTATGTGCTGGCGCTGCTGTACCACACCCTGATTCTCCATACGGTTTCTCGCAATATTGAGTTCCAGGATGTCTTTCGCCTGGGATTTGGTGCTGTTACGATCTTTGGCGGGGCGGCGCTGGCAGGGTACTGGATAAGAAGGCGCAGCGCCCAGCGGAAGTGGTACGACCACATGTTCAACCAGCTGGAGACGGCGGGAAGGCAGAACGCCATCTTTTTGTCCAACGTGTCCCACGAGCTCCGCACCCCGATTAATATGGTAATCGGCATTAGCGAGGTGGCCTTGGGGCGGGAGATATCCCCGGACATTCGGGAGGACATGACCTCCATCAAGCTGGCGGGAAAACGCCTGTCCAACCAGATCAATAATATGCTGGATTACACGGAGATCGTGGAGGGCACGATGACGTCGGCGAAGGAAGAGTACATGATCACCTCGGTGCTGAATGACGTCATCACCATGACCGCCCTGCAGAGCAACCTGCAGCATTTGGAGATTGTGTTTGACATCGACCCCAAGGTACCGTCAGTTCTGGTAGGAGACGCGGAGAAAATTTCTCATGTGCTGAAGATTTTGGTGGAGAATTCCATCAAATTTACGGAAGAGGGTGGTGTCAACGTCCGAATCGGTTATCGGCCGGAGGAGTACGGCATCAACCTGATTATCGATATCCGTGACACAGGCATCGGAATGACCGATTCCCAAATGCTCCAGATGTATGACGATTTCTATCAGGCCGATTCCGGCAGCAGCCGCTTTGTGGGCGGGCTGGGGCTGGGGCTGCCCATTGCCCGGGGCCTGCTGAACGCTATGGGCGGCTTTATCCACTTTGAAAGCAAGGACCAACGGGGCCTGAACGCCCGCATTGCAATTCCCCAGGGTGTGGTGGACAAAGGGCCGTGCATCGTGGTCAACCACCCGGAGCAGCTGTGTATCGCGTGCTATTTCCGGCCGGAACGGTACAGCTGCGACGAGGTCCGGGGATATTACGACGGCCTGATCTGGAATCTGGTGGAGGGACTGGGCATCCGGGGATACCAGACCCACAATTTTGAGGGGCTGCTCAAATTGCGGCGCAGCCACGAGCTGACTCACGTATTCATCGCCCAGTCGGAGTATGTGGAAAACCGGGCGTATTATGAAGAGCTGGCGGAGACGCTCCAGGTCATCGTGATTGCGGAAAAAGAGTTTATGCTGGACAGCGAGAGCAATCTGTTTATGATCCACAAGCCTTTTTCCGCTCTAGCCGTGGCCAACCTGCTGAACGGAGAGCTGGGGGCCCGGGGCTTCGCGGAGGCCCAGGCTGCAGGTCGGAAGCCCTTCACCTGTTCCGGCGTTCGGGCGCTGGTGGTGGATGACGAAGAGATGAATCTGGTGGTGGCGAAAGGCGTGCTGGGCAGCTATGGAATCATGGTGGATACCTGCCTCAGCGGCAGGGGCGCGGTGGCTCTGTGCGACAGTGTCCCCTACGATATTGTGTTTTTGGACCACATGATGCCGGGATTTGACGGCGTACAGACCCTGAAAAAAATCCGGGAGCTCCAGAACGGCGCTTACAAGGACCTGCCGGTGATTGCCCTGACGGCGAACACCGTCAGCGGTGCGCGGGAGATGTTCCGGGGAGAAGGATTTACGGAATTTATCCCCAAGCCCATTGAGCGCACCGTCCTGGAGCGGGTGCTGAGGCGGGTGCTGCCCACGCGCTGCATCCAGTACGTGGAGGGAAGCCTGGAGGAGAGCGCTCCCCAGGCAGCGGCCGGGCAGGCGGAGCTGCCTGCGGAAGCGGCGGACCGTCCGGTGGCGGGGACTGCGGCCAAGCCTATGACGGAGGCGCCGGCGGCCTCCTATGACCGGCTGGTCTGGGCCGGTATCAATGTGGAGCTGGGCTTGAATTACTGCGGCGGCGACGAGGACTTTTTCAAGGATATGCTGCGGATGTTCCAGACCCAGGGCAGTGGAAAAAAGGCGGAGATTGTGTCCCTTTTTGAGACGGCTAACTGGGCGGAGTACGCTGTGAAGGTCCACGCGCTGAAGAGCACCTCGCTGACCATTGGCGCGGAGGCCCTCTCCGCCCAGGCGAAGGAGCTGGAGCTGGCGGGAAAACGGGGAGACGGGGACTTCATCCGGGCGCGTCACGCCGCGCTGATGGACGCGTATGACGAGCTTTGCGGACGGCTGGCCGGAATATAGCCCATGGCTCTGTAAGGACTAAGGCGCTGAAAGGAGTAGGAGACTGCGTGATAAAAAAATGGTTTGAGATTCTCTCAGACCACCGGGTCAGTATGCGTGAGCGTATGTTCCGCATTGTCACTGTGGTTTGTATGATCGCGCTGGTATTTACCCTGCCGATGGGCAGACGGTTCTTGAACATCGTGATTCTGGTGATCAGCCTGGCGGCCATGGCGATGATCGCAAAGGTTAGCATTCGGAAAGAGCGTGTTGAAGCGGGGGCTACGGCCATCGTGGTGCTGCTGCTGGTCTTATTCCCCTTCACCTTTTTTTCCGCAGGCGGGTTCTATAGCGGCGTGCCCGAGTGGTTTGTTCTTTGCTTTATCTATGTGTGCATTACGCTCCAAGGGAAGCGTATGGCCATATTTTTCGGGCTGTGTATGGTGGAGACGCTGCTTTGCTACGGCATTGCCTTTTATTTCCCGGAAATCGCCGCCATAAATACCCAGGAGCGATCCTTTTTTGACTCCGCGTTTTCCATGATTATGGTGGGGCTGCTTACCAGTGTGCTGCTCATGTTCCTGAACCGGATGTATGAGGAGGAAAACGCCCTCACCCAGCAACAGAAAAAGGAGATTGAGGAGCTGAACCAGGCGGAAAACAACTTTTTTTCCAGTATGAGCCACGAGATTCGCACCCCCATCAACACCATTATCGGCCTGAATGAAATCACGCTGCGGGGGGATATCCCGGAGGATGTGGCGGAAAATGCCCGAAACATTCAGGGGGCCAGCAAGCTGCTGCTCACGCTGATCAACGACATTCTGGATATCTCCAAGATCAGGTCGGGGAAAATGGAGATTGTTAACGCTGCCTATGAGACGGGAACCCTGTTTTCCGAGATCGTCAACATGATTTGGGTGAAGGCCAGGGAGAAGGGGCTGGAATTCAAGCTCCATGTGGACCCGTCCATTCCCAGTATGCTCTGCGGGGACGAGGTGCGCATTAAACAGATTTTAATCAATTTGCTGAATAATGCCGTGAAGTATACCAGCGAGGGTTCGGTCACGCTCTCCGCCCGCTGCGAGCGCCGGGGAGTCAACCGGGTACTGGTCTGGTATTCCGTGGAAGACACCGGCCAGGGGGTCAAAAAAGAGAACATCCCGTACATATTCAACGCCTTCCAGCGGGTGGATGAGGAAAAGAACCGCCATATTGAGGGCACCGGCCTGGGTCTGAGCATTGTCCAGCAGCTGGTGGAATTGATGGGCGGCGAGATCAGCGTGAACAGCGTCTATACCAAGGGCTCCAAATTCATCGTGTCGCTGGAGCAGGACATTGTGGACGACAAGGAACTGGGGACGTTTACCCTGGCCTCGCGGACGCATGCCCGGAACGACGGGCCCTACCGGCAGAGCTTTGAGGCGCCGGACGCCCACATTCTGGTGGTAGACGACAACGACATGAACCTGATGGTGGTGACCAAGCTGCTGGCGGAGACAAAAATCCAGATCGACACCGCGTCCAGCGGGGCGGAATGCCTGAAGCTGACCCAGAGCCACCATTACGATTGTATTTTGATGGATCACATGATGCCGGAAATGGACGGGATTGAGTGCCTCCACGCCCTGCGGGAGCAGCCGGGCGGGCTGTGCCAGGACGTGCCCGTGGTGGCCCTGACCGCCAATGCGGGCAGCGACAATCAGCTTCTCTATAAGAAAGAGGGATTCAGCGGCTACCTGGCCAAGCCGGTGGGCGGCGCGCTGCTGGAGGCGGCGGTGCTGAGCATTCTGCCCAAGAATCTGGTGCGCCTGTGCGAGGAGCCGGGACAGCCGAACCTGGAAAAGGATATTCTGATTTTTGAACAGGCGAAGCGGCGGTCTATCTTGGTGACAACGGACAGCGTGTGTGACCTGCCGGAAACGCTGATTAAAGAGCTGGGTATTTCAGTCTGTCCGTACTACGTCTGCACGGAGGAAGGCCGTTTCCTGGACGGTCAGGAGCTGAAGCCGGATGAGCTGCTTGCCCACATGGCCCAAGGGAAGAAGGGGGAGTCCCGGCCTCCGGAGGTGGAGGACTACGAGCGGTTTTTCGCGGAAAAGCTGACAGAGGCACAGAATGTGATCCACATCAGCATGGCCAAGCATGTCAGCGCAGGGTATCAAAACGCCCTGGAGGCAGCGAAATCCTTCAACAATGTTACGGTAGTAAACTCCGGGCACCTGTCCAGCAGTATGGGTCTGGCGGTACTTTGGGCGGCGCGGCTGGCAGAGAATCACGCCGGAAAGGCGGAGATTGTGGCATCGGTGGAGCGGATGGAGCGCTTTATCTCATCGGCCTTTATCATTAACAGCACCCATATGATGTGTCAGGCTGGGCGGATATCAAAGCGGATACAGATTCTGTGCGATGCTTTGCTGCTGCATCCGATTCTTGTGCTGCGAAAAAGCAAGATGGTTGTGGGCAGCATGGAAATGGGCGGCTTTCCGCGCACCGCGAAGAAATACGTCAGAAAAGTGCTCCAGGAGACCAGAAGCATCGACCGGCGCATTCTGTTTATCACCTATTCCGGCCTGGATGAGAAAAAGCTCCAATACATTCAAAATCTGGTGAGACAGCATTGCCCGTTTGAGCGGGTTTATCTGCAAAAGGCGTCGTCCGCCGTTGCCAGCAACTGCGGTCCCGGCTCGTTTGGACTGATGTTTATGAGAAAGGACGAAGCCGTCAGGCAGGCTGAGGCAAACTGAACGCCGCGCCAAGCCCGCAGCGGAAAAAGCGCTCCGGAAGAGGGGCGCGTATAAGTTACCAGGCGTCATAAGGCTGTCCCGGCGCTGAAAGAATGACTAATGAGGTGAGAGCGATGTCTGACTGTACACAGCTTTTGGCCGCCCTGAAGAGCGGCGCCCACGACCGGGCCCTGGCCGCCCTTTACGCCCTGGACGGCACCCCCCAGGGGCTGGAACAGGCCCGGGCGCGGTGTGTCCGGACGGTGGAGGCCTTTGCCGCCCGCTACGGGGCGGACGCCCAGGGCGCGGCCCTGTTCAGCGGCCCCGGCCGGACGGAAATCGGCGGCAACCACACCGACCACCAGCACGGCCATGTGCTGTGCGGCAGCGTGGACCTGGACATGCTGGCCTGCGCCGCCCCCAACGGGCTGAGCGTGGTGCGCATCCAGTCCCAGGGCTACCCCGCCCTGGAGATCGACCTCAACGATCTGACCCCCAAGAAGGAGGAGGAGAACACCTCCGCCGCCCTGGTGCGGGGGGTGGCGGCCAGGATCAAGGAGATGGGGTACGGGCTGTCCGGCTTCGACGCCTGCGCCAACTCCACCGTGCTGTCCGGCTCGGGGCTGTCCTCCTCCGCCGCCTATGAGACCCTGGTGGGGAACATCTTTAACCATTTCTGCTGCGGGGACAAGCTGGACCCCGTGACCATCGCCAAAATCGGCCAGTACGCCGAGAACGTCTATTTCGGCAAGCCCTGCGGGCTCATGGACCAGATGGGTTCGTCGGTGGGGGCCTGCGTGGCCATCGACTTCAACGATCCCGCAGGTCCGGTGGTGGAGCGGGTGGACTATGACTTCACCAGGTCGGGCCACGCCCTGTGCATTGTGGACACCTGCTCCAGCCATGGCGACCTGACGGACGACTACGCCGACATCACCCGGGAGATGGGGGCGGTGGCCGCCTATTTCGGCAAAAAGGTGCTGCGGGACGTGCCCGAGCAGCATTTCCGCGCCGCCGTCCCCGCCCTGCGGAAGGAGTGCGGCGACCGGGCGGTGCTGCGCGCCCTGCATTTCTACGACGACGACCGCCGGGCGGTCTGGGAGGCGGCGGCCCTGAAGGCCGGGGACTTCCAGCGTTTCCTGACCCTGGTGAACCAGTCCGGCCAGTCCTCCTCCCTCCACCTGCAAAACACCTGGTCTACCTCCAACCCGCGCCAGCAGGCCATCCCCGTGGTGCTGGCGGTGGGGGCGGAGCTGCTGGACGGGACCGGGGCAATCCGGGTCCACGGCGGCGGCTTTGCGGGCACCATCCAGGCCTGGGTGCCGGAGGATAAGCTGGCCCTGTTCAAGTCCGGCATGGAGGCCCTGCTGGGCCAGGGCAAGTGCCACGTGCTCCACATCCGTCCCCAGGGCGGTTGTGTGGTGGCGGAGTGAGGAAGGGAGCGAATTGATATGGTTGACAACGCCGTTGCCAAGCTGGTGGCCTACGCTATCCAAACCGATTTGATTTGGCCCTATGAAAAGGATTGGGCAGTCAACACCATTTTGGACGCATTGAAGCTGGACAGCTACACCGACCCCGGCGAGGAGTTCTGGTGGGAGAGTAACATCTACAGCCAGAAAATTGAGCTGGCCCCAGTGTTAGAGGCGCTGCTGGATGATGCATACGCCCGCGGTGTGCTGGCGGAAAATTCGGTGGTCTACCGGGACCTGCTGGATACCGAGCTTATGGGGCGGCTCACGCCCCGGCCCAGTGAGGTTCGGGACCTGTTCCAACGCAACTATGAGCGGGACCCCAAGATGGCCACCGACTGGTACTACAAGTTCAGCCAGGACACCAACTATATCCGCCGGGACCGCATCGCTAAGGACATACAGTGGAAGGCCCCCACCCCCTACGGCGAGCTGGACATTACCATCAACCTGTCCAAGCCGGAGAAGGACCCCAAGGCCATTGCGGCGGCCAAGAACCTGCCCGCCTCCGCCTACCCCCGGTGCCAGCTGTGCGCCGAAAACGAGGGCTACGCGGGCCGGGTGAACCACCCGGCGCGGCAGAACCACCGTATTGTGCCCATCACCATCAACGACTCGCCCTGGTTCCTCCAATACTCGCCCTATGTGTACTACAACGAGCACTGCATCTGCCTCAACAGCCGGCACGTGCCCATGAAGATCGACCGGGCCTGCTTCTCCAAGCTGCTGGACTTCGTGGGCCAGTTCCCCCACTACTTCGTGGGCTCCAACGCCGACCTGCCCATCGTGGGCGGTTCCATCCTGGCCCACGACCACTTCCAGGGCGGGCGGTACGAGTTCGCCATGGCCAAGGCCCCGGTGGAGACCTCCTTCACCTTCCCCGGCTATGAGGACGTGGAGGCGGGCATCGTGAAGTGGCCCATGTCGGTGGTGCGCATCTCCGCCGAAAACCCGGAGCGGCTCATCGACCTGGCGGACAAAATTTTGACCGCATGGCGGGGGTACACCGACGAGGAGGCCTTCATCTACGCCGAAACCGACGGTGAGCCCCACAACACCATCACCCCCATCGCCCGTAAGCGGGGGAACAGATTTGAGCTGGATTTAGTCCTGCGCAACAATATCACCACGGAAGAGCACCCCCTGGGCGTCTATCACCCCCACGCCCAGCTCCACCACATCAAGAAGGAGAACATCGGCCTCATCGAGGTGATGGGGCTGGCGGTGCTCCCGGCCCGGCTCAAGGAGGAGCTGGCGGCCGTGGCGGAGGGCCTTGCCAAGGGCGGGGACCTGCGGGCCGATGAGCGCACCGCCAAGCACGCCGACTGGGCGGAGGCGTTCGCCAAAAACTATGAGGTCACGGCGGACAACGCCCTGGACATCGTGAGGGCGGAGACGGGAAAGGTGTTCGCCCAGGTGCTGGAGCACTGCGGCGTGTACGCCCGGACGGACCAGGGCAGGGAGCGGTTCCTGAGATTCCTGGGAACCATTTGACGCACAGCAAAAAGAGCGGGCCGGATCTCCGGCCCGCTCTTGGTTTTCACTTAGTCCCACAGGCTGCGGGGGTAGAGCCCCTCCGCCGTCATCCGGGCGATGGCGGCAGTCACGGTGGGCTTGTCCTCCTGGTAGGTAACACCGTACCACTTGTCCCCGGAGGACAGGGCCCGTACGGTGGCTTTGCCCTGCTGGATGAGACGGCCCACCAGGGTGGGGAGGAGGTATTCCGCCTTCAGGGGGCTTGACGCCAGCGCCTCGTCCAGGAAATCGGGGAACTGCGCCCGGGCCTGGTCCAGCAGGGAGGGGGTGAAGCCCCAGAAGTTCATGGACACCATGGTGTCCTGGGGCAGCTGGGTCCAGGTCTGCCCGCCGTCCTCGGTGAAGCGGAGGGGCGGGCCCTTCTCGATGCGGGTGCGCTCCACGATGCCGGTGAGCAGGCCGTCCGCCCCTACCTGGCACACCCCCCGGGCCACGTGGCCGTGGTCGGTGACGGTGTTCTCCAGGCGGTAGGCCACCATGGCGTACTCATCCCGGCCGAGATTGCCGGACAGATAGTCGTAAATTACCTGAAATGCCGACCGCCCGTAGTAGTCATCCGCGTTAATGATGGCGAAGGGTCCGTCGATGAAGGGTTGGGCCGCCAGCGCCGCCTGGGCGGTGCCCCAGGGCTTGACGCGGCCCTCCGGGATGGAATAGCCCTCCGGCAGGCCGTCCATGCGCTGGAAGGCGTAGCGTACGTCCATGGAGCCCTCTATGCGGGAGCCCACGCGCTCCTTGAAATCCGCCTCGATCTCGTCCTTGATGACAAAGATCACCGTCTCAAACCCGGCCCGCCGGGCGTCATAGATGGAGTAGTCCAGGATGACCTGCCCGTGGCCGCCCACAGGGTCCATCTGCTTGAGGCCGCCGTAGCGGCTACCCATGCCTGCGGCCATGATGACCAATACCGGCTTCTTCATGGGGTGTACCTCCTTTTGGGGCGGAAAGGCCCCCGGTCAAATGGTGAACTGGATGGCGCAGAACGCGCCGTAGATAAGCAGCAGGGCCGCGCCCTGAAAACGACTGAGCCTGCCCCGGCGCAGGGCGGGGAGGGTGAGCAGGGCCATGGCCAGGAGCATCACCGGTATGTCCAGCACCAGCGAGGCGTTATGACCGGCGATGACGGAGCCCTTGGGGATGGAGAAGGGGGCCAGCGCCACCGACACCCCGGACACCAGCACCAGGTTGAACAGGTTGGCGCCGATGATATTGCCCAGGGACAGGGCCCCGTGGCCCTTGATGAGGGAGGTGACGGCAGTGACCAGCTCGGGCAGGGAGGTGCCCAGGGCCACGAAGGTGAGGGCGATCACCGACTCGGGGACACCCAGGGCCTGGGCGATGAGGGTGCCGTTGTCCACCAGCAGGTCCGCCCCCACGGCAATGAGGGCCGCCCCCGCCACCAGCAGAACCAGGTCCTTGAGCATGGAGTTCTCCGCCCCCTCCGGCTGAGAGCGAGCGGGACGGGCGGCGGAGTGGGACTTCATCTGCCAAACGGTGGCGGCCATGTAGACGCAGAACATGGCCAGCAGGATCAGGCCGGTAATCCGGCTGAAATAGCCGGTGGTGTAGGCCACCCCGGCGTAGATGGCGGCGGCGGTGAAGAAAAAGGCCACGGGCAGGCGCAGGGATTTGGGGTCCACCTTACTGGGCCTGACGGCCACGGTGATGGCGGCGATGAGGGCGGTGTTGCAGATCACCGAGCCGATGGCGTTGCCGTAAGCGATCTCGCCGTGGCCGCTGAGGGCGGAGGTGGTGGACACCATTACCTCAGGCAGGGTGGTGCCGATGGACACCACCGTGGCCCCGATGAGCAGCTCAGGCAGGCCGAACCGGCGGGCCGCGCCGGTGGCGCCGTCCACGAACCAGTCGCCCCCCTTGATGAGGAAGACCAGCCCCACGGCGAACAGAAGAACTGGAACAAGCATGGATGAATACCTCCCGGGACCCCGATGCGTCCCGGCCGGGGTCAGCTCTGATGGTGGAAGCGCGAATAAGACTTAGAACCTGTATTCACAACCTCAATTCACCGTCTGGCCGGGTGTTTCCCGGTATGCGGCGTTAAATTCTCTTGAAATAAGCCCAATTATTCCTGTGAAAATTTGCCTTGCCTGTGGGAAAAATCCCTCGGCCATCCGGCGGTTTCGGCTGTGAGTACAGGTTCTTACTGCCATTTAAACACGCCCGTCCCGCTTTGTCAATGGGCGGGCACGGAATAAAGTATATAAAGTTCTCCATATTTTGTATTGCCTTTGAGGAGGGGGCAGTATATAATCAAGGAATCTTAAGGAACCTCTGAACAAATGCGTCTGCGGCTGTTTGCGGGCGCTTCGCGTCGGAACGCGGCGCGGCTCTGCGGGAGAAAATGGAGGCGGAAGGCGATGGCGGAACGGGGCTGGATGACCATTCGGTCATGGAGAAATATCCGGCCGGCGGATGTGTTCCGCCGGGAGGGGGAGGAGGGGCCGCCCCAGGCGGGCGCCCCCCAAAACCTCCATGTGCTGGTGCGGGGGCGGGTGAAGCTGCCGCCGGGGAGATGCGTGCTCCGGCTCAGCGCCGACGACTGCTATCAGGCCTGGCTGGACGGGGAGTGGCTGGGCCAGGGGCCCGCCCCCGCCGGTCATGGCCGGTACTGGTATCAGGAGTACCCCCTGGAGGGGGGACGGACGGTGACGCTGGCCCTCCACCTCTACTACCAGGGGCTGGTGAACCGGGTTTGGAACAGCGGGGACGGGCGGTTCGCCCTCTGGGCGGAATTTTGCCGGGGGGACCGGGTGGTGGCCCGGTGTGACGGCGGCTGGCGCTATCACGTCTGCGCCGCCTATTCCGGGGAGCCCACCGGCTACGACACCCAGTTTTTGGAGAACTTTGACAGCCGCCGCTGGCCCGAGGGCTGGGAGCGCCCCCGGTTTAGAGCCAAGGGCTGGGGCCGCCTGGTTCCGGCCAGGTGGGCGGATTACCGGCTGTTCCCCCAGCCCACCGCCAACCTGTGGCGGGGCAGGGTGGAGGCGGCAGAGCGCCGCCCCGTCCCCGGCGGCGTCCTGCTGGACTTTGGCCGGGAGCGGGTGGGGACCCTCCACGCCGCGGCCCGGGGCGGGGCGGGGGAGAAACTCACCCTCCGCTTTGGGGAGGAGCTGGACGAGACGGGGCGGGTGCGGTTTGACCTGCGCTGCAACTGCCGCTATGAGGAGACCTGGACCCTGAAGGAGGGAGAGAGCGTCCTCCGCCAGTACGACTACAAGGCCTTCCGCTATGTGGAGGTGCTGGGGCTGGAGGAGAACGGTCCCGCCCTTACCCAGTGCTGGGTGTGGGAGCGGCACTACCCCATGGACGACAAACTGTGCGTTCTGTCCTGCCCCCGGGATCAGCTGGAGGATATCTTCCAGATCTGCAAGAACGCCGTGCGGTGCGGCTCCCAGGAGGCCTACCTGGACTGCCCCAGCCGGGAGAAGGGGCAATACCTGGGGGATGCGGTGATCACCGCCCGATCCCAGGTGTGGCTGACGGGAAAGACGGACCTTCTGCGCAAGTGCGTCCGAGACTTTGCAGCCTCGGCGGAGGTATCGCCCTCCCTGCTGGCGGTGGCCCCTGGGGCCCTGCGGCAGGAGGTAGCCGATTTCTCCCTGCTTTTTCCCGCCCTGCTGCTGACGGACTATGAATTCACCGGGGATCGGGAGTTCCTGCGGGAGTGCTGGCCTGCGGTGGAGGGGATCGGCGCCCGGTTTGCCCAGTACCAGCGCCCCGACGGCCTGCTGGAGAACGTGTCCCACAGCTGGAACCTGGTGGACTGGCCGGAAAACCTCCGGGACGGCTATGATTTTCCCCTCACCCGCCCGGTTGTGGGGGAGGGGTGCCACAACGTGGTCAACGCCCTGTGGTTCGGCTTCCTGCGGATGAAGGAGAAGCTGGAGCGTCTGCTGGACCTGCCCCGGACGGGGGAGTCCCAGCGGGTGGGCACGGCCTTTTTGAAGACTTTCTGGCACTGGGAGCACAAGCTGTTCGCCGACAGCGAGACCAGCGCCCACTGCTCCGTCCACGCCAACATTTATCCCGCCTGCTTCGGCCTGACGCCGTCGGTGGGGGCGGAGGCCTATGAGCGGCTGCTGTGCACGCCGGGGCGGGCGTGCGGGCCCTTCCCCATGTACTTCGCCCTGTGGGGACTGGGCCGGATGGGGCGGCACAAGACCATGTGCCGCCTGCTCACCCGGCAGGACGAATATGGCTGGCGGAACATGCTCCGGGAGGGGGCTTCCACCTGCTTTGAGGTGTGGGGGAAGGACCAGAAGTGGAACACCAGCCTGTGCCACCCCTGGGCCGGCGGCGCCATCCCCCTCATCATTGAAGAGCTGGCGGGGGTGAAGCCCGACCCGGAAATGCCCGCCGGCTTCCGTTTCGAGCCCAGGCTGCCCTGGAGCTGGAACGACTTCGTCCTCCAGGTCCCCTTCCGGGGGCAGCTGGTGCGGGTGGAGCAGCAGGAGTGGCGGGCCGCGCTGACGGTCCGGCCCATGAACAGGAAAGATTAACTATTAGAAGTCAACCCCTAAAATGAAGGGCGGTGGAAAAAGTTAAGATGATTCAAGAAGGGTATA